>Ga0265298_10000951_pt1 | contig 43102 bp, 24 predicted proteins | sample AusTroGonzalo_MG_3_FD_193486 | JGI IMG/M metagenome (GOLD analysis project Ga0265298, IMG submission 193486) | Bovine rumen microbial communities from tropical cattle in Woodstock, Queensland, Australia - Gonzalo_01 | ecosystem: Host-associated > Mammals > Digestive system > Stomach > Rumen ... | reverse complement strand
AACTCCTGTTTGTGAGCAACCTTCCGGTTAGCTCGTGGTTATTGTCTGGTTCTGAGTATATCAGAAACCGACTTTCAGGTGTTTAGGCCTCTCATTATATCTGTGGCAATCAGGTCTGACCCTGTAGGCACGCGCTCGACCCGCATCGCGCCGTCCGCCATGTGTAGATAGGCCACGAGCGCGGCGACATCCTTTTCCGGCAGATCCTGCCGCCGCGCAATCGACCTGAGCGCGTCATTCCGCGCCTCGTAGCGGTCGGCAGTCGCGTAATCCGCACCGCAGACGATTGCGACGGCAGAGGACGCTTCGACGACTTCATGATCCATTGGCTCCGGCTTGCGCTCCACCGCCTTGACGCGCACCTCGGCGGGCAACGCCGCAACCGGCACATCCGGCGGCGGCAAAGGCTGGCGACGGTTGCGCGATGCAACAACAACGCCAACCGCCGCCGCGATCAGCAGCGCAGCCCCACAGAGCATTACTATCATCTGTCTGTTCATCTTACTTCCGCATCAATTCTTCTGCCATCACGATATCACTATGGTCGCCCTCCGTCAAACATATGCAGCAAAGCTTATCCATAAAAGCCCGACCCTTTTCACCTATGTGTCCAGCATGAACGCAGACGCGAAATTAAAATAGTTGTCTATATCCATTATTGTCAAGCACATAATATCGAAACCCATTCTCGCTTTCCACTCTAACAAGATTATCCCCATCTATTGTAACCACAGAGAAGCCCACATTTGGCATTATCGTTTCGAACTTATCGTTCAATATTGACCACATATCGTTTTGAAGCACCCAATAAAAGTCTCCGCCGCCTGTTGAAGCACAAGTCATCGCTTCAACAACCCAATCAGAATAGACTCCCGTCCTCATGTCGTAAAGATGGAAAAGGCCTTCGTCCTTATCAAATAATTCAACAAGTACATAACGATCCACTGTATCGTCTATTCTTTGAATGCTCTTGAACTTCATGGGCAAAACTGTTTTCCCGAAAACATCTATAACGCCCCATTTCCCGCACCTACAAGAGGCAGCCCTTCCATTGCAGAACCTCCACATTTCATCAACATCATACGCTCTCAATACTCGCCCTTTAAAATCCTCGATTCGATAAGTATTTTCACGCTTGCAATGGACAAAGCCAAAACTCGATGCGACATCAATAACAGCTTGATATGTTGCCGAATTTACCATCTCCCCCTTATGGTCAACTATTGTAAAACCATCAATGGAGCTCCTACACACAGAGAAATAATACTCACTCAAGTGATCAAGCCATTTAGAGTCCTCTATCGTTACAGATATTCCAGTGCGCCTTAATATTTCACATTCAGAGGAACCGAATCTATGCCCCACCGCAAAGCCTCCCCAGAATGGTTCAAGTTCCCTGTAAATACAAGGAATCACCACCCTTCCCCTTTTATCTATCGCACCCCGTTTACCATTCGTATCTCTCACAATTGCCAACCCTTCGGAAAACTTTTCGGCATAACTGTACACGGGCTTAATTTGCCATCGCCCGTGTTCATCGACATAGCCCCAACGCCCGTTTCTTGGATATGGTAACATCATAATCAGATTCCTGCTGGTATCAAAAGAACGGCCAGAAACACTAGACCAAAACAAGCCAGAACTGTCAGGGGCGTGAGCACTGGTTGTGGTGCATAATTTGGCAAAGACGGGAACGTGGGCTCATATGTCTTGAATTCTACATCTTTGCAACATTTAGTGCGCGGAACAGGGATGGGAACTTTTATCGCCTTCTCAACCCATTTTGTCTGCTTTTCAACACAATCCTTAATCTTGCGCGGAACATCTGTCGTCCCGTGGGATGGCAACCAGTCAGGGAGTCTAGCACTTCCTGTCCTATCCCCTTGCCGACAAGTGCTTGGCATGCGATTATTGCTACAAGCCCAATGGATTTTATATACGTTACCATCTCCACTGCCCGCATCGTTATCAAGACATATCTTGCAATTCCCGCCACACTCAATCATACTACTTTGGCCCATTCCCAGATAATCCGTGTGATTGCAAGGATCATTATCTACAAAGGCATAAAGATTTATCCCTCCTTCCTCTTCGATTATGTCCAAGTTCATCCACCTCCCCATCACCGACTCGTAGTGGCGATAGTTGTAGTACAACGTCGCTGTCTCGTCTTCGGCGTATTCGGAGGAAAAGCGCCAGGGATTGGACGAGGCAGATGAGCCGTGCTGGGCGATAGCGGCGCCGAACGGCGCGTATTCGTAGTGCGCGGCGATGTCGCCGTTCTCTGCAATCACTTCGCTCACGTTCTTGTTGCCGTCGTGGGTGTAGTAGGAAGTTGAAGCTCCGCAGTTCCACACAAGCGGGCGGGTTGCAACGGGTTCTGTTGGATCCCAGATGAAATAGTGAATAGGTGATAGTGAATAGTGAATAGCTGTGAAATATTCAATCTTCTTTATGCAAAGATAGCCGTCGTAGACAAACCGCTGGTCGTTCTTCGTCACGCGACGGCCCATGCGGTCGTAGGACATTGATATTGTTTGATTGTTTGTATTGTTTGAATTGTTTGATTGGATGCAAGTCCAAAAAGTTGGTCTGTTCTCGCCATTGTAGGTAACGGACCAGATGCCGGTGGAGGTTTTGATCAGGGTCTGGTTGCCGTCGTCGTCGAACTGGGGAGAGAAACTGGAAGTCTGAGGTCCGACGTCTGAAGTCAAAGTGGTTATCGAGGAATACTGGTTCAGCGCATTGGCCGAATAGACACGGTTGGTGCCGAGATCAAGGGATGTGATGCGGTTGCCGATGTCATCATAGGAATAGGCGTATTCGGTCGCAGAGGACTGCGACCCTCCCAACTTGGACGCGGAAACCAACTCGCTGCGCGCATTGTAGCCATAGACATCAGTACGCGTTTCAGACATCGCGGCACCGGAACGAGTGATCTGGACGCGGCGGCCAGCGGCATCGTATGCATAGTCGTACTGCGAGATGACGTTGGTCGGGAACGCGTTGCTGACCTGGAGCAGCTGGTAGTTCGCGTCGTATTGCCACGAGGCGGTCAAACCATTGGGATAGGCAAGGGATGACTTGAGGTCACTGCCTGGGAGGTAGTTCCAAGAGAATTGTTTGATTGTTTGATTGTTTGGATTGTTTGATTGTTCAGACGGGATCTGCATTGACGCTAGACGGCCCGTTGCGGGATCGTAGGCGAGAGTTGACTGGCGATGCGGCTCGCTGGGGACAGCGAGCCCTACCAAGCTGTAGCCGAGGGAGCGGCCATAGTTGTCCCAGTGGCGAATGATGGTGTTTGTTCCGGCGACGCCGATGACCGTTTCGTTGGTGACGGAGCCGAAGGAGTCGTAAAGGAAGGTGGTTATGCCTGCAGCGTCCTGGGCTTCGGTTTGACGGCCAAGGGCATCGTAGGTGAGAGAAACAGTGGGGGTGTTGTCGGAGTAGACTGTGTTGGTGAGGCTACCCCAGTTGTCGTAGAAGTAGTCGGTGACAATGCCGCGGGCCCAGGTGCGCTGAGCAAGTTTGCCGTCTGGCGTGTAGCTGTATGTCGGGCCCTTACCGTCGGCATAGACCTTGTTCGTCATTGCGCCGGAAGCGATGTCGTAGAGCCATGTGGTTGTATCACCCGATGCGGACGCATCGGAAACAAAACCTTCGCGGAAGGTTGTCATCGAGGTCTTGTTGCCGAAGATATCGTAAGTATAACGTACAGGATAGGTTGCGCCATATTCCAACACCTTGTTCCCGCGAAGGTTGTATTCGTAGATCGTTGCGTTGCCGAGTGGATCGGTGACAGATGTGAGATTGCCAAACTGGTCGTAGGTGTAGGTTATGCGGTTACCAAGCGCGTCGATGGAGGCAACGCGCTGACCGAAGGAGTTGTATTCGGTGTGACGGGTGTTGCCACGGCCATCAGTGTTGGCGATTTGGCGGCCGAGGGCATCGTATGTGACGGTGTTGGTGACGGCGGAAACAGAAACCGACTGAATCTCAACCCCATAGCGCGAAACTGTCAACGGTCTATTTGTCGCATACGAGACAATCTGGGACGACGTGACTACCGGGACGGAAACGTGCACTTCGTTTTCTGTTACATTGTCGCGGGTGTCTGTTGAGCGGGAGCGAGCGGGAAGTGCGGAGGTGAGGCCAGTGAGCTGGCGCGAAGAGGAAGAGACGAGATGAGCGATGGTGGAATCGGAGCAGGAGACGATGTTGGTTTGGGTGAGCCAGATGTTGCCATCATCGAGAGTGAAGCCAGAGCTCGTCTCGGTTTTTCGCCATTGTCCGTCCGCACGACGGACGGACGCAGAACGAGCACCTGTTGCATCATAAATGTATTCAACTGTAGGCTCATAGTCGGCAAAAGTTGAAACGCGGCGACCGAGCGCGTCGTAGGTGTGGGTTGTTGCAAGCACCGCCCCCTTGAAGCCACTACGCTCTTCGCGGATTGTCTGGCCGAGGAGATTTTCGTACCGCTTGGTGAAGCGTGCAGAATTGGCGGAGCCTATGCGAGTTTCATGGACGCGGCAAGTGATCGGCGACGAGGTCGTCGCCGCAACGCAGAGATTGGTGATGCCATAGGTGTGAAACTCCGGGGTGACGGCGGAGCCGGCGATGGAGAGCGTGTCGCCGTTGGGATTGCGCGCATGCACAACCGTCGAGGTGTTTGCGTTGGTGACAGACTGCACACGCCCACTATTACTATAGCTTGTTGTCGTTGTATTGCCAAGCTTGTCAATACGGGCAATGACGCGGCCGAGCTGGTCGTAGCGGGTGCACTCAACAGGAAGGCCGACTTGCGCGGCGTAGTTGGTTTGCCATGTGGCCGTCTGCCGACCAAGGGCGTCGTATTCGTAGCATGTCGTGAGCCACGTGACGTTGGTCATGTCGAGTGGGATCAGACGCGACGAAGCGATTATGCGCCCTTCGTCGTCGTAGTCCCAAGTAGTAGTAGAGCCGTCTGGCTGAACCTCCAAAACCTTATGGCAGCAGTCCCACGCCGTGGTCGTCACCTGACCGGCGAGGTTCTCGATAGACGTGCGCTTGCCCTCTGCGTTGTATGTCATGCGGCTTCTGGCTATAGTATACCAAATTCCGTCGATGTACGCCTCGGTTCGAGCCTCGATTTCCTCGCCGCGGGCGTTGGTGATTGTGATGTCGCGGGTTGTCTTGCCAGAGACAGGCGCGGGGGATTGTTCGTGGAGGTGGGTCACGGTACGAACCCAAAGGCTGGAGGCGAGTTCGTAGTCGTAGAGGTCGAGCTTGCCGTCCTCATGGCGTATGGATGCGACAAAGCCAGAGCGGGCGTCTCGGAGAGACGCCCCTACCGAAACTGGATAGAATGTCGTCACAGTGCGGAGAACGTTGGTGCCGCCATAGGCCGCGCCTTGGGTGCCGACGCGCTCGACGATGTTGGTCAAGGGCGAGTAGACGTAGTAGGTGCGCTCGCATTCGATGTTGTTCAGTTTCCTGATGATGGTGCGTGGGCGGGTGTCTACCGGGAGCACGGGGTCGCTTGGATCAACCGGCGAATAGTCGCATGTCGTAACTTCGGTCATCATGTCAGGGCCAGAGCGCGTCTCGGCTGCCTTCCTGCCTTGCCCGTCATAGTCGTACGATGTCAGGAGCCCAGATTGCTCAAGTCGAGTCTTGAGTTTTCCCTTTCCGCCGCCGCTCGTCCAGAATGTCCACGACGTCGTGCGCGTCGCAGAGCCGAAACCCTCGACTTTGTTCGTCATCGCAAAGCCCCACGACTCCCACTTGTAGTTCATCTCCGACCGCGCAAGACGCTCGCCCGACGGAGAGACCACCGTCTTCGCCAGGAACGCCGCCCGTCCGTCTACGACAATCCGCTCCTTGCGCTCCTCGACGCCGTTCGGACGCTTCAGCGACCAATCTCCCATCACGTAGTCGAAGATGTAAGTCCTTGCCTCCGACTCACCGGTCTTAAGCGTCACGACGGCGCGTTTGCCCCCGTTCTCGCCCCTGACCGTCAGAACGCGGTACGGCGCGGACGACGGCACGGAATAGAGTCCCGTCGCCGCGTCCCTTGCGGGCACATCCTGAATCGCATAGACGCACACGTCGTAGCCGTTGGAAAATGCCTGTACGTCTGCAAGGCGAGAGGGCGTCAAAAGCTGCCTGACGCCATTCAGGTCATAGACTATGTCCAGCCCCATGTCCTCGGGAGTCACCACCCTTCCGTGCGGATCGGTTTCGCTCACGAACCTGCCGCGCTCGCCGTTCATGTCGGTGGCGACATATCGCCGCACCCTTCCGTCTTCCATGTAGAGATCCCAGTACACGGGATCGTGCGCGGTCGCCCAGCCTTCGGCGTCGACCATCTGGAGGCGCTCGTCCATCGGCACGTGCACGCCCGGATCGGGGCGTCCGAGGGATTCGCCCTCCGCAAAGACGAACTTTACCGGCTCGCCGTTGGGGTGGGAGAACACGACTTCCTTCGGGGTGCTGCCGTCCGCCATCACGGCGTTGCCGATTCGCTTGAAGGTGTAGCCGCAAATCGCATAGAGCGAATACGGCGTGAACACCATCGGCGATTCGTCGTCCGCGAAGACTTTGAGAGCAACGTCGCGCGAACCGGTCCAAGGCGTCGTTTCGCCAACTCCAAGGACGATCTTGATGCAGTCGTCTTTAACTTCCGCCGAATCCTTACCTGCCGTCTGGCATCCGCAGGGGCTTGACGCCTCGCTGTCGGGGCTTCCCGGCATGTTTCTCTGCAGGCAGCCGTCCGCAAAGACGGGCCGCGCGAGTAATAGAATGGACGTCGCCGCACATGCGCAGGCAACCAACTTATTCACGGCCGCAATTTGGCCCATCGCCTTCTTGTTCATTGCACTTCATCCTTGTTTGTGTAGATCAGCTTGCCGTTCTGGTAGATGTAGGTGCGGTGGCAGACAGAGCCGGTCACGCCGCGTGCACGGACGAAGCGGATCGTGTAGTGTCCGTCTGCGTCGAAGTCGGCGGCCGTCAGGGTCTTGGTGCGCGTTCCGTCTTCAAACGTGACTCCCGAGACGAAAATCTCGAGCACCACGCTCGTTCCTTCCGGGATCGCGCCGAGAAGAAGCGACACTTCCACGAGCTGGGAACCGTCCGCGTATGTGTCCACGACGCGGTAGTAGGTGCCGTTGTCGGCCCACACCGGAGTGGCCTGGACCGCGTCGGAGATCGCCCCGCCGTCGGAAAGGCGGGAGACGAGCCCGAGGTCGCGGTCGGCATGCGCGAGCAGCGAGAGCGTCACGCCGTCGCCTGCGGCTTCTGCGCAAAGCTGCAGCTCCGCGTCGTGCTCGAGGACATTGCGCGGCGAGAGCTCCGGACACGTAAGCGTTTGCTCCGCTTCGAAGAGGATGGCGGGGTTGCGCAGCGGGAAACGCGAGCGGACGACCTCGACGAGAGCATGGGCGGAGTCGCCCAGGAGAAGACCGCCGTGCGTGACCGTGACGAGATAGAGTCCTTCGGCTTCGAAGACGTACGGCGTCGCTGCAGACTCCGTCCAGTTGGTGACGCAGACCCAGCCGTTGGTGCCGTCGGCCACGCTGATCTCCACTTCGCTCTCGGCGCTTTCGTACGGCGCGATCCTCAGCGCGTCGCCCGTTCGGACGACAAGCGCATTGGTCGCATAGTCTTCCTCAAAGACGTCGAACGGCTTCCAGGCGACGTTGAACGACTCCGAGAGCGAGCGGTCGCGGAGGGAGACGGTCGCGACGCCGTTCGTAGAAAGCGGGATGTCGGCATAGAATCCGTCGCCTATGGTCTTCACCGTCGCAAAGACGGCGTTCGTCTCAGGATATTCGACCTCGACCTCAAGGATGTCGCGCCAGAGGTCCCGCCCTTCGATGCACAGAGGCGAGACAATGCTCTCGAGCGGCAGGGCGTCAAGATGGGTGGAAGTGTCGGCGCGGTGGTTCTTCCAGTCCGGGATTCCGTCGCCGTCAAGGTCAGGCCCGCCGAAGTTCACGAAGCGGAGGTCTCGGACGGCTAGGAAGGTGTTGACCTCCCAGTTGCGCCAGACGAGCCGGAACTCGTGCTCCCCGGCGGAAACCTCCGGTAGAAAGAAGTACGCGTCTTCCGTCGCGCCGACTGGCGCCTCCACTACCTGGCGCGACACGAAGATCCCGTCGACGAAGAGCGAAAGGTCGAACGAGAAGGTCGTCGCGAACGAATTGTGCTGGCCGATGCAGACGGCAAGTGCGTCCACGCCGCCCTGTGGCACCACGAGGTTCCAGGTAAGCGAGCCGGCGCGCTCGGCGGCGCACGCCGAGCCGTCGACGTCCGTGCGCCAGGTGCCCGTTGAATCGGCAAACGTCGAGCCCGCGATGCGCTGGCCAACGTCGGACGGAGCAGACCATGCAATGTCCGCGACGCACGGATTCCCTCGCGTGTCGTGCAGTTCGAGGAAGTCGGAACAGCCGTCTCCGTCCGTGTCGGCGGCAAGCGGGTTCGTGCCGAAGTTCATCTCCTCTATGTTTGGGACCGAGTCTCCGTCGGGGTCTTCGAGCGCATCAGCAAGAAACGGGCAGGTCCCGTTCGCAGACTCCCACGCATCGCCCATACCGTCTCCATCGGTGTCGCCATTGAACGGGTCGCATTCGGCGTGGAATTCGGCAAGGTTTGAGAGTCCGTCGGAATCGAAGTCGAGCGCAGCATCAGAGGCATCGAGCGGATCAAGCCCGCACCGCTCCTCCCACCAGTCCGGCATCCCGTCGCCGTCTGCGTCAGGGGGCGTCCCGCGGCAGAAGAAACGCGCAGGGATCCTCTCGGACGCGAAGCCGACGAAGGCCCATTCAAGGCGAATACCCGCGTTGCCGTCGTTGTCGAAGTATCCGACTCGGATTTCGTGAAGCCCGGCCGAAAGCCGCACCCTGCCCTTCTTCGCCCTGAAGAGATGCTTGCCGTCGTGGTCCACTACGAGCGAGCCGTCGATCCAAAGACGAGAACCGTCGTCGGACGACAGGGAGAATTCGTACTCTGCCGAAGAAAGGACGAGAAGCCAGCCGTGGATGTCAGCCTCAAACCTGTCGACAAGCGTAGACGGCGCGCCAGGCCACGCCGACATCGTGTTCGGGACGTCCACAAAGTCCCAGACGCCTGTTCCCGCGGGAGTGAGTCCGGAAATGTCTGGCAACGAGAGGAGCCGACTCCCAAATGCATAGAACGAAATGTCAAGCCCAGGCTGGAGTCCGTCAGGAATCTCATTCGTCGGGAGGTGCGAAAGAACCTCCGCCGGAACAACCTCGCGCGAAATGCCGGGGCCGCTCCATTCGAGGCGGAGAACCTCAATGTCGCGGTTGTCGTAGAAGTCTATCTCTATGGAGTGAAGCCCTTCGGAAAGGAAAATCGTCGCGTCGCACGTCCTCGCCGGGTGGGGGTAGGAGTCAGAGACGAGGAGTGCGCCGTCCAGCGACAGCGCCGCGGCGTCATCGCTCGTGAGGTAGAACGTGTACGACCCGTCGGCCGGAATCTCGACGAAGCCAGTAAGCCGGCACGCGAACTTGCTCCCCGGATCGGAACCGTCGTCAAACCAGGGCTCGACAGGATGGTCGACTACGAGGGAGACATTCTCGGCAGACGGCATGAGAGCCGAGAAATCGGGAATTTCGTATGCCTTCTCGGCCATGCGGAAGAACTCCTTGCGAAGCCCTGGCGCAAGGACAGGGGCCGACCGCGGCGGATCGGCGACGCCCGAAACGACAGAATCGCCACTTGCCTTGGAAAGAGCGTCGCTTGTCCTGGAAGGCACAAGGCCTTCTTGTTCATAAAAGCCATGCAACGAGAATTCGAGCGGCCGCGTGTCCATCCTGACGAGGGAAAGTAGATCACCAGGTTCCACAGGCATGTCCGACGGAAGCCCCGTCGCGGGATCGATCCAAGAAGTGACCGAGAAGACGGCATTTGTCGTTTCACCCGTCATTGCCGACTGGCGGAAGACAGTGTCGGAGAGCGGTGAGCCATCGCCCTCGAACGGACCGCTAAGCCATTCATCGACGAAGCCGCTTCCCGCAGGGGCGAAAGGCATCTCGAATTCGAAGACGGCATTAGTCCCCGCATCGACATACATCACGGGCGCGGCGTCGCCCTCAGACGATGCGCGCAGACAGTGCAGAATGGCAACGCAAATCGCGGCCGCGGCCGCCAATGTCGACATTCCTGATTTTGTTCTATTCATTGTCGCCTCCTTTGACAATAGGTTTCTGCTGCGAACGCTCGCAGTCACGCGCAGGAGTATAGAAAAGAATTCCTACAAATTTCCTACAAAATTCCTACAGTTTTGTAGGAAATGGGGGATAAGTGGGCAAAATGCGCGGCACTGCCGCGAAAAATAGCGTGAAAATTTTTCTATAAATCGCAATAAATGGCATTGACAACTGCCATTTTGGATTAACCAGAGGGGGCGCGGCAAGTGCGCCGCGAGGCAACAATTATTTCAATTCCAACCGCATCACATCGACCGCATCACAATGGCCCACGCACGCGATTGGCTACAACCCATCAACAACAGGCAATGGCTGCACCGCATTTAGAAGCTGATTGGTGATTGCGGAAAAGACATTGATGCCGGCGTCGTTAACCACACCACCATGCAGACCTGCCCTCATGCCAAGCAGCGCAACCTCAAGCCGATTGGAACTTGTCTCATAAGACGGAAACACCTTCAAGAAAAGCCGATCCAAGTCGTATGCATTATATGGTTCGTCAACGTTGCGATACAGCATGGCAGAGCCATGCATTGTCAAATTCGTAAAGCCAGCGTCATAATCACGTCCAAGCGCTTCGCACAGGCCGACAACAAGATCATGGCGAACTGCGCGTTCCTTGTTTCGCCCACAGTTCCAGAGTAAACGTGCATGATCATCCACAAACGTAATTTTATTGGTAATGATAGACTCGACAAACCATGTGCGCTCTTCACTTGGTGCGGCGAACTTCGTATATATGCTTGCAGCAACACTACGACAATCGGCCGAGACGTTTGTCGACAACAACATATCTCTTGCGGGAATAAACGCTCCTGCAAACTCTTTATCAAGGCAAAACAGGAGCGCCCAGTCGGCAGGAATCCCTTCGTGCGAAACACCTACCGAGGTCTCAGCCAAAAAATTTTCAAATGCAGTTCGCCGTTCTGCTGGTGTCCACTGACTCCAAAATGACAGTTGTGTCTGCCGCTCTGTTAGAAAAAGATCGTCGAATGTCTCCACCTCCGGCACAGGCGGAAAAACAATGTTGTCGCTTCCTATGGACGCCTCGCTTTCCAACTGCCGCTGAGCAATGCCAACCATCTCACGCACTACTGCATTGGTCTCCGCTTCCGTCCATCCTAAAGCCGACGCGGACAAAGCAATCAGACATAGCGATATATTTGTCGTATACCTCATAACTGTCTCCTCCCTTACGGCAAAAGCACGTCGTTAACCCCGATTTTTATGTTTCTTACATCAAATACGCTCTTAGGCGCTGTAGTATAGCCATGCAGCATGCCACTTGGCAGATCAACAAGTGCGCCTAAAGCATTTGAATCACCATAACCATACATTATCACGGATTGTATCAACTTTGATAGCGTATCCTCTTTCGTATAAAATCCTCTGTCTGTTTCCGCGCCCCAATCGTGATCAACGTCAGAAAAGAAAAAACGCTTTGCAGTCACAGAACCCTCTGGTATGTCACGATAAACTCCTCCTACCTTCTGCCGGTCATATACATCATCTAACCCAAGCAAATGCCCCAGTTCATGAGCAAGAGTCATAATCGGCACACTCGAACTAAAGCACGCCATCTTAAAATCGTATATGGAGAATGCAAGTGGCGTCCCATTGGTAATCGAATGGACCCAATATGTTTTAAAGCAACTGTTCGATTGCGCAAGTGCCTTAAGCTCATAAACATCTGATGAAGGCCAAGCACTAAGGCGAACAGATCCATTTGCATTTGTTACTACCCTATGCTCGGAGATATCATAATATTGCGGATAGGGTAGTGGCACAGCAGCACCCGATAGATAAAACTCGACTCCTGCTTGCCGCCAAATTATGTTCGCGTATTGCAGCATGGCTTCAATATCAGCCAGCTTCGTCACATCAACTTCATTTGAAGAGCAGACAATATATACCTCAATCGGGACACGACACGTCTGCACAATCGGCAATACGAACCTCGGCTGTATTGCATCTTCGTTGAAACGCGCTTCGACAACTACTTCGCCACTTTCGGCAGTCGCCGTGACTGTGGCCGTCCAGTCAGCGGAGCCAAAGGCATCCTCGCCGCGCACCACAGTTCCTGGCCCAGACACGATGCTCCACTCCACATCACTTGGAGAGAAGTTGCCGTTGACGCCGACCTTTAGCCGTGCCGGATGCCCATAGACAAGCCGAGATGGATTGAACACACAAGAGTATTCAGGATCGATCTCGCTGCACACAAGCCTGCGGATTGGCTCGATGGCGCGATACGATTTGGCGACGCCTCGCGTCTCGCCGCTCGGCAGGGTGAATGTCGCCGTGAATGAACCGCTTCCAATATTGGGCGATGTCATGTATAAGGTGTGCGAAGCTTCACCGCTTTCCTCCGTCACCGACGAGAGCGAAATGCCCGAAAGCGAGGATAGCGGCTGCGTGGCGGCTGCGTCCGACCAGAACAACGCGCCGTCGGAGCCCTCCCAGGATATATCGACGACGGCATTGGTCTCGACCGGGCAGATCAGCGAAACGGAAACAGGATAGACTCGCTCGGGTCTATCGCCCTCGTTGATGAAATGAACGGACTGGACCGAAAGCGAGCAAGAGACCTGGGGAGAATCGTTAGTGCCGTAGCTCACATAAAGATACGACGCCAACGACCGGTCAAAGCCGAACGAGGCAGTCACGGACAAATTTGCAAACCGCCAGTCTGCAAGATCAGCCGTCACCGCCGTTGTCTGCGAGTTGGGCGACGCAATCGTCAATGCCTCGCTTCCTGTCCACAGGAACGATGCGGCACTTCCGCGATAGTCAAGAAGATCCGCATGGAAAGTCACCGGACCTGCCGTCGGGTCGATGTGCGTCACATCCGGCGAGCCGCAAAGCCACGGCAGCCACCAAAACCGCGCATACCCCATTCCAGCCGCGTAATCGGTCCAGAAATTACCACTGTCAGGAACCCATTGACCGCCGTCCACACCGCCAAAAGAGCGCATCATCGGCTGGCCGCGCGTCGTCGGCACATCATCGACGGCGGAGATCGTCACGTTGCTGCTTGGCGGGAACACGGTCAAGTCGTATGCGGGGCCCTTCTCCAAGAGAAAGACATACTCTCCAGCATTTGTGACTGCAACGGAAAGATCGCCGACTGTCAGGAGCGTCGTTTCTGGCGGATCATCCGCGACTGTGACGGAGAGCTTGTAGAGCCCATTCGTCAGCCCTTCGCCCACTTGCGCGTCGACCCACTGCGGGTAGCCGACGGCAAGAATCTCCGTCGCGTTCGTGAAGTTCGCCGTCACCCATTCCGCGTCCTGCCCGAAGCCGTTGTGCTGAAACGGAAGCTCGCGCGGCAAATACGCCGCGACGCCGTTTGTCGTGACCGAGACGTCGCCGTTGCGGAAGAACTCAAGCTCGGCAGAGACGAGATTGTTTGTGTCGCGGTTGATCGCCGCATCCGTCCAGACAAAGCGGTAGGAGTTGGACGGTGTATGCTCGTAGCCAAACGTCGTGAGCCCGCGCACGATCTCGAACGGCAAGCCAGCAGAGACGACGGCGTTTGTGTCAAATGGCGTCGGCCATATCTGACCGTAGGAAACGACCTCAACGCCGGAAAGGTGGTTTGTTCCCCAGGGGAACACCCAGCCGTCCTCGAAGGGAAGCCAGAACGAATCCTTCCAAGCGCCGCGCACGTTCCAGTTCGCGGATTTCCGTTCTGCGCAAGTTGCCTGTGCCTGAACGAGATTCATTACATTTGTAAGAATACCATTCATCGGCAATCCTGTCAACAACAAACCGGACCCCAACTGCGGCACCGGCATCATCTGCGGTGGAAGATTGTTGACGCTGTTCGTCTTGCCACCGCCGTAGATCACACCGGCAAGCAGAAACGCGCAGACGGCGACGCGGCCAAGCGCCGTGAGCGACCGCCAGACGGAAAGCATCCGCGCAAAGACATCGCGCACCATGCGCGAACGAAGCGCAATAATGACGAGCGAGGCCACAAGCCCACACAGGGCAAGGCGCATCAGCACAGTCTGAAAGATCACCACCATCTCATCTAATCCTCAACTTTAACGCGTCAATTGAAACCTTGCTCTCGACACGAACGGTTTCCGCGCCGCGAGAAACAACACGGGAAAGATTCCAGTCGTGGTTGAAGCACATCGGCGACACGACCGGCGGGAACACCGAGGACGCCAGCGACTTCGCCTCACGGTCTCGGCTGAGGTAGAGCGTCACGTCGAGGCGCTGGGGCGACCCCTCGACCCGGCATGCCGCGTTTGAGCGCCTGTCGCGCCAAAACCACTCCCCGCAGTCCCAGCCGACACAAAGCTCCCCTTCTTCGACCCCAAGCACGCCGTCCTCGTCCGCATCACGGCCAAACACGACCTCTACGCTGTTGCTCACCGCCGCATCGCGCTCAATCGTCAGCGTCCACTTATTATCTGTCGCGGCCCCTGCTGAGAACACTACATTCGTCTCGACCTCAGCCATCGGCCTCACCGCTTCCGGCAGCTGCTGAACGACGAGGCGCGGCCCCGCGAAGGTGGAGAGAGCGAGAAGAGCAAAGGACAGGAGCGCCGCGCCGCTCTTCATCTGGCAGCACGCGCCGCAACGCCGAAATGTGAACTTCTCATTCATGCCCTAAAGCCTCCCAACTATCTTCTCCTTGTCCCCTCTGTCCAACCGCCCCGCGCAGTTTTACTATGCCACAGGGATCTGTTGAGACGCACATTAGATAGATGTCTTCTTCACAATAAACTCTTTATCACCGAATGCCGATGGAAGTATTTTGCCATTGCATGAATTCTCATTCCTTTGAAGGAGTATATGAGTATCTTGATGATTAAAATTTTTATCAGCGGTCTGGTTCAATACAGGTTGATTATGAAATATCAGAGCGGCCTCTACCCTTATGACATCATCATCTGTATTTGGCGACACTTCTCCGTAGTAATACACCGGAATGCCAACATCATTCGTACACTCGCGGCTAATATCTTCGTGCTTATGATGCTTACCGTTAATCCGCTTATTAACATCACTTGATCTGCCAATGTAAAGAAGCCGTATAATAGAATACTTAGCGTCAGCATTTTTTCGAGCAGAGAAAACAAAATATACCCCTTTGTCGCTAGGAAGCAAATCTTTCTTTAACTCAGTTCTCAGGTCATCAATCGTTACAATGTAATCCTTCATAGTGGTCTCCTTAATAATGATTTATGATAATTCGTCCACGACCGCACTCGCAGTCACGCGCAGGAGTATAGAAAAGAATTCCTACAAATTTCCTACAAAATTCCTACAGTTTTGTAGGAAATGGGGTATAAGTGGGCAAAATGTGCGGAACTGCCGCGAAAAATGACGCGAAAATTTTTCTATAAATCGCAATAAATGGTATTGACAACTGCCATTTTGGATTAGACAGAGGCTGTGATGGCAAGAGTGCCGCGATAAGACATGCGCCCCAATTCAATCCGTATCATATCGCTCACAGCACAAATGACCAAGCCAACAGTCATGCATATAAGTAAAACATATCCAGAAGGAACCTTTTAAACTATGTGCACCTTTCCTGCTTTAATAGACTGCGTGCAAATCTATTGTTTGAGCCTTGTCAAAACACCCCTTGCAGTAGTATTCAATGAGAATCGATTTCCGACTATAGTTTATTTCGTAATAAACACCCAAGACATATCGACAAACATGCTCAGGAAGAGTCTTACCGTCAAAGGACCAAACATCGTCAAACGAGTCCTTTGTTAGAGCTATAATCCTCTCCCGGTCTTTATCCTTACGCGCACGAGTAGCGGAAGATTTTTTCATCTCAAGCGCGATCAGATTGTCTTGTCTTATATTTTCCCCGCGACTATGAACTATCAAATCGCAATTTATGGGAATGGTTTCATAACACGGGCCTTTAATAGTCTTGCACATAGTTTTGACAGCGCCCTTGTTGCGATTGTATTCAACATCCGCATGATATCCAGCAAATCTCCTGTCATGTGAAATGATGTCATGGATGTGGAGCATCAAAGCACCACATAAAGTTCTTTCGGAAACTTGATTGGCAAACAAAGCTTTGTCCTGCGTCAAGAACATAGCATTTGCGCTCTCAAACAATCTAATCAGTTCTCGATAGCTTTTCATGTTACAGAGCCAACAGGGCCACGGAAATGCGCCTCACGATCTCCGCGTCGCGCAGCGCCTCCGGACGGCCGATGTAGACGAATACGTAAAATGGTTGGACATGATGATGCTGTATGCCATGAGCTTCACGCCTGAAAACTCGGCGACGCGCCTCACAAAGTCGACAAGCCGCGTGCGTTCATCCTCGTCAAGGAAGTACGCGCGGTGGGCGACACGGCTAATCAGGTGATAGCAACGATTGGGAAGATTTATCCTGCAACGTCTCATGCCGAACAGTATATCATAAACTCCCGCTACTGTGGTAATTTACTGTGGTAACCATGTCTGACCCTGTAGCCTCCTGTAGCCTCCAGAAATGCCGGTAGTATATCATTTCCGCTGCGAGAAAAATTCGTCAACAGGACAACTTTCTTATAAAACGGTACAACTTTCCGCCATATGTGCGCCATGCGTTTAGGGACGCTGCGCGCGGACGATATCGATTGTCGCCGCACAGCAGCCACGCCCGTCACTGTTAGCGATGCGCCCGAGGAGAAGCAGAGCGGAACCAAGGAATGGCAGCGGCGAATCTGGGGCGGACGAAAGGACGTGCGCAACGCGCTCTACATGGCTCATTTTTTAGGATTACCTAAATAATTTAAAAGCTGGCTGAATTGCTTCCCTTGTGCCCGTCATCCGCTGAACGAAAACGGCATCATTCGTGAAAGTGTCTGTATTTGAGATAAACACCCACGAATCATCCTGCAATTTATGAACAACTCCCGGCGAACGAGACGGAAAAGTCGTCAGCTTCTTCGTCGTGCTAAAATCAGGAAACGACCACAGGAATGCCTTCTCTCCTTTGTGCGGGACTTCGACAATTCTTATTCGATACCGCGGCTTGCCGTCACAGGCCTGCTGTTCGTATTCAAATAAAAGCGCATAATACCAAGATTCCGCTCCTCTATGCAAAATCGACATCGGCACATAGTCTTTCGCTTGATGAATGTCATCGCCGAAAAACTCTTTCAGGTCAAAAACCTGCCAGTCCGAATCGTTCTTGCGAATTCGAAAGATTTTCCACTTAAAGAAATCATAAATAACCCCTTCCCCCTCCACGAATTCATGCCCAAGTTCACTATCTGAAAATTTCTCTTCCATCCCATGCAACTCGATCGACCAGTCATGCCTTCCCAAAACATCTTTGCCAAGCGATATAATCTTATTCGACAAAGCGCAATCCCAATCCGCATAAGCATTTTGCGTTACATTTGAATCACAACATGGCAACACCTGGCAACAGTGAGCCTTCATTTTCCAATGCTCGCGAGATTCCGACACCCAAGCATTAGACGAGACCTGCACATCTTTCCTGTTATTCCGCGATGAGTGTAAACTATATCTCGTCCTGACGTCAGAAGTGTCTAGCTCGTCGAACAATACTCGCCCGCCCGAAAGACAAGTATACCCTTTAAGGCGTGATGGAACGGGCCATAGAGATCCGATCCCCTTATTCCAAAGCAACAGCCCCCAATTATTGGTCTTTCCAGTAGCACATTGAAAAGCAAATCCTTCGCCGTCTGGGAAAACGGCCCGCTCAAAATCCGACAACGCCCCACGTAGAGTCATTCCATGCAAATCGCGAGTAATGTCCACAACCTTCTGCGTTGGATCGGAAATGCACATAAAAGCCGCCTTTGGATATGGCCTTTGATCATATGCGAACAGGAACGAACCCAAACCAACCATGCAGAATCCAGTCGGAATAACACTGCTGCAGCAAGTGTCAGCCCGGCGAATTGATTTTACAACCGGTTCATGAACGCCGTTAAAATCATATCTTGCGACAATCGGTCGAACCACAAAATTAGTCTCATCCTTTTCATATTTTATCTTCATTGCCACGGCCAAGCTATTCGACTCGAAAAAGTAATTCCAATCAAATGAAGTAAGAACCCAGGCGTTGGCTTCGCAATCTTGTGCGGACAGCAACTCGGATTCCGCAAGGTAATCTTGATACACGATCTCTCCTGAATAACACATGGAGAAAAGCATCACGGCCAGCAGAAAAGACACCCACCTAACAGTTCTCATAGTCGACCTTTCAGATTTATTTCTTTTTACAAGGACATAGCGAACAGCCGCTTATAATTTCACGTCCCACAGGACCACGAGATTTTATCTCATCATAATCAAAGCATCGCTCAGTTTTTGGGCCAGGGACCACGAAGGAATCTTGTTTTTCACCCATTATTGTCATAGTGACGGTATATGACTCCTCAACTGTCGCACACATCCGACATTTATCTTTAACCGTCCATTTTACCATCTGCTCGTCATCTGAGACAATATCAATACTATTAATCAGAGATGACAGGTCAGTCACTTTAATAATGGCTAATTCAGATATGGCTTTCACCATTTCATCTGTTAATTCCTCCACGCCATCTTTCTTCATGAACTTTTCAATCTTTTTGAAATATTCATAGTACGCACTCTTAGGGTCAGCTTTGAGGAAATCGCTAGCATGTCCACGAATAATCTCACTTAAACTGCCTGTGAGAGCTTCTGTTATAAATGACGAAAATCCATCCTTTAACGCTTCTCGAAAACCTTTAACAAGTGACGAAGTGTCCCTAGGTCTATACAACTTAATAGGATGGAAGTCAAAATCACCATTAACACAACTCATCATGGCATCATAAACCAATTTACCATTATCAAGAGCTATATCATACCATGAAGTTAGTGCGCTAATGATGAAGCTCTTCGCTGCATCTTTGAGAGCAGATGTAAAGGCCGCCTGAAATATTGGAAGAATTGGAAATTGACCTATCCAATCCGAATATAGCCCAAATGTATTATCTAAATATGAATATATGTTTATTATTCCGCCGTCCTCTTCAATCGGATCCCTCGACAACCACTTTCCAATCACTGGCTCGTAATGGCGGTAGTTGTAGTATATCGTTGAAGTCTCGTCTTCAGCATATTCGCTGGAAAAGCGCCAGGGATTAGACTCTGCTGCGGCTCCACACTGGGTTGAGACAGCGCCGAAGGGAGCGTACTCGTAATGGGCCGCGATGTTGCCATTCTCCGCGACGACTTCGCTTACGTTCTTATTTCCATCGTGAGTGTAATAAGAAGTTGAAAAGTTGAAAGGTTGAAGAGTTGAAAAGTTCCAAACAAGCGGGCGGGTAGCGATCTTTTCAGTGGGATCCCAGATGAAGGTTTGTAGTTTGAGGTTTGAAGTTTGATGTTCAAAGTTTGCGATCTGCAAGTATCCATTGTAAACGAACCTTTGGTCGTTCTTCGTCATGCGTCGACCCATGCGGTCGTAGGACATCGAGATGAGTGTAGGAGTGGAGGAGTTAGGAGTGGAGGAGTTGATTAGCGTCCACAGGACCGGGCGGTTCTCGCCGTTGTAGGTGACAGACCAAACGCCAGTCGCGGTTTTCACGAGAGTCTGGTTGCCGTCGTTGTCGAATTGTGGTATAAATTCTTCCTGCGGCGCGTTGGGGACAACGCGCCCTACCAGCGTGTACTGATTAAGATTGTTCGCAGTGTAGACGGAATTCGTGCCGCGCTCGGATGATGTCTCGCGGTTGCCGATGTCGTCAAAGTCGTAATCGTAGCGATAGTCAGAATCAACAGCGGCTACGGCGTTCGTCAATTCGCTACGATTGTTGTAGCCATAGGCAATTGTATCATCTTGGGTGAATGCAAATCCTGACTTTGACACTTCGATGCGGCGGCCAGCGGCGTCATATGTGTAGTCGTACTGCGAGATGACATTTGTCGGGGACGCATTGTGAACCTGAAGAAACTGGTTGTTGGCATTGCATGTCCAAGCTACGGTCAAGCCATTAGGGTACGCGAGGGATGACTTGAGGTCGCTCTCGGCGAGATAGTTCCAGGTAAACGGCGCTTCGCTTCCGGCAGCGAGCATCGTCGCGAGACGGCCGGTGGCGGGGTCGTAGGCGAGGGTGGACTGGCGCTGCGGCTGGCAGGGGGCTGCCAGCCCTACCAAACTGTAGCCTTGGGAACGGCCATAGTTATCCCAATGGCGTATGATCGTGTTCGTGCCAGCGACGCCAATCACGGTTTCGTTGGTGAGCGATCCAAATGAGTCGTAGGCGAAGGTTGTCACGCCTGCAGCGTCATGGGCTTCAATTTGACGGCCGAGGGCATCATAGGAGAGAGAGATCGTCGGCGTGCCGTCAGAATAGACGGTGTTCGTGAGGCTACCCCATGCGTCATAGGAGTAGTCGGTTACTATGCCGCGAGCCCAGATACGCTGTGAGAGTTTGCCATCGGGGGTGTAGCTGTATGTCGGGCCTTTACCATCGGCGTAGACTTTGTTGGTCATGGAGCCGGAGGCGATGTCGTATAGCCATGTGGTGACGTCGCCTTGCAGTGCGGTGGGGTCACCGCGCCCTACCGATTCGTCCCGATACGTCGTCATAGTGGTCTTATTGCCGAAGATGTCGTAGGTGTAGCGGACAGGATAGGTTGCTCCCCCCTCGTAGGTTTTGTGGCCGCGAAGATCGTATTCGTAAACAGTGGCGTTGCCGAGGGGATCGGCAACGGAGGCGAGATTGCCAAACTGGTCGTAAGCGTAGGATGTGCGGTTGCCAAGGGCGTCTATGGACGCGGAGCGCTGGCCGAAGGAATTGTATTCCACGTGGCGGGTATTGCCACGGCCATCGGTGGTTGCGATCTGGCGGCCGAGGGAATCATAGGCAACAGTGTTGGTTACGGCGGAGACAGAAACCTCCATCAGCGAAACGCCGTAACGAGAAAGCGCCAGCGGCTTGTTGGTAGCGTAGGGAACGGTCTGGCGAGAGGTGACAATCGCCAAATCGACAACCGTCTCGTTTTCCGTGACATTGCCTCGAACGTCAAAGGAACGCGAGCGCGCAGGAAGCGCGGCGGTTAGACCGGTGAGTTGGCGCGCGGAAGAGGTGACAAGCGGCGCAATGACGGAGTCGGAGCAGGAGACGATGTTGGTTTGGGTGAGCCAGACGATCGAGTCGGCGAGAGCAAAAGCGGAAAGCATCTCGGTTTTGCGCCATTCAGACGGGCGAGCGGGGACGCTCGCCCCTACCAAACGGGTTGTCGCGATGCGATTTCCGAAAGCATCATAGGCATAGTCGATTGTTGGCTCATAGTCTGCAACGGTGGAGGCGAGACGGCCGTAGGAGTCGTATACGTGTGTCGTAGCAAGCACAGCGCCTTGGAAACCACTACGCTCCTCGCGGATGGTCTGTCCGACGATGTTTTCGTAGCGCTTGGTGAAGCTGGGCGAACTGGAAGTTTCGCCTTGCACGATGCGAGACCAACGAGTTCCGTCTGACAAGATGCCGTAGGCGTGGAACTCAGGGGTGACTGCACTACCGGTGATCGAAAGCATGTCACCATCAGCGGAACGCGTAGTGATGCTAGTCGACGTGTTGGGGTTTTGGACGGACACTGTTCGCCCATCGGGACTGCGGGTCGTGGTGGTAGTGTTGCCGAGCTGGTCGACGCGAGCGATCACGCGGCTGAGGGCGTCGTAGCGCGTACGGGTTGCAGGGAGACCAACTTGAGCCGCGAAGTTGGTCTGCCATGTCGCAGTCTGGCGACCGAGATCATCGTACTCGTAGCAGGTCGTAAGCCATGTGACATTGGTCATATCGAGGGGAATAAGACGCGACGCGGCAATCATGCGACCATCAGCGTCATAATCCCATGTCGTAGTCGAGCCATCGGGCTGGACCTCGGAAACCTTATGACAGCAATCCCACGCCGTGGTCGTGACTTGACCGGCGAGGTTCTCTACAGACGTGCGCTTGCCCTCAGAGTTGTATGTCATCTGGTTTCTGGCGATAGTATACCAAATTCCGTCTATGAACGCCTCGGTACGCGTTTCAGAAGTTTCGCCGCGAGCATTGGTAATCGTGATGTCGCGGGTCGTCTTGCCAGAGACGGGAGCGGGAGATTGTTCGTGGAGATGAGTGACAGTGCGTATCCAAGTGTTGGATGAAAGCTCATAATCGTAGAGGTCGAGCTTGCCATCCTCATGGCGTATGGATGCGACAAAGCCAGAGCGGGCGTCGTTCGCAGCTACAGGGTAGAACGCCGTCACAGTGCGGAGAACGTTGGTGCCGCCATAGGGTGCCCCCTGGGTGCCGACACGTTCGACGATGTTGGTGAGAGGAGAATAGACGTAGTAGGTGCGCTCGCATTCGATGTTGTTCAGTTTCCTGACGACGGTGCGGGGACGGGTGTCGACTGGGAGCACGGGGTCGCTTGGATCGACCGGCATATAGTCGTATGTCGTAACTTCGGTCATCATATCGGGACCAGAACGCGACTCAGAGGTGACACGGTCAAGACTGTCGTAGGCATACTGCGTCAGCATCCCCGACTGGCGCTTTTCAGTCTTTACCTGACCCTTGCCGTTGCCGGAAGTGTAGTACGTCCAGGTCGTAGTGTCGGTTACGCCGCCAAAGCCCTCGACGCGGTTCGTCATCGCGAAACCCCACGACTCCCATTTGTAGTTATACTCGGATCGCGCGAGACGGACTCCTGCGGCCGAGAAAGTGTTCTCCAATACCTGCGCCGCGCGCTCGTCGTCTATCACGCGCTCCTTTCGCTCCTCCACGCCCGAAGGCCGCGTCAGCGACCAGTCGCCCATTACATAGTCAAAGACATAGCATCTTGGCTCGCCTCCGCCACGCACCACCGAGACGACAGCTCGCTTGCCGCCGTTCTCGCGCCTTATGGATACTTGCTTGACTGGAATGGCGTTCGGCACAGGATAGAGCCCCGTCGCAGCATCCTTGACGGGCGGCACCTGAAGCGCGTAGACACGCACGTCGTAGCCAGTGGAGTCTGCCGTGCGGGCGACATCTGCGAGCCGCGAAGGCGTCATGTACTGTCGGACTCCGTTTGCGTCGTAGACGACATCTACGCCCATATCGGCAGGCGTCACGGTCACCCCTCGCGCGTCTGTAATCGACACAAGCGAACCGAGGGTGCCGGCAATGTCGGTCGCGAGGAACCGGCGGCGAGTGCCGTCTCCGACATAGAGATCGTAGTATACTGGATCATGCGTAGCCGCCCACCCTTCCGCATCTACCATCATCAGGCGCTCGTCCATCTTGACGTGAATGCCCGGATCTGGCCGGGCTACGGACTCGCCGTCAGCGAACACGAAATGGATCGGCTCGCCATTGTCGTGCGAAAATATGACCTCGGCGGGAGTAACGCCGTCGCTTAGGTTTCGAAGCCCGAGCTTTTTGAACGTGTATCCGCCAAGAACTGCGTAGAGCGAATCAGCCGTGAATATCAACGGCGAGTCGTTGTCCGCAAATATCTTGAGCGCACATTCGAGCGAGCCCGTCCATGGAGTGGTCTCGCCAAGGTCTATGTTCACCTTGATGCACTTTACCGATATCTCCTCGGTGTTGCAGCCGCACTTTTTCGCCGGGCCGGTGCATGCAGACGGAAGGTTGCGATTCGCAATCGGCCCAGCGAGCGCATCTACACCCCAAAACGCCAGCGGCGCAAACAGCGCAGCCATCGGCAGTCGGCGGCATGCATTACGGATTATGTTCATCGTTCCTCCTATTTTTAAGAAAAACATCGTTATTTTCACGTTCGCGTATCCTCTTGACTGCCGCATCGACGGCAGTGCCGCGGCGGGCGTCACCCGCAAAGCGCAGAAGAAGCTCAATGTCTTCGGTGTCGCCGAGAAGCCCGATGGAGCCGATTGTGACAATGTCGAGAACGGCGTCGCGCGACGACGAGGAAAGCGTTCCGCGCAGAGTCGGCAGGATGTCGCCGTATCCGCGCTGCCCGGCGAGCTGGATCGCCGCGATGCGGGCGACGGGGCTGACGTCCGGCTTGCACAGCGCGACCGTCAGCCGCTTCAACTCCGACTGCTGCACGGACGTCGCGCGCCTGTCTTCCGCCAGCGAATATAGCGCAGTTCCGGCGTATGGCTGCCGGATCTGTCCCGCGGCCCTGACAAGCACTTCGCGGGCGCGCCGACGCCCCTCTTCTCCAAGTTCGTTCACCATTGCGCCGAGGTGCTGGATGCAGTAATCGAGGACGACTGTCGGATGTGTGCCGCCGTCAAACATAGCGATCAGAGTTTCCTCAAGATCCCTCGGCGGAGGATTCTGGTTCCGTAGCAGATTCATGACGTCGTTTTTCAGCGCGGCTATCCGCTCGACACGCAGCGGATCGTTAGTGCCAGACAGATAATCCAGCAACGCGAGAACATCGTTAGTCGGCAAATCGCGGCGACGAGCGATTGACCTAAGTGCATTGTTCCGCACCTCATAGCGGTCAGCGCTCGCGGCATCTTCACCGCAGACGATTGCGACGGCGCGGGAAGCGGCGACGACCTCACGACGCCCAATCGGCTCTGGACTGTGCATGACCGCCTTGACACGCACCCCTGCTTGCGACAAAGGATCCGCCACACCAGGCGGCGGCTTGCGGCGATTGCGCGAAGCCAGCACAACGGCAACCGCCGCCGCGAGAAGCACGATTCCACAGACAGTAAACATTTTCTTCATAGCCACGCGCAGGAGTATAGGAAAGAATTCCTACAAATTTCCTACAAAATTCCTACAGTTTTGTAGGAAACGAGGGATAAGTGGGCAAAATGCGCGGCACTGCCGCGGAAAATCGCATGAAAAATTTTCTCTAAATCGCAATAAATGGCATTGACAACTGCCATTTTGGATTAACCAGAGGGGGCGCGGCAAATATGCCGCTATACCAAACATCTCGCCTTTGCGCCCATTACAAATGCCGTCTCCAGCGCGGCAAAAGTGCCGTGAGCCCTAGCTGGAGTGCAAGCACAGTTGCGGCGGGGGAGGGAAGAGGATGTCGAAGGTGGTGCCAACATTGAGGGTTGAGTGGCAGGCGATGTCTCCGCCATAGAGCTCTACGATCGAGCGAACCATAGAAAGGCCGAGACCAGTGCCGGGCAGCGTACGCACGTCGGCGCAGCGGTAGAAGCGCTCGTAGATGCTGCTGATTTCATTTTCGGGGATGCCGATCCCTGTGTCGGAAACGGAAAGCCGTATGCCATCGGCGGCGGCGGAAAGCCCGACGCAAACGGAACCACCCGTGGGCGTAAACTTTATCGCATTGTCGACAAGATTGCCCACAAGCCGCTGCAGCTTCGCGGAATGCCCCTTCATGCACACAGGATCGTCCGGCAGCTGGGCCTTGAGGCAGACCCCCTTCTCCTCCGCCACTGCGGAATAGACCTCTATGGACTCGCGGATGACTTCGGAAAGGTCGACGAGCGCGGCGGGCTCGTCTTCGCACCCGCTGTAGTTGCGCGATATCTCCGCGTTCGTGTCGATAATCCGCAGCACCGAGCGGCTCGCGGACATTATCGCGGCTGACGCCTCGTCTGTGCCGACGAGCGAATGGGAGAGCCGGTCCGCCTCGTTGTAGATGTTCGTTATCGGCGCGCGCAAGTCGTGCAGCACATTCCTTGCGAGGTTGCGTATCTCGTCAGACTGCCGTGCGCGGACGGACTGCAGCCGGTTGAACGCGGCGGCCAGGGCGTCGATCTCGGCGATTCGCGTGTCGGCGTCCACGGGATCTGACTTGTCGCAGCGCACGAGCGCGTCGACGTCTCTCGCAAACTTCTCTATCGGGCGCGTGAGCCGCCTCGACACCATCCTGAACACTACCACGCCGATCAGGGCAAAGACCGCAAACGACATGGCGACCCACAGCGTCACCCAGACGTATTCCGCGATGACATACATGTAGCCCTCGACGTCGGTGCGCCGCAGGAGCAGCCCCGCGCCGAGGCAGAGCGCCACGCCAGAGGACAGCGCCATTGCCGCGATAAGAAGCGGCACACCTGCCGCATTGATCATCCGACGGATGCTTAGCTTTCTACTTGAAGACATAGCCAACGTCCCTTACTGTATGAATTACCTCTTCCGCCCCGCCAGCGGCGAGCTTCTTTCGGAGGCGGCTGACATTCGCGGAAACCACGCTGCCGACGGAGTCGATAGGCCCCCATACGTGATCGGCAATGGAGTCGTACGACAGGCACCTCCCCTTGTTGCGCATAAGGTAGACAAGGAGCTTCCTTTCCTTCGGGGTGAGGTCGATTGGCTGGCCGTTGCGCCTCACGGTCTGCTTGTCGATGTTCACCACTACTCCGGAGCACGAGAGCGCCTCGGCTTCCTGATCCGGCACCAGGCGTCGCGCGATCGCCTGAAGCCGCAGCGAAAGCTCGTCGATGGAAATCGGCTTGACGAGATAGTCGTCCGCGCCCATCTTGAGCCCGGCGATGCGCTCGGCTTCGCTTGCATGGGAACTCAGCACAAGAAGATAGGTCTTGATTCCACGCTTCCGCGCAGTGCGAAGGACATCAAGCCCGCCGAGCCCGGGCATTTCGATGTCGACGAGCGCAATGTCGTAGCCGCCCTTCGACAACAGCCCCAGCCCTTCTCTCCCGTTGCGGGCGAAGTCGCATTGAAAACCGCACACGCCAACGGCTGCGGCAGCGTGCTCAGCCGACATCTTGTCGTCCTCTATCACAAGAACCTTCATTTCCCTGGCTCCTCTTTTTTCCCTGTCTTTCGCTCTATGAGCTTTCCCGTCGCAAACTCCAGCTCATAGCGCTTGCCCTTAAGCGTCTCTAAATACAGCCTGTCCTTGCCTTCATCCCAACGTGCGACGTCATCCAACAAGACACGGCCATTAAAACGATGCGACCAAAAGTCGTAATTCGCCCATTCGTCGGCGAGCATGTAGTGTTCTGGGCCCTTATCGCCGCCCTCACGAGATATTCTGTAGTGGCCGTTGGCGAACGTCCACATCATCCGACGCAGATGGGGAATCTTCTTTCTCTCGTAGGTCTTCTTCCCCAAACGCTCTGCCTCTTTCTTCCGCTCAATATTCTCACGCGCGATCTCTGTATGCCCAATGTCGGCAAGGAGAATAAGGACGAGGATCACAACGTAAAGCACGAAGCCGATTGGCAGTGCGCAAATCGAAGCAGCAAGCATCCGTCTGCCTGCCGGGCGCGCGAATCTAAAGAACAGCAAAACAACAGGCAGGACAAGCATCTCCACCGCAAAGCCAGGGGCAATAAAAACAGCAAGCCAACCGCCCGTGTTGCTAAGTGCCACGATCAGCTCGTCGGGGAATTCCGGCAGAAAACGATAAGGCGAATCACTGACGTTCGCAAGAAGCAGAATCCCTGATATAAGCGCCAGCAGCAACGGCGCAAGGAACGCCGCCGCAGGAAGCCACGGACGTCGTATCAGCAATTCAACAAAGGACGATACCAAGCGCTTGATCTTCATCGTTTCCACCTCCCGCTCTCCTTGAAATGGGCCTCCCACTTAAAAGGCTTTATGAAACCCAGATACTGGGAAAGACATGCAACGTCAACTCCAGCGACAACACCTAACGACTTGGCCATGTCATTTGCGCTAATGTGCGAAAGCCCCCACCACTCAAAATCGTATGTATCCGACACAGTAACGTTGAGGGCGACGCGGTCTGCACCGGAAATTGGCCTACAGACATAGCCGTCATACGATATTTCCGCACGATGCGCGGCGGCGAAAAGATCTCCTGTCAGGAACTCTATTGGCGTCGATTCGTTGACTCTGCTCATCCCGGCGGGCAGCGATTTTATCAGGCGACGCACATCTTTATTGTATTCGGCTGATTTACGAATTTCCGCGATGACAGCATCTCCAATTTTGCTGCCCCCCCTGAATACCACCGGATATGTATGATCAATCCCCAACACTGACTCTTCAAGAAGCGTTGCCGCGAAATTCCACTCCATTTTCCCCCTGAAGTACAGTACGGAAAACGCAAACCAGCACGTCCTTGGATCTGGCAGCATGTCGAGGGGATACATTGAGAGCCCCAGATAGTCGCAGTTGTCGAGCGGATCGTTTTCGCAGAACGCATACAAGTTGATGCCGCCTTCCTCCCCCATCGGATCGCGCGTCATCCAGCGGCCGAGCGCAGGCGAATAACACCTGTACTCGTAGAGCAGAAGCCCGGTCGCCTCGTCCTGGTATTTCGTCGAGAACCCGAAGCGGAAGCCGCCCGCCTGTTCGCCGGAGGACGAGATAACATTGCCAAAGCAATCGTAGGTGTAGCGGGCAACGAGCGAGCCCGACGAATCGACATACGCCGTTATGTTTCCATTCGCGTCGTAGAGCGGCACATACGCCGCGCCATCGCGGACGAGACACACGAGGCCGCCTACGCCGCCCGCCCCATCGAGGGACGAAGAGACATCGCGTCCCCAGAAGTATTCGTCGACGCCGACATTCTCGCCGCAAGCCATCCGCAACTCGCGCACGAGGTTCCATCCGTCGTAGAAGAAGAAAGACGTCAATTCGCCAGATGCCCTGACTACGCGGCGACCAAACGCATCATGCGCGAAGGCGGCGAGCTGCCCATTTGTAGTCGAGACAGAGTCAAGACGAAGCGCGGAGTCGTAGCCGAAGGAGAGTCCGTTAAACTCGGCAATGCAACCGTCGGAGTCCGTCACGACCGTTTCGCCGCCGAACGAGACGCATTGGTTCAGGGCGTTCGCAGCGCAGGACACGACATTCGTGCCATGCGCGAGCGAGACGAAATTGCCTGCATCGTCGTAGGAATAGCCAAACGACGCTGCGGGGCTGCCGCTCTCGCATATCTCCGCCGCAGTCGTCCGCCCCAATGCGTCGTGGGCAAAGACGCTCTCGTTGCATCCGACGATTCTTCCAGCTGCATCGCGCGAGTAGTCGAAGCCCTCGACGGCAATGCCGTTGACGAAGTTAGTGACTGCAACGACAATGTTGCGGCGGAAAGCGTCGCGCACAACCTGGCGTCTCACGACGGTGCCGCCCGAAAGCGTCGTGACCCACCCCTCGTCCTCTCCGTCTTCGGAATACGAATAGACAATCGACACCACGTCATTTGAAAGCGATGCTACCCTTCCGCGTCCGTCGTACGAAATAGTCTGCCAGCGTGCGCCGGGGATTCCTCGCCCGCACACCCTGCCAAACTCGTCGACTGCACGGGCGTAGGCGAATACATTTGTGCCGACAGTCGCAGTTTCGCCTGTGGCGACTCCTCCGTTGTTTCTGATGTAGGCGTAGGCCGCAGCCGAGTTTGACGCCGAAGACATGCGACCGAACTCGTCGTAGCCGAAAGCGGCGTCTCCCTTGCCGTCGCTTGACGTAACGCCTACGAGACGCCGCGACGCGTCGTAGGCAGAACTCGACCAGGAGCCGGATGGATTCACCTCCCGAAGAACGGCTCCGTCGCCGGCGTATGAGTATGTCGCCCGGGAGTCGTCGACATAGCTCTTTGCAAGGCACTTGCCGGTGTGCGGATCATAGCTCCAAGTTGTCACATCCCATATTATACCATCTCTTGTAGTCGACAGTGACGTGCGCCGTCCGGCGGTGTCGTATGTGAACCTGACCGGCTGCGTCGCGCCAGAGCGCTCGACGACGTTCCCCACGGCGTCGTAGCGCGTCGTGACAGCGCCACCAAGCGCATCAACCGAGAAAACGCGGCGACCAAAGGCATCGTATCCATAGCGCTCAGTCGCAAAGGAGTCGGCGTTCTTATATGTATGCTCCGCCACGAGGTCGCCAGCCGCGCTGTATTCATATGCGCTAACGATCTGGCCACTACCCCTTGAGACGAGGACATTGCGCCCAAGCGCGTCGTAGGAGAAGAACCGCGCTCCGTCGGCCCCTGAGGTTTCCGTCGAAAGGCCGCCGAGCGTCGTTCGCGAACTGACGCCGTAGACGGAATTGCTTATAACCGTCACGCGCACTCCCGGCTCCGCGCCCGCGAACTCGCGCACATCTTCGACCACCCCCGACGAAGACAGGGAGACTACATGGGAAATCAAGCCGTCTTCGCCAAGCCCCGTGAGGCGGGTGCGCGTCTCGGAGACGGAATTGGTGACGCTGCCGAAGACGACGTTCCTTTCGACACGCCACCAGACGCCAGTGCCGTCGACGCAATATTCAGAATTCCTCGTTGTCGTCACGCCATCGCAGACGCCGCCGACGCGCTCGCCAAATGCGTTGTAGCTTGCGGTTGTCGTGCGGGAGACGCCGTCTGCCGAGAACACAGTCGCGCCGACACGTCCGCTGGAGCCGATGTATGTCGTCGCCGTGTTGCCAAGCGGCGTCTCTACGAGAACCGTTCGTCCGAGGAAGTCGGAGTGGACGATCCTGTTGGTCACTACGCCACAGTCGGAAGACTCGGAGATTTCGCACCTGACCGCGCATCCGTCCGCACCGTAGTCTTCTTTTGCAAATTCGCGCGTCCACTTCCCATCCCAGCGGCGCTCCACAACCGGCGAGCCGCCGCGCACGCGCGTCGTGACTGTTTCCAGAACGGGCAACTGCGCGTCGCCGTCATACACGCGCTCAAGAGTCGTCGTCCTGTCTTCATAGTCGGACATCTCGACGACAGTCCTCTTGCCGCGCTCGTCAACCGATGCGATGTAGTCGGAGCTGCCGTAGGGATATGCCGATGTCGTCTGGCTAACGATGCGCCCTGCCGACGCCGTGCTGTTCGTCGCCTCGCCAGCCGACTCCGCGACATAGACGACGGCGTTTGTCTCGCGCCCAAGACCGTCCATGAAGTGCTGCGTCACGCGGTGCAGTCCATTCGTAGAAATGTCGCATAGCCAGACGTCCTCCTCGGCGTAGTAGAGCCGATCCTGTCCGGTGACCGCCGAGCGGAGCGATCTTCGACCATTACGATCCTCAGACCAAAGGAGCCGACAGCAGGAATATGCGTTGGTGAGAGATGTTCCGTCGGAAAACGCCTTTGACCGCAGACGGTTTTTCTCGTCGTATGTCGAGACCGTCTCGTCGACAATCACATCTCCGTCCTCAAGACACTTCGCTTCGCTCAGGACATTGCCAAACGCCGTGTCACGCACCGTTCGGCTGTAGAGAGGAAGAGCCACGCCGCCAAAGGAAGTATGCGCCTCGTCCACTACCGTTCCACCCGAAACGGTGAAATCGTGGCTGCAAAGTGCTCCGTTTTCGTCCTGGCTCGCTGCGACGCTTCCGCGAAGGACAAGGGGAACCCCCTGCGCCGTTTCGCTGAATGTCGTGACCCAGGAATAGGCGTTGGACACATCGCCTCTGGCCGAGGCCGGCCCCGCAGCGCGCCATGTCTCGTGCTTGGCCGCCGGGAGTCCGTCGTGCATCACATGCGTATAGCGGTGCCACGTGCGCCCAATACAGACCGCAGCACCACCACGAACTACATAGCGCGTCTCGCGACGCGGCTTCCCGGCATCCTCGATCTCCCCGTCATCGCCGCCAAACGGCTCATAGCTGCGAACCGTCACGTATGCATCGGTTAGACAGCCCGCGTCGGAAAGACCGCTGCCAACGGCAGTTGGGAATGACTGCGGCCGGGGCGAACCGTTGCGCTGTTCGACGAGCAATGTCTCGAACCCGTTTTCGTCATAGTCGTGGTATGACCACAAAAGACTGTTGCCGTAAAGGAGCCGAACCTTGCCATGCCGCGGCGAATGCGCCGCATCGTCCCAATATTCGGCACGTCGCCAGATAGAGCGCCTTGGAGACGTCTCGCACCAATACGTCTGGCGCAGCACGGCGTTGACGCCGATTCCGATTCGCGACGACTCCACAACCGTGGAACTGACGAGACCGCCAGCGGCACTTGATACCGTCCTCGTCTCGACAAGGCGTCCGTCCTGCGGATCGTTCAATCCGTCAGACCGAGAAAGCGTCTCGACAATGCCAGAGATGTGATCTGTCGAAGACCACTCGCCATCGCTAAAGCCATACGTCTCGTCTCTCATCACGTTTCCTATGCGGCTTATCTGGCGAATGCGTATCTGCGAGGCAAGGCAGTTTTCATTTACAAGCTCCCATGTGTACTCAAGGGCGCCCGTGGCATGCGTTCGCGCGACTACGCGAGCGCCGTTATGCATCGGCTCCACTGTCACGTCGCGCCCTCGGTCGTCAAGTGAGGAGTATGTCACGGAAGCGCCGTTCGTGACGACCGACACCTGTGCGTCGCTTCTCGCCTGAAAAGCGAAGCAATCGGGCGACACCAATACCGGCGTGTCGGATCTGAAATAGACGAAGCCGCTGTGCTGCCCGAGGCGCGGCGCACCAAGCGAGACGCGGAACTTGACCGAGCCGAGCTCCGCCCCGTCTGCGGAGTCGCACTGTCCGTCGGCGCAGTCGTCCTCGCAGGTCTCGCATTCGCCAAGCTCAGTAAGAAGTTCGGCATCCGAGAAAATCAAGCCGTCATCAAGTCCAAGCATCTGGCGAAGCGTCGTACCGGTCCACACCAGCTGCCCGAACACGGTCACAAACCCCGTCGCCGCTTCATCCGTCTCCGTGCAGGACGTGGTGACGCATTCCAGCTCGTCCGCGCCGGAAGTCACGACTGGATCGCTTTCAAACGACACGCATCCGTCGGCCGACGTGAACCAGTATCTCCACAGGCACCTGCTGTCTACCGGATATCTGTTTGTCACGGCATAAACCTCGGCATTCGAGTCGTAGGCAAGCCCTAACTTAGAATATACGCGGCTCGTGTCGAAGAACACCGAGGGATCGAGCGCAATGAACTTCCTTCCTCGGCTACCGCTCCTCAAGAGCCCTGGCGCCGGAGCCCCGGAGCTTGGCCATGTCTGCGGCACATAGCACTCGCCAGTCTTGAGAATTTCAAGCGTACCGCCAGAGCTGTTTCCCACGAAGCGCAACTTGCCGCCAGAAGCGATTTCCATGTCCTCAAGTCCCGGAAGCTGCGTTTCGGCTTCGTAAAGGGGCGCAGACGACGGACGCGCAGATCTGTCGAATGTCACGCGTATGGGATTTGCCGCGTCACGGATTGCAACGAGAGCCAATTCTGTGCCATTTGTCGGATCATATACCGAAGTGCATCCCGAGAAGTCGACTACCGGGGCGTACGAGAGGAGATAAACCGGAGTCGCCGACATTATGCTCGTCTCGCTTGCACGAAGCCGTATCGTGACGAAACTGGCACCATTCGTCAGCGGAAGGTAAAGACTGTCGCCAACCTGCGATAGAGACGCCGTGCCGGTAGAGCCACTGCCATCCTCCCATTCAAGCGTCAAGCCACGAAGAAGCCAGTCTCCGGCAGCGTCAGGAAGAGAAGAAAGGAAGAAATGACGCCAGCCGTTCATCGCATTGACGTCGAGAGTCCGCTCATACACAAGATTCGTTTCGCTGGAATCCCACTCGGCCGCGAAACCGTCCCACAGCTTTATTGCGGAAAGAGACTTCGCCGCCGTTTCGACCTCAACTTGATATTGCTCGTTCGTCGCCGATCCTGCCACGCGATCGAGTATCTCGCCGTTAGGAACGCTGCGCACATTCGGGTCGGTTCCGCCAGACACTTCGTCGCCGTCGAATACTCCGTCGCCGTCAGAATCGGCGAGACCGGGATCCGTGTGGTAGACGTTGATCTCATCCCACGAGGAAAGGCCGTCGCCGTCGCGGTCGAGGCAGGTCAAGTCGCCAGGCCGCAGCCGGTAGAACGAAACGGAAGTAACGTTAGTGGAAAGCCCGGCAGAGACAGTGCGCCCGCAGCGAGAGACAGACGCCGTGCAGTTGCCGGCGCAATCGCCGATACGCGAGAAGTCGTACCGAAACGACACGTCGCCACCGCGCGACAGTTCTGCCGCGACGGAAACAGGCGTATTGGTCAAGCGGCCGAAGAGAGCGTTTATCCACGCACAGGCAAACGACTCCCAGGCCGTAGACATTCTCCACGAGAGGCAATCAGAAAACCCCTCTGGCAACATGAAGCAATTGTCCGCCGGAACAATCGACATCTGCGTTCCAATCGACGAGAACAGCACATCTCCGACGGCGATGTCGCCAGAAGACGTCATGTAGGCGCGATCGCCTTCCTCCGCAAATGGGATGTCGGACCGCGCGATGCCGATCCAGTCGTCTGCCGCGCCGCGCTTCTGCCATTCGGCGACTTCATGCGCACCGACAGGTGTTTCCACTGCCCACGACTCGTTTGTGCCGACGCGCCAGAGGACATAGCCGACGGATATCTCGTCCTCGGTAAAGCTGCTGACAAAGGACTGGCCCTGAAAAGGACGTATGACGCCAAGCAGGTTGTTTGTGGGATTCTTAACGGAACCGAACAAGATCATCTGCGCGGCGAAAAGCACGACGGCAATGCGACTCGGCCACGGCAGCCGGCGGAAGCCGGCGAGGAGCCGTGCAAGCGGATGGACATCAAGCTGATTGAGCCACAGCGCAATGCATACCGGGATAGAAACGGCGATTCCGGCAAGACACACGTACATCAGGAAGTTAGAAAACATGCCACACCTCCTTCAGCGAATGCGTATCTTCATTGCATCGATAGTCACCGCCGCGCGGAAAGAGTCGCACGAGCCCTCCGCGCCACGCACCACAAGGCGCACCATGTTCCAGCTGGGGTCGAACATCCACGCGGGAAGAGCCCCTTCCATTTCCCATTCAAGCTGGACGTCGTTTTCCGTGGCGGCAAGTCTTTTCGCACGGAATCCAGATACGTGCATGGCGAAGTCAAGCCGCTTCTCCTCGTTTGTCGTCGCTGCATCGCAGAGAAACGGCTCTTCGCCAAGACTGCGGATGAACCACTCGCCGCAATCCCACCCGACGGAAAGACCTCGCTCGGAAACGTCAAGGACGCCGTTGGTGTTTGCGTCAAGGCCGAAAGCGACCTCGACGTTGTTGCTTTCGCAGCTCAGGAACTCAAGCGAGAACCTAAGGTCCTCCGCAGGATTTCTTGCGAGGCGGAGAGGGAAATTTGTCGAGACCTCCGTGTCTGCATAGACCCAATGCGGCATTGCACCAATGTCAATGGCCGCAAAGCAAATTTCTGCAGCCACAGCGCAAGCTGCAGAAACACCCCATTTTAAACTATTTTTCTTCATCGCGTTTTCCCTTTTTGGTGGAGCAACGCGATGATTCTAAAAAAGATTTCCTACAAATTTCCTACAAAATTCCTACAATTTTGTAGGAAATGGCCCCTAAGTGATAGAAAATTGCGATATCTAGCGAAAAAGCAGCATTAAAAAAAGGCGCATCCTGTACGGATGCGCCCCTTTTTTGCCTAATAAGGCAGGCATTACATCATGCCGTCCATGCCGCCGGGCGCGCCATGGCCGCCGCAGCCGCAGGAATCCTTCTTCTCGGGGATGTCGGTGACCATGCAGTCGGTCGTGAGCAGGAGCCCCGCGATGGACGCAGCGTTCTGCAGAGCCGAGCGCGTGACCTTCGCCGGATCGACGATGCCGGCCTTGAGCATGTCGGCGTATTCGCCCGTGCGGACGTTGTAGCCGTTCGTGCCCGTCGCCTTCTTGACGTTGGCGATGACGAGCGCAGCTTCCTGACCTGCGTTGTTGACGAGCTTGCGGAGAGGCGCCTCGATCGCGCGGGCGATGATGCTCGCGCCAACGGCTTCGTCGCCGTCGAGCTTGAGCGCGTCAATCGCCTTCTGGGCACGGAGATACGCAACGCCGCCGCCGGCGACGATGCCTTCCTCGACTGCCGCGCGGGTGGCGTGGAGCGCGTCGTCGACGCGGTCCTTCTTCTCCTTCATCGCGGCCTCGGTCGCGGCGCCGACCTTGATGAGCGCAACGCCGCCGGCGAGCTTGGCAAGACGCTCCTGGAGCTTCTCGCGGTCGTAGTCGGAAGTCGTCTCCTCGATCTGGCGCTTGAGCTGCTCGACGCGGGCCTTGATGTCGGCGGACTTGCCGAGACCCTCGACGACCGTCGTGTTGTCCTTGTCGACAACGACCTTCTTGGCGCGGCCGAGCATGTCGATCGTGACGTTCTCGAGCTTGATGCCGATGTCCTCGCTGATGAGCTTGCCGCCGGTGAGGATTGCGATGTCCTCGAGGATCGCCTTCCTGCGGTCACCGAAGCCAGGGGCCTTGACGGCGCAGACGGAGAACGTGCCGCGGAGCTTGTTCACGACGAGCGTCGCGAGCGCCTCGCCCTCGACGTCCTCGGCAATGATCATGAGCGGACGGCCCGACTTCGCAACCTGCTGGAGGAGCGGGAGCATGTCCTGGAGGCTCGAGATCTTCTTCTCGAAGAGGATGATGAACGGATCCTCGAGCTCGCACTCCATCGCGTCGGGGTTCGTCACAAAGTAAGGCGAGAGGTAGCCCTTGTCGAACTGCATGCCCTCGACGACATCGAGAGAGCTTTCGAGGGTCTTGGCCTCTTCGACCGTGATCGTGCCTTCCTTGCCGACCTTGTCCATCGCCTCGGAGATCATCTTGCCGATCTCCTCGTCGCCGTTCGCCGAGAGCGTCGCGACCTGCGCGATCTCGTCGGCGGTCTTGACCTTCTTCGACTGCTTGGCAATCGCCTCGACGACGGCAGCCGTCGCCTTGTCGATGCCGCGCTTCAGCGCCATAGCGTTCGCGCCGGCGGTGAGGTTCTTGAGACCTTCGCGGTAGATCGACTCCGCGAGCAGCGTCGCGGTCGTCGTGCCGTCACCAGCGACGTCGTTCGTCTTCGAGGCGACTTCCTTCACCATCTGGGCGCCCATGTTCTCGAAGGGATCGGGAAGCTCGATCTCCTTGGCGACCGTCACGCCGTCCTTGGTGATCTGCGGCGAGCCGAACTTCTTGTCGAGAATGACGTTACGGCCGGACGGGCCGAGGGTCGAGGTCACCGCGTTCGAGAGCTTCTCGACGCCGGCGAGGATTTTCTGACGCGCTTCGGCGTCGAACTTGATTTGCTTAGCCATGATTTTTTAATCTCCAATTCCTTATTGTTAGGGTTCGGGGAAGACTGGTCTTCCCCGTCCGTTTCATTACTTCTCGAGAACTCCGAGCAGGTCCTCTTCGCGGACGAGCTGCAGCTTCTTGCCGTCGAGCTTGACTTCGGTGCCGCCGTACTTCGGGAGGAGAACGGTGTCGCCCTTCTTGACGTCGAACTTGATCTCCTTGCCGTCCTTGTCGAGCTTCTTGCCGACGGCGATGACCTTGCCCTGCATGGGCTTTTCCTTCGCGGAGTCGGGGATGTAGATCCCGCCGACGGTCTGTTCCTTTTCCTCGATCGGCTCTACGAGAACGCGATCACCCAGTGGTCTGATGTTCATTTGTTGTTTTCCTTTCTTTCCAAAATTATTTCATCGTGAAATCTGCGTCGACGACATCGTCGCCGCCCTTCTCCTTCTTGGGCTGGTCCGAGGCGGAACCCGTTCCCTGTTCCCCGGTCCCCGTTCCCTGCGCACCAGGCGCAGCCTGTGCGCTCGAGTACATCTCCTGCGCGACGGGCTCCATCGCCTTCATGAGCGCCTCCTGCTTCGACTTGATCTCGTCAATCGGTGCGGGCGGCTGCTTCGCGAGGGCGTCCTTGAGATCCTTGAGCGCGGCCTCGACAGGCGCCTTCTTGTCGGCGGCGATCTTGTCGCCAGCGTCCTTCAGCGTCTTCTCGACCTGGAACGCGAGGCCGTCGGCCTTGTTGCGCTCCTCGACCTCGGCGTGGCGCTTCTCGTCCTCGGCGGCATGCGCCTCGGCGTCCTTGCGCATCTTCTCGATCTCCTCCTTGGAGAGGCCGCCGGCGGCGGTGATCGTGATCTTCTGCTCCTTGCCGGTGCCCTTGTCCTTCGCAGAGACGTTGAGGATGCCGTTCGCGTCGATGTCGAACGTCACCTCGATCTGCGGAACGCCGCGCGGGGCGGGCGGGATGCCGTCAAGGTTGAAGTTGCCGAGCGCCTTGTTGTCGCGCGCCATCTTGCGGTCGCCCTGGAAGATCGCGATCGTCACTGCCGGCTGGTTGTCCGCCGCCGTAGAGAAGACCTGCGACTTCTTCGTAGGAATCGTCGTGTTGCGCTCGATGAGCGGAGTAAGGACGCCGCCGAGCGTCTCGATGCCGAGTGTGAGGGGCGTCACGTCGAGAAGGAGGACGTCCTTGACTTCGCCCTTCAAAATGCCACCCTGAATTGCCGCGCCCATCGCCACCACTTCGTCGGGGTTCACGCCCTTGTGGGGCTCCTTGCCGAAGAGCGACTTCGCCTTCTCCTGAAGGAGAGGCATGCGAGTCTGGCCGCCGACGAGCACCACTTCGTCGACGCTCGAGAGGTCGGCGTCGGCCATGCACTTGCGGCACGGCTCGGACGTGCGGTTCACGAGATCCATCGTCAGCGTCTCGAGGATCGGGCGCGTAAGCGTCGCCGTGAGGTGCAGCGGGCCCGACTGGTTCATCGTGATGAACGGCAGGTTGATGTCGTAGGTCGTCGCGCTCGAGAGCGCGCACTTCGCCTTCTCGGCCTCTTCTTTCAGGCGCTGCTTCGCCATCGTGTCGGCGAGAAGGTCGACGCCGTTGTCCTTCTTGAAGTTGTCTGCGAGCCAGGTCATGATCGCCTGGTCGAGGTCGTCGCCGCCGAGGTGCGTATCGCCGTTCGTCGCCTTCACCTCGAAGACACCGTCGCCGATGTCGAGGATCGAGATATCGAACGTGCCGCCGCCGAAGTCGTAGACTGCGATCTTCTCGTTCTTCTTCTTGTCGAGGCCGTATGCGAGCGAGGCCGCGGTCGGCTCGTTCACGATGCGCTTCACGTCAAGGCCAGCGATGCGGCCGGCGTCCTTCGTCGCCTGGCGCTGCTGGTCGTTGAAGTAGGCCGGAACGGTGATGACCGCCTCTGTGATCTTCTCGCCGAGAAACGCCTCGGCGTCTTCCTTCAGCTTGCGGAGCACCATCGCGGAAATCTCCTGCGCGGTGTAAACCTTGCCCGCGACTTCGACCGCCGCGTCGCCGTTCGACGCCGCAACGACCTTGTAGGGAACCATCTTGATTTCGTCGCCCATCTCGCTGAAGCGGCGGCCGATGAAGCGCTTGATGGAGTAGATCGTCGACTGGGGGTTCGTCACTGCCTGGCGCTTCGCGGCCTGGCCGACGAGAATCTCGCCGTTCTTCGTGAATGCGACGATTGAGGGGGTCGTGCGTGCGCCCTCCTTGTTAGGGATGACTGTCGCCTCGCCACCTTCCATGACAGCCATGCAGCTGTTCGTCGTTCCAAGGTCAATTCCAAGTACTTTTGCCATAATCTTCTTCTCAACTTTCTTTCGCCCACCATGGGCGACGCAAGATTTAAGCAAAGACCGTGCCAAACGGCTCGAAATTGCCCAAGACCACAATTTTCAGGGAAAATACGCTGTGACACATGACACACCTGCGACACCAATTGCGACAATTTGTCACACCGTTGCTGATCTATTTATGCTTGCCTTCCAGTGTGCGGCTTTGTTTCGGGCAACCGTGCTCGCCTTGCGAGAGCGGCCGATTCCGGCGTCCTTCGCCCCACTCGGCGTATACATATACGCCGTCGGGGGCGAGTCCTGCCGTAATCGTCTCACTCTCGAAGGTTCCGCCCGGCTTCGGCCCAAAACAAAGCCGCGCAGTGCATCCTCGGGAACTGGGCTAACGGCGCATGCGTTCGTCACTCCCTTCGGGGAAAAGCTCGACTCCTCCCGCGCGCTGCATCCACCGTCCGCAGCGCGATACTTCGTCGGCGGAATACCGCCTCCTCGTCTCGCGCGCGTCCGTTGGCGCATCACGCGAACTGTCGTCGCGCCGTTCCCCTGCGCTCATTCCTCACACTTGCGCCGCTAGCCCGACCTTCCGCTATGGCGCGTTTCTTTTCGTAGTTTTTGCGCTCGCCGACTTATCGTCGGCTCGCTTAACTACTTGCGACCGCAACACCGACGCGTAAACAGGCCTTTTACAACGGTTCCGTGGGGTCCCCGCCGATTCGTCATTCTGACACCTTGCGGAACTTCAGAACTGCTTTGTTTTCCGTTCTGAAGGGACCCGGCGACAGGTAGACACCCTTCTCGTCCTCACCCAAATAGTAGTCGTCATGATTATCTGTTGCCGTAGTGAGGCGGACACGCCACGTCCAGACCGAAGGCGCATCACGCCAATCCTTCTCCACCTCATCCTTCCGCTCAAGTTTCCAACTGCAATCACAATTCTTCCAATGGTTATTGTGCGCCCCTCCCGAGGGTTTCAGGTCGATCCAATGCTGAGACGGATCTTCTGCCGAGGCGTCTTCCTTTGCACTCTGGAGCCACACGCGCGATTCAGAATCCGCGCTCCACTTCCCGGGAATGACCTTCTGAAGCAGATCCTCCCGCGTGCCATCGAACTTTGCCAGCCATCCGCCGGGGGTCGTTTTGATCAGCGGAAAGGTAAAGACATAGCGTCCATCCGCCCCCGGCTTCGCGTTCTCCATCTCAATCATGCGGTTGCCCCACCAGTCCGGACGGTCGTATACATGGGCACTGAACCAGCAGCGCTCGAAAGACAGCCGGCTGACATAGAACTCACCCTCCGCATTCGTCCATCCTGAGATTTTTGCATCCATTTCGAGTCCGTGAACCACCCTTCCCTTGATTAGCACGGCCGGCAGAGGCTTTCCATCCTCGTCGACGATGCGAATATAGAATCCGTGATTCGGTTGACAGGCGTCATAAGGGAGGCAGACGAGGTCAATCGCAGGCGAAACCACGCAGACATCAGCGAGGAATCCCGCTCCTGCGATTGGAAGGCCGGCGATGAAGAGCGGAATGCCAAGAAGGAACAGAGGGCCGCCTTTTTCGATGCAACCACCCCCTACCATGACTGGCAACGCATAAGCGTAACAGCCCACGCCAGGCCCCATTCGCGTTGCCTGGAAATACTCACCCGTCCGCGGCGCAAAGGCGCTAGACTTGCATCCGCAGACGCCAAGCGTCAGCGCCAGCAGAGAGACAAACATACTTGATTGCCTCAGTAGATTACTACAGCAGAACCGCCGGAGGCCCACCCCTTTGGCGTTGCAGTTTTTATCGCCTGTCACCATCGATTACTGATCGCCTCTCCGCCTTATGTGAAGCTGGTATTGAATGCCATGCTCAATATCATCACCATTGGAATTTGAGTACCATATGCTGTATGCCCCGGCGCAAACCCACACGCAAAGCTTGTCCGATTCACCACTCAGCATGACCCCATCTGGCACCTTGCTTTCTATTTCGAGCTTAATGCCGCAGTCACCGATAAAATCGCGCGCCAATTCGTCCGTCCAGCGTTGCGCGGTTTTAATGTCGAACTCACCGGCAACATAGCGGTTGAAAACCAGCGCGTAGGGGCGCCGACTGCTTACATTGCCTCTCACTTCAACCGTTTCGAAGCCATGGTAGGGCTTCTTGAGTTCATGCTCTCTGCAGAGGAAATCCTCACCTCTGCCCATAATCACATGCGGCATCTCATCCCATTCAACTTCGGAATCGAAATCAAAACCCATGAACGCAACGCCCTTGGGATTCGCATCTGGCACAAGCGTCAGGACAGGCGCGTCTCTCGCCGCATCCCGAATGTCAGCAATCAATTCGTCGACGGTCTGCAACATGCTCTCTTTTCTCTTTGTCTTTGTAGCCGCAACATTCTTCGCCGCCATTTCCCTGCGAAGAGCCATCAGTGCCGGAAGCCGGTTCGCGGCAATCGCCCTCGCCTCTTCGCGGGCTTTCCTACGATTATTCTCGTCACGGCTTGCCATCTCGTCGCCAACGATCGACGTCAAGCTATTCCACTTCTCCGCAAGCTCGACGGAGAACACATCCTTCCACCAGTCATCCTTAGTCCACATCAACGAAGTTTCGTTCTTGACAGTCGGATAGACGCAACCAGCCACGATGACCATTACCGCAATCGGCAACAGCAATGCCAAACCCCTAAAGTGCCAAACCCAATGCAACAAGTTCTCGCGCAGTTTCCTCATGCGTTGTATTATATCACAAATCCCCAAACTCGGAGCGCGGCAAATCTGACGCGCAAACATGGCTTTTACAACGGTTTCGCGGGGTTCGATTTTTCTTGCGAGACTTAGATGGTGGATCCTCCGTATAGCAGACAATATGTTGCCACGGCAGAATAACAGACAATCGCAATCCAACCAACCCATTTCACCAGGCGACTCGTGGTCTTCCACCACCGGCGAAATCCCCATATCAATGCACAGTACATCAATGGAGAACCCAGCAGCAAAGAGCAGATTGCCGTTGGCGTGCCACCCTCGACGTGGAATATAACCAAGGCAACGCAAATAATCATCAACGGACCAATCAGCGCAGATACGATGGCCGCCAACAGAACAAACGCCAAACTGGCTGACGCCTCTGCAAGCAACGAATTGGCTCCGCAAAACGCAAAGGTGGCGGCAAGACAGCCCACGACAAGCGCACCCCAAACGGCGCCACACTTCAAGAGCGCGTTGCGGCGCGAAGCTCCTTTTGACAGCTCTTGATCAAAAGACCCTTCTGTACACGACTGTTCGCAGTCGAGCTTGTCTTGGCGTAGCCGACTCTTACCCTTTTGTCTCTCTTCGTCAAAAAGGGTCAGACCCTTCTGTATATGCTTCACTGTATATGCTAAGCGCGTGTTCATGCCAGAATCTTCTGCCCTTTCGCCATCGGTGATTGATAGCACCTCCCGGCTAGAATAACTCTTTTCTTCCTCATGACGACACGTAGTCTACCATAGCCTCCAACCAACAGTCAAGCACCACTCCAACTGTCAAGCATATACAGGAGAGCTTATACAGAAGGGTCTGTTTGGTATTATATTGCTCGCCGCTGGACAAGGCGGTAATATTCGGGGTTGAAAGACTGCCGCGTATTGGAGTATGATACGGGACAGCAGGTGCCTGGTAAACACTTGCTGTGACGCATGGGA
>Ga0265298_10000950_pt1 | contig 43115 bp, 43 predicted proteins | sample AusTroGonzalo_MG_3_FD_193486 | JGI IMG/M metagenome (GOLD analysis project Ga0265298, IMG submission 193486) | Bovine rumen microbial communities from tropical cattle in Woodstock, Queensland, Australia - Gonzalo_01 | ecosystem: Host-associated > Mammals > Digestive system > Stomach > Rumen ... | reverse complement strand
CGGGGCTGTTGATAACTTTTGCTTCTGTCATTTCGCGCCGCTCTTGAGGCTTATACCTCTCCACGACGGCGCGTATTGTTTCAGGCGTTCAGTCAGAGAAGCCTCTTGTCTGATTCGAGGAAGCGTCCGGAAGCTAGCAGGAAGGGCGCAAAAAAAGGGAACATGTCACTTGACGGGTTCTTGTCTGACATATTCCCCGGCGCTTATCTGATTTATTCTCCCCCGGCCCAAAATCTCCCGCACAAGAGCCGACGGATTTGGTATACTAGACTACATCCCAAGCGCAGGCTTTGTAGGTCGCATCGTGGTGCGCCGGTCTGCCCAAGAGAAGCAAAAGACATGAAAATTTATACAAATGCCCCAATTAGACCCTCAGCTGGCGGAGCTCGTCTCGCTCTGCTTCGCCGTCTTCTCGCTCGCGGTTCAATTGTCGAGCCGTAAGGCGCAAGCAGCCAGCGAGCCAGCCCCCGCCGTTCGTCGGCGCAGACGCAGCAAATACAGCGGCGAGGTCTGCGCGGCATGCCTGGTCTACTGGCATGCAGCAAAGCATTCGACCGCAGCGCGAAACGGCATAAACACCCGCATGACCTACAAGGCGGCGTTCGCGTACTTCGCGTCGAAACTGAAGGAGCTGGGCGTTAAGACGGTCGAGATGTTCAAGCGGATAATCCACGCCATGCAGAGCCGCGAATGCGAAGATCGCCGCAAAGAGCTGGAAGCGAAGAAAGACGCCGAAGCAAAGGCGAGGGATAACGGCGGCAAGGTTGAGGCTCCAGCCACAAAACCTATGCGGCTTATGGAACGCTTCGGCAGAACCCTCGCACGTTTCGGAATTCCCTTGCCGTCCATCTTCACGACTCCGACAACAATTTCAAGTAGTGCAGCGCAATTTGCCTGAGACGGGTAGATTGTGATATAATACCCGCGTTAAATATCATGGACGATACGAGATACACTTCGAAGGTTCTTGAATTCGTTCTCTTTTGCGTTGAGATGTATGCGCAGAGGGGTGGCGTGTCTGGGTCCGTTGTTATGAAGCGCTTTGACGAGACTGGTGTTTTGTCCTTCCTTCGCAACAACTACGAAGTGCTCCATACTCAGGGGCGAGATTATATTCTTTCTGAGATAGACCAGTATCTTTCAAATAGGGGGATTTCGCTATGAAGCTTTATCATGGGGGAGCCAACCCTGTCCCAACGCCGCTTCCGGAGTCGCCTGTGAGGAACAGACCGCTTGATTTCGGCAGTGGGTTCTATGCGACAACATCATTGGAGCAGGCGCAGCGTTGGATTCGACTTCGTCGGGAACAGGACGCGAAATTCGGCAATGGTGTAGTCTCTCGCTACGTCATCAACGAGGCGGAGATCGAATCGTCGGATTTGAAGGTGTTGCGTTTCTCAAAAGACAATCTTGACCCTTGGTTTGACTTTGTCATGGCGAACCGGCACACCAAGGCGTTTACGCACGACTATGATCTTGTAATAGGCCCCGTGGCAAACGACAAGGTATTTGTGACTCTTACATTGTTCGAGCAAGGCATAATCGACAAGTTCATGGCGATTCAGCAGCTCAAGACATTTGTTCTGTGGGATCAATATCTTTTCCACACGGCTAAGGCGCTAAAGTATCTTCGCTTCGACGGAACGGAGGAGTAGTCTATGCCAGAAATCACACAAGACAATTTCAGGATTCTCCTTCCGGGCAAGATAGCCAAGGCGGTTTTTCTGGCAGCGGAACATTCCGGCGAGGATTGCTTTGATGTCGCAAAGCGCTTTTATGCTTCGCCGGTCTACCATGAGCTTGAGCGCGAATCCTCCAAGTATTGGTGGCTCAGCCCAGAGCAGCTTGAGGCTGCCATGGTCGGTTGAGGCAGTCCGATTCGCTGCAAGTTGATTTCTTCACACAGATATAAATCTCACCCGTCTCTCTCTCTTCTGTTTTGTGGCCAGGGTGACTTGTAAAGAGGGTGGGTCAGCAAAAACTCCTTAAGCCGCTTTGGCCAGACGTGAATCGTAAGCATGAGCAGTCTCTCCGTTGAGTGATTCCCTGTGAATTGAGTTTATCCAGTCTTCGAGCTGCTGGATCTGGCGTCTTGTGAGCTGGTTGAAGTCGGTTCCCTTTGGGTACCGTCTTCTCATTAGTCTGTTGCAGTTCTCGATTGCAAGCATTTCGCGCTGCCTGTCCGTCAGGTGTAGCTCCGCGTCTTTTCTTATGGTATACTTCCTCTTGCTCACGATGTCGGTCTTTCGTGTGCCTGGTTCGTTTAGCATCTCCATGATACACTATTTCCCCGATGCCTTGGGCGTTTTTCTTTTGCGCCGCCGGCCACCACCTAGGTGGTGGTGTTGTCTGCTTTTCTTCTTCGTTGAACCCCACGGTCTTCCTCTCTTCTTTGCTGACCCGGTAGATATTACCATTTGTGGTGGACACTTTCTGTCCACAGATGGATGATTTTTGGTACAATATTCACCCGCAAGGAGAGGAGGAAGAATGAAGACTCTTGTATTGACCGGGTGGGGATGGAAGGAATACGCCGTTGCTGCCGCCGTGGCGCTCAAGGTTCTTGGCCGGGACGCCGAAGTAATGGGCATGAGCAAGCGGCGGTTGCCGGAGTTCATTGAGCAGGAGGGCGCCAAGTGGCGGCAGATAATCCTTGTGGGCATTTCGCTTGGCGGGGACGAGGCTCGGCTTGCTGCGGCACTCAAATCTCTCGCGAACACCAAGGTGATGTGGATAAGCGCGCTCCCTATGAGTGAAAGCCAAGAGCATCTTCTTTCCCCTCTCCTGGATGTCCGCAAGTTCGATGGCGGCCTTTTCGACGGCTCGCTCGTCAAGGCTGTCGGCAATGTGTTTGGAGTGGATGTCGCTCCGTTTCTTCCTTTTGCAGTGGAAGGAGGCAAAATTCCGAAATCCGTGCCGCGCTACCATGAACTCATCTGTGCGGCGATGTACGCCTACCGCAACTATCGCGACGAGAAGTCCTATTCGATGGCCATCCGCTATTTGGCGGAGGGTGTGCGCGAAGAGGCGTGGAGCGATGCCGCACGAAGGCTTGTCGATCATTGGCAGAGGTACGGCAGCCGTGAGCTAATCGGCAACAGTCCGCAGATGGCGCAGTTGCGCGAGCGCATCAACCTTGTCGCGGTGAATCGCGATGCTCGTGTGCTGATAATCGGCGAAAGCGGCACGGGCAAGGAAACCGTAGCATTGCAGATCCACAATCGCTCTTCGCGCCGCGACGATCCGTTCTATGCATTCAACTGCGCGAGTGTGACGCCCAATCTGCTTGAGAGCCGGTTCTTTGGATATGAGAAGGGGGCGTTCACCGGGGCCGACCGGCAGGAACTGGGCTTGTTTGAGCTTGCGGACTGCGGCACGCTTTTCTTGGACGAGATCGGCGAACTGCCGCTGGAGGCGCAGGGCGTTCTGTTGCGCGTGCTGGAAGGCGGTCGCTTCATGCGCCTTGGCGGAAAGGACGAAATAGAGGTTGACGTCAGGCTGCTCACGGCGACAAACCGTGATTTGCCTGCACTTGTCCGCAAAGGGAAGTTCAGGGAAGACTTGTTCATGCGGCTGAACGTCATACAGCTTCGCATTCCGCCGTTAAGGGAGCGCCCAGAGGATATTGGCGCAATTGCGGACAACTGGTGGTTCAACCGCTTCCGCCGGCATCTTACGGATGGCCAAAAGGCGGCATTGTCCGGTTATTCCTACCCTGGCAACGTGCGCGAGCTGATAAACATAATGGAGAGGGCGTGTGTGTTCAATACGGACGATTTCGCCAAGCTGATCGAAGAGCATAAGGAATTGAACGGCGATGTGGCGCAAGAAGCCGCCGACATTCCAGACGATCTTGACGATGCTATCCGTCGGCACGTCCGCCGTGTGTTCGAGAAGTATGCTCGCAACGTCTCGAAGGCGGCCTCCGCGCTCAATATCACACGCACGACGTTGAGGAAATGGCTGACAGGGGGCGAAGAGTGATGAGGCTAAAGGGGCTAGTATACCTGGGACAACTGAGACGGCTATGGCCACTGAGACGATGGTTTCCCTTGCTCGCCTGTCTTAGCGGGCCCAGCAGTCTCAGTAGCCCCTGTTCAGCTGATAAGAAAAGAGGAGCGCATCGTCTGGCACAAGCAAGGAAACCGAGCTTAGGCTCACAAATGTGGCGCGTGCTTCGCTCGACGAACTACTTGAAGACTATCTCGATTATCTGAAGGCGCACGATTTGCCGCAATGGCCAATCAATAAAGTCTCACAGGCGCTATGGGGTATCAAGAAGCGGAAAGGTTGGCAGTAGACGCGGCAGAGAATTATCCACTTCTGGCTAATAATTAGCCGCCACTTTTGATAAGCAACCCTGCTTAGGCGGGTTTTTCTGCTTTGGCACGGATGTTGCTTTGATCATGGTGAAAGGGAAAGCCATGTGGAATATAATTAGAGGTATTTTGGTTTTGCCGCCTGCTGTGGTGGTCATCGGCGCGGTGGTTTGTGTAGGCAAGATAGTCCTGCTGGCATTCACAATACTTGCGGGGATTGTCGCCGCTGTCGCGCCGTTCATATTGGGACTCGTCTCAATCCTGGCGATGCTTTGGCTCATCGGCACAGTTGCCACAGGGATGTGTTCCTCCAAGAAAAGAGCCTAACAATGAACGCGGCGCAGAAAGAGATCAGACAATGAAATACAATCAAACCGAAACTGCTAATGTAGGAGGCAAGATAGGTTGCGGTTTTGCCGCTTGCCGGCCGAACGGAGATATGGTATTATATTGGCAGTCTTGCGGGGATAAATCCGTGAGATATGTACCGCTACAAAGTGATCGGCGATTTTCATGTCAGATTGCTTGGATGCGTATGCCGCACTAAAACTCTGTGCATAGGGCGGTGAACAGAACTAAGAGGCACAGAAACATATGAAGGAGGCAAAGTAATGGGCAACGATACAAAAAGCATGTCAATTATTGATTGGGGCAAAGACATTGAGTCATTGCCGTCCAAAGTTTCGACACTGATACAAGAGAAGAAATCGTTCAAGGTCTTGAATGTGCCATCTGGGCAGCAAGCAACCGCTGTCGAGCTTGTTGAACGTGCAATAGAGGCTGCCGGTTTGACTTGCAGGGTTCGAACAGAAAATCGTGGATGGCTGGCTGCTGGATTGGCGGTAGCTGTTCCTGTTGTCGGTGTGGCTGCAGCCGCGGCAATTGCCGGGCACAATCTTTCAACAAAAGACTCCGATTATGAGGTGTTGAAAGAGATGGTGGGATCTGATATTGCAGTAAACTACATGAAATAAAGGAGTGTACGCAATGGCGACAAATAATTCGGCGGAAGTTGCGTTCGAGAGGTATAGAAAGGCCTTAAAGGGTGGTGATCCCGAACTTGCCCGTATTTATCTCTTGAATGCCATCACGCATGATTCCCGAGTGGAATATCTTGCAGAGTATGTAGACTTCCTCAAGAAGAATGCGTCGCCAGATGATGAAGAGGCGTATCAGCAGGCGTATAACATAATGTCAATGGCGGCACTTAACTGCCATGCTGATGATGTTGCAGAAATCCGTCAGTTGATTGCTGACCTGCAAAGCATCAGCATGGCAAACGCTGCTGAAGGAGCCAATGCGCCAGAAAAGGAGTCATCAGAGCTTGCGCAGATTGAGCGCGAACTAGAGACGTTTTCATGGCCTCATTTAAAGAAAAACGGTAGGTTATTTTCTGCCTCTGTTCTGGCAGACAAATCTGCTGCGCTGAGGCAGGCGTTGGGTTCTGGTTGCCTGTCTGACGACCAGACTAAGCGTTGTATGGACGAACTCGAAGAGACTCAGTGGCAAATAAATCTGGTTTCACTTAAAGAGTCTCTTGGCAGTCTTTTCAAGTCTATTGAAAAAGAGACTACACGGGCTTCAAACAAGATCTCTTCGGCTTGCATCAACGCATTAATGGCGCAGGCAACGAGTGTTCTTTCGCAAATATGGATCCTCGCCTGCGAGGGTCCGCTATCCGAACGAGAACTGCGCGAAGAACAGGAGTCAATGCAGGAGGCGTTCAATAAAATTGAGAAAGTCGCACAAGAGGTTCTGTCGCAGAAAACCTTGGATCTGATCCAAAGCAAACTCAAAGGATTTGAGAAGAACTTGAAGAGCATTGATTCGGTTTCAAAGAGGATTAAAGAAGCTCAACTGGCAGTAGAGTATATACAGGGGCATCTTCCGCAAATTGTTTTTGAGAAGCATCGCACAAGCGTTCAATCCTTGCTAAAAAGTCTCTCGGAACTGATTGTTTCTTTGAACCGAATGAGATACGCTAGGTACCAAGCTCGCATCGCAGGACTTGTCCAGCGGGCGCTGAAGAAATATGATGCGATGACGATGGTGTTTGAGGCAGATGCCATCAATATTCTTAAAGAATGCGAGTTTTGCAAGGTTGACGAGTCATTGCTCAGCCCTGAGGCTGCTGGACTCTTCCAATTTGCCAAGTCCACCCTTGTTGCGAAGCTGGATATGGTCAAGAGGGTTGATTTTGACTATAAGTGTGTTGTGTCTCAGAAGTTCAATCTGGAGGAAATTTGATGCCTGTGGGCAATGTTATGCGTGGGGTAGAGAATAGCGCCGCGTCGCTTATATCTGCTTCGCGCGTGATCTGCGCCCGGGCTGACTTGGCATATGCCCACGCCTCGCTTTTGCGTGTACATGCAAAAGGAACGATAGGCGAGGCGTTGGCGCAAAGTGCTTTCTTGCGCAATAAGCTAGGCGAGCAGATCAGCGGAAAATGGACTAGCATTGCGCCTCGGACTGGACGACAGGGCTTTGATCATCTCTTTGTCCGTAAGGATGGCAATCGATTCAAATGGATGGTTTGCGAATCCAAGTTCGGCTCAAGCAAATTGGGAGTTACCAAAGGTGGCGTCCGGCAGATGTCATGGGTTTGGATACATGAACGCGCTGCGAAACTCGGCGATGCCTACATTAAATTGTCTGAGCATAGTGTCACGTTTAGAAAGGTTCCATGGTTTAGGTCAGGCATAAAGACATACGATGTGCCGCTTGACGATGGAACAAAGGTGACGTTCTGGAAAGACAAGGATGGCAAATGGCATTTCAACGGGACGAAGGAACAGCTTGAGAAAGCTCGGGAGACGGCGAAACAAATGGGTCTTGACCTTAAGTCTCCGACATGCAACATCAGGGGGCGAAAGTTTCATATTCAGGCGGAAGGTAATGATATTCGCATCACATTGGAGAATGTCAAGAGCAAGGTCGGAAGCAAGGATGTAGAGTCGATAACGGCAGAGAGTGAAATTGTCCTAAAAGATATCTTGGGAAAGAAGATATCTGATGAAGAGTTGAAGCGGGCGATGGGAGAGGAGTTGAGAAAGAAGTTCCCAGGCCTTTCAAAAGACGAAATTCGTGAACTTGTTGAAGAGATTGCTGAGCGTAAAAACAACGGAAGCCTCATAAAAGAGGCTATGTCAATCGTCGGTTCAGTGGCGTTGCAGTCTGCATTGGCAGCGGGGGTGTCGGCTGTAATTGATGCCGGCGTACAGTATGCTCTTGCTCGAAAACTAGATCTGCAACGCATTGCGCTTACGGCTAGCGCTGCGGCTACCGGAACGGCTGTAGGACAGATCGCGTCCATAGTCTTCATCAAAACCAAGGGCGGCGCGTGTGCCGTCAGGGTGCTTTCCAGAACATTCAAATTGCGCAGCGCTTCGTTGATGCGTAATTCCCTAGCGGGTGGTTTGGGCGCAGTGGCGACATCTGCAGTTACAGCGTATGGTGGCGTATGGTTGGGTAGGTCCACGTGGGAACAGGCCCATCAAGAATTTGCGGTTGGTGTCGCTGGGACGGCGGGCGGTGCGCTTACTGTGACAGGTGTTACTTCGGCAGTTGCGGCATGGGGCACTGCATCCACAGGAACGGCAATTGCAACCTTGAGTGGTGCAGCGCAGACAAATGCTATCCTTTATTGGCTTGGTATGGGCGCGGGAAAGGCTGTTGGAGGTGCTGTGTTGGGCGTCATCGGGATTGTCGCAGGTTTGGCAATAAGCGCGGCAACAAGTGCTGTTATTTCCGCATATTCGGAATCAGAGGAGCGTAAATATAGACTGTTGCTGTGCGAAGTCTATTCTAGAGATGGTGTATGGGATACGATTGCGCGGCGACATTGAAGAGTAGCGTGTGACAGATCGAAAGGAGGCGTGATATGGACGCTACAGGCGAACAGGAGAAAGAAGATCATGGCTGCCTTTGTGCCATATTGGGAATGTTCTTCGGGCCGATTGGCCTTGTCGTCGCCGCGATAATCGGTGGTGCGCAGGGTGTTGTGTCGGCGCTGCTTGGAATGATATTGCCGACCATCCTCGGGATAGTCCTGTTCTTTGCGCTAGGCGGCCTTGCCTTCATCGGCGCATTGCTGGCGTAAACTGCGAGCCTCCGGGACAATTGGCGGCGTGTTGTGCGGCGCGGCCGTCTGATTCACCATGGTGAAAAAGCAAGAGGCATATCATCCCGATGGTCATAACCCGCCGCCTGTGGCGGCGGGAGAGGTGCCGGGCAGATTTGATTTGTGATTTGTTTCGAATTTTGCCCCATTGACTAGTGCAAAGGAAAAGTGGTAAAATATCCCCCGTTTCCGTCGGAGAGGGCGCGTGTCTTCGATGGCGGGACTGTACAAACAGAAGGAAAGAATCAGATGGAAATCTATGTTGGTAACCTCGCGTACGCGACGACTGACGATGGACTCAAGGCGGCGTTCGCGGCTTATGGCGAAGTTACCGCCGTTCGTGTAGTGACCGACCGCATGACCGGCCGCAGCAAGGGCTTCGGCTTTGTCACGATGCCCGAGCCTGCCCAGGCCCAGGCCGCGATCGATGCCCTCAACGGACACGAACTCGACGGGCGCACCCTGCGCGTGAACGAGTCGCAGCCCAAGCCCCGCGAAGAGCGTCGCGGCGGATTCGGCGGCGGTTTCCGCGGCGGCGACCGTGGCGGATACCGTGGCGACTATCGCGGCGACCGCGACCGTGGTCCGCGTCGCGAGACCCGCTGGTGATCCGGCGCTTGTCGATGAGATAAACGAGTGGCGCGGTCCGTCGGACCGTGCCATTGTTTTTTGGTATAATATCCACCGATGGAAATCGAAGAGATTGATTTTGACGTCGACTCCTTCGCCGACATAATCGCAAAGGACGACAGGTACGATGCCCGCGCATATGCGCTGCTTGCGGATGTCGCGCACCGGCTCGAGTCGGACGGTGCGGTGTCCGGGCCTGGCTTCGCCGACGAATTCAGGGAGACCGCCCTCGACCAGTACGGCCCGCTTGCGCATACGGTGCTGCGCGAGTGGGGCGTGAGAACATGTGCCGATCTCGGCGAGATGCTGGTCAACATGACGGAATCCGGCAGGCTGCACGGCTTCGAGGACTTGACGCCCGACGAATTCGAGGGCCTTTACGACCTTGAGGACTCCCTGAAGGGGCCGTACGGTACATGACCCGTCTGGAGCAGTTCGGGTGGCGAGGCCCCGTCGAACCGGGCATAGGACGCATAGTGAGCGCCCACGGCGACTACTACCATCTGGTCTGCAACGAGGCGGAGGGCGAGATTATCGCCCGCAAGAAGAAGAGCTCCTTCTCGAAGCGCATAAGCAGCGTGCAGGAGTCCGGCGGACTGAAGCGGGTGCAGCGCGCCGAGATCGGCGAAGAGACGCTTAAGCCTATAACAGGCGATTTCGTGCGCTTCCGCTACAACTCCCAGGGCGAGTCGATGATAACCGAGCTGCTGCCGAGGTTCTCCCGCTTCGAGCGGAAGGATCCGACGGCGAGGCGAAAGGCCCAGACGCTTGCCGTGAACTTCGACTCGCTGTTCATCATGATGAGCCTGAACGAGAACTTCTCGACCGCAAGGATCGAGCGGTATCTCGACCTCGCGTCCGGAATGGGCGACGCCGAGGCCGTCGTGGTCGTGTCGAAAATGGATCTGAGGGAGGACGGCGACGAGGAGTTTCTGGACGAACTGGCCGAGACGGTCGCCGGTCGCGCCAGGATACTGCACATATCTTCCCTGACCGGCGAGGGCATGGACGCCGTCGCCGGGTACTCACAGCCCCGCAGGACCCTGGCGTTCATAGGCAGTTCGGGGGTAGGCAAGTCTACGCTCGTCAACGCGCTCGCCGGAGAGGACTGGATGGCGACCCAGGAGATACAGGAATGGAGCGGAAAGGGCCGCCATACGACGACCAGCCGCGAACTGGTGATGCTTCCCTGCGGCGCAATGGTGATAGATACGCCCGGAATCCGAGAAATAGGCCGCATAGGCGAAGAGGACGCGATTTTCGCGAAGGGCGAGGCGACTCACCGCTACCGCAAATAATTTGGTATAATACGCGCCCATGAAGACGTACAATGTCGGGTTGGTCGGTGTCGGCGCTGTCGGCACCGAGATGATAAAGGTTCTCAAGGAGCGCAAGTTTCCCTGCGGAAAGGTGCAGGTATTCGCTTCGCGCGAGCGCGACGAGCAGATTCTCGGCGAGACCTACCATGTGCTGAAGGCCACGGAAGACAGCTTCGCCGGGCTGGACATCGTGCTTTTCGCCGGCAAGACCGATGTGGCGATCCAGCTGAAGGACGCCGTGGTCAAGGCCGGGGCGAAGATGATCGACAATTCCCGCGCCTTCAGGCAGGACCCGGACGTCCCGCTCGTGGTGCCCCAGGTGAACGCGGAGGATCTCGACTGGAACAAGGGCGTCATCGCGAACCCGAACTGCACTACGGCGATCATGCTGGAGGCAGTTGCCCCGCTGCACAGGGCGAAGGGGCTCAAGCGTCTTGTGGCGTCCACATACCAGGCCGCGTCTGGCGCGGGCGCACCCGGGCTCGAAGAGCTTGAGACGCAGATACGCGAATACGTCGAGGGCAGGCCGCTTACCGTCAAGGCCTTCCAGCACCAGCTGATGTACAACCTGATTCCGCACATCGACAAATTCGACGAGACGAACTGGTACACGCTCGAAGAGCTTAAGATGCGCAACGAGGCCCGCAAGATGCTGCACCATCCGGACCTCATGCTCTCGTGCACGTGCGTGCGCGTTCCGATAGCGCGCGCCCACTCCGAGTCGCTAAACCTCGAGTTCGAGCAGGACATCACCCCCGAAGAGGCCCGCGAGCTGCTTTCGGCCAGCGAGGGCGTAAGGGTCGTGGACGATCCGCTGAACGGCGGCTATCCGATGCCTCTCGACGCCACGGCGAAGTACGACGTGCTGGCCGGGCGCATCCGCCAGGACATATCGCGCAACGACCGCAAGGGCCTTGAGATGTTCGTTTCCGGCGACCAGCTTCTGAGGGGCGCCGCCCTGAACGCCGTCGAGATCGCGGAACACCTGGTAAAGCGCGGGCTCGTCTGATGTTCGAAGGCTCCATATTTGGCAGGCTAGACCAGAAGCTCCAGCACGCCGTCGCCGACGCCGGCTACAGGACGCCGACGCCCATACAGGCCAAGGCGATGCCGTATCTTTTCGAGGGGCGCGACCTGATAGGCTGCGCCCAGACGGGAACCGGCAAGACTGCGGCCTTCATGCTGCCGATCCTCGACCATCTGGTGAAGGTGCGCCGTCCAAGGCACATAGGTCATCCCCGCGCCCTCGTCCTTTCGCCTACGCGCGAACTTGCGGCGCAGACCGCCGAGAACGTCAAGGCGTACTCGAAGTACGCGGACCTGCCGTTCGCGTGCGTATTCGGCGGCGTCAGCCAGTTCGGGCAGGTAAAGGACATAAAGAAGGGCGCCGAGACCGTGATTGCGTGTCCGGGCCGTCTGATCGACCTTATGACCCAGGGCATACTCTACCTCGACCAGGTGGAGTGCTTCGTCCTCGACGAGGCCGACCGGATGCTCGACATGGGCTTCCTGCCGGACATAAAGCGCATAATATCGAAGCTGCCGAGGTCCAGGCAGTCGCTGTTCTTCTCGGCCACGCTCTCTCCGCAGATCATGAAGCTCGCCGGCGAGCTGGTGACAGATCCCGTCCAGGTGACGATCTCGCCCGAGGCCCCGACCGTGGAGAAGATCAACCAGAAGGTCATGTTCGTCGCGAAGGGGCAGAAGGACGCGCTTCTGGCGCACCTGCTGGAGCAGCATCCCGAATGGACGAAGGTCATAGTCTTCACGAAGATGCGCCACGGAGCGGACAGGGTTGTGAAGAAGCTGCTGCGGGCCGACGTGAAGTGCGCGGCGATACATTCGGACAAGACCCAGGGCCAGCGCACGCGCGCACTCGACGGCTTCAGGAAGGGCGCCGTCAGGGTTCTTGTGGCGACCGACATCGCAAGCCGCGGCATAGACGTGCCGGACGTCAGCTGCGTGATAAACATGGAGCTGCCGCTTGAGACCGAGAGCTACGTGCACCGCATAGGCCGCACCGCGCGCGCCGGCGAGTCTGGCGCCGCTATAAGCTTCGTTTCGCCTGAGGAGCGTGGACAGCTGAAGGCCGTGGAGCGCTTCATAAGAAAGACGATTCCTGTCGACGGCGACCATCCGTTCAACGAGGGCGAGGGTCTGCCCCCTGCGCCGTGGGTGCATCCGGCGAACGTCAACCGCGCCAACCGCAAGCGCCAGAACCACAAGTCGTTCCTGGGCCGCCGACAGCCCGATTTCGGACAGAAGCACTGATCGCGTCCGTTTTGGACAGGCGGGGGATAATTTTGGTATAATATGCGACAAATGGACATGCTTTCCAGAAGATCGATATCGCGGGCGCTGGTCGTCCTCGTGGCCTTCGCGCTCTCCGGGGTGGCGGATGCGTCGTGGTATTGGCCGTTCGGGTCGGACGAAAAGAAAGACCAGCCGAGGCTTTCCGAGCTTATGGAGGGTGCTTCCATCGCCATGGACAACGCCAGCGACCTCGCGATGGAGGGCAAGGTCGAAGAGGCCGTGGCCGAGTACCGCAAGGCCCTTGCCGAGCTGGACAGGGTCGAGATGGAGAATCCCGAGCGTGCCGCGACCCCCGAGTTCGCCACAGTGCGCAACAAGCGCGCCATCGTGAACGCGTCCATCGATTCCCTTTATCTTTCGCAGGCCCGCGAAAACGCCAAGGCGGTGGCCGTCACCGACACGACCGAGCTTGAGAAGAAGTTCGCCGAGCGCAAGGCCGAGCGCATGGCGGCGTCCATGACCGAAAAGCAGGCGAAGAAGGATACCCGCCCGAAGCTCGAAAGCCAGTTCGAGACATACATGGAGGGCGAGCGCAAGCATGCTAAGAAGGTCGAGAGGGAGGCGGCCCGCGCCAAGACCGAGCGTACGATAGAGGAACTTCTGGCGAAGGACCCCAACAGCCGAAAGGCCCGGCTCATGCAGGCCGGCGAGATGATAAGGGCCGGCGACCTCGACGGGGCGAAGGAAAAGCTCGGCGGGCTGCTTGAGGAGCGTCCCGACGACGTGTCCGCGCTGAACATGCTGGCCATCTGCCAGGCCACGGCCGGCGATCACCAGGCCGCCAGGAATACGCTCGACGCCGCAATCAAGGCCAACCCGAACGACTACCACGCCTACTACAACATGGTGCGCCTCGTGATGCAGACCTCGGGCAAGAAGTCCGCCGCGAAGCGCTACTACGAGACTGGCCGTGCGGTGGGCGGTCCCGAGGACCCCAAACTGGAGAAGCTTTTCAAGTGACGGCTCTTCTCGCCAGCCTCATGATCGCGACGAACGCCCCTGCCGAGGAGCTTGTCATGAGCTGCCGCACGATGGTTCCCGCAGACGTGCGGCTCGACGGCAGGATCATCCTAAGGAACAGGAAGGGCTTTTCGCAGGCCGAGTACGGCTACGTGCTTACGCGTAACGGGGGCGAGACCGATCTTGTTCTCAAGGACGCCTCCGGCGCGGAAGTGCCGTTCGAGAAGGATGGCCGCATACTCGGCACCGACGTTACCTGGAGCGACATTACGCTCGACTACCTCTGGTGGGACGACTTTTCGTTCGACGAGGAGCGCGAGGCGGAGTCCGTCCACGGGCAGAAGTGCGCCGTGATCGTGATGAAGAAGGGCGATCGCACGGTGCGGGTGTGGGTTGACCGCAAGACTGGCGCGCTGATGCAGGCCGAGGAGCTTGCCGGCGGCAGGCCGGTGCGCCGCCTTTGGGGCACGCGCATCAAGAAGTTTGGCGATCGCTGGATGGCGAACGTCATGGAGGTCGAGACTTTGGGTTCGGGACACCGGACCAAGATAACAGTGGAGGAACTGAAATGAAGGCGTTGAAGAAACTGCTGAAATTCGTGTTCGGGCTGATCGTGACGCTTGTCGTCGTGGCCCTGCTGCTTGTGCTGACGCTGCCCTTGTGGATCGGGCCGGTCGCCAAGACCGCGGCCAACAGGACGGTTCCCGGCATAACGGGCACCGACTTCCGGCTGGGCGAGTTCGGGCTGAACTACTACACGGGCAACTTCAGGATCGGCGACGTGTATCTCGCCAACCCCGAAGGCTACAGCCCCAAGAGCGCGCTGGAGCTCGGCGTGTTCAAGGTGGATGTCGATGTGGCGTCGCTCTTCGAGGATACGATAGTTGTCCACGAGATAGCCCTCAGGGACGTCTTCGTCTCGTACGTCAAGAAGGACGGAGTCTACAACTTCGACGTGATCGCCGAGAACGCCAAGTCCGCCACGGCGGGCGACGGTTGCGAAAAGGCCGAGGAGCCGGTCGAGTCCGGGGAACCGGAGGAAGGCGGCAAGGAAAAGGCCAGCAAGAAGGTCGTGATCGACAAGATCGAGATCTCCGGTATTACGGTGCAGTGGGGCCCGATACCGGTGCCTGTTCCTTTCCCGATCGTTATAAAGGACATTGGCCGCGAGTCCGGCGGTGTTGATTTCGATGTCGCATGGCGCGAGATATACGAGCAGGTCATGCGCCAGGTCGGCGCCATCGGGCAGGGACTGGTCAATCTTGGCGAGGCCGGTCTCGGTGTCGCGACAAACAGCCTGAATGCCGTCACGGATGTTCTCTCCGACAGCTCGGCGGTCTTCGCGGACGCCGCGACGAACACCGTCGGCGCGCTGACCGGCACGCTCATGGACGGCGCGAGCGGCGCAGGCGAAGCGACCGTCGGTGCGCTCGGCACCACGGCGGACGCGACCATGGACGCGCTCGGCTCCACCGCCGACATGACCAAGGATGCGCTCGGCTCCACCGCCGACGCAACGCGTGACGTGTTCGGCGCCACGGCTGGCGCCACGAAGGACGCCCTTGGCGCAACTGCTGACGCGACCATGGACGCGCTCAACGCCACCGGCGACATGACGAAGGACGCCATAAAGGCGACCGGCGACACGCTCAAGGCCGCAGGCGAGGAGTTCAAGTCCGTCGGAAAGGGCTTGAAGAACATGTTCAAGGGCAAGCAGTAATCGGACAATTTTCAGGTTCAAAAGGTTAGGGTCAACACAATGGAAAAGAAAACCGCAACAAGAAAGAAAGATCGTCGCGTCGAGATGTCTGTGCAGGGTCTTAAGGAGGACTTCGCCTGGCATCTGAGGTATTCGCTCGCCAAGGACGAGAGCCTGGCCACGCCGCGCGACCAGTACACCGCCTTCGCACACGCCGTCAGGGATCGCATCGTCGAACGCTGGATCGCCACCCAGGCGGAGTACCACGCGCAGAACACCAAGAGGGTCTACTACCTTTCCCTCGAATTCCTCATCGGACGTCTGCTCGGCAACAACGTCATCAACCTCAAGGCCGACCAGCTCTGCCGCGACGCCCTCAAGGAATACGGAATCGACTGGAACAGCCTCAGGGACTACGAAAGCGACGCCGGTCTCGGAAACGGCGGCCTCGGCCGCCTGGCGGCTTGCTACCTCGACTCCATGTCGACGCTAGATCTCGCAGGAATGGGCTACGGCCTCAGGTACGACTACGGCATCTTCCGCCAGAAGATCGTCAACGGCAACCAGGTCGAGGAGCCCGACCACTGGCTCAAGGACGGATATCCCTGGGAGATGGCGCGTCCCGAGTACGCCCAGACCGTCAGCTTCGGCGGCCATGTCGAGTGCGCGACGATCAGGGGCCGCCAGCTTTGGCGCTGGGTTCCGGCGGAGACCGTCGAGGGCATACCCTACGACCTGCCGATAGTCGGCTACAGGAACGCCGTCAACTCGCTCCGCCTCTGGTCGGCCAAGGCCGTCGACGAGTTCGACCTTGCGGACTTCAACAAGGGCTCCTACGTCGAGGCCGTCGAGACCAAGGTGCTCGCCGAGAACCTCACGAAGGTGCTGTACCCGAACGACAACACGACTGCCGGCAAGGAGCTGCGCCTCCGCCAGCAGTACTTCTTCGTCGCGTGCTCGCTCAAGGACATCCTTCGCCGCTACCGCGAGACGAACGAAGGCTGGGACGCCATGCCGGAGAAGGTGTTCATCCACCTCAACGAGACGCATCCCGCGCTCGTGATACCCGAGCTGATGCGCATCCTCATAGACAACGAGGGGCTTGATTGGGACAAGGCCTGGGACCTCACCCTCCGTTCGACCGGCTACACCAACCACACGATCCTGCCGGAGGCGCTCGAGAAGTGGCCCGTCCCGATGATGGAGAGGCTGCTGCCCCGCCACCTGCAGATCATATACGAGATCAACGGACGCTTCCTCCAGAAGATAAGCGCCCTCTATCCCGGCGACATACGCCGCCTGCAGAGGATGTCGCTGATCGACGAGTCCGGCGAGCGCTACGTCCGCATGGCGAACATGTGCCTCGTGGCCACGTCGTCCGTCAACGGCGTCGCCGAGCTGCATTCGCAGATATTGAGGGACAGCCTCTTCAAGGACTTCTACGAGCTCTTCCCGGAGAAGTTCCACAACGTCACGAACGGCATAACGCCGCGTCGCTGGCTGCTCAAGGCCAACCCGGCGCTCGCCCAGCTCATAACCGAGTCCATCGGCGACAAGTGGGTGACCCAGCTCGACCAGCTCAAGAAGCTCGAGAAGTTCTCGACCGATCGCAACTTCCTCGACGCGCTCGCGAAGATCAAGCGCAGCAACAAGGGCCAGCTCTCCAACTGGGTCAGGAGGAACCTCGGCGTGGAGCTCAACCCCGACTCCATATTCGACGTCCAGGTCAAGCGTCTGCACGAGTACAAGCGTCAGCTGCTGCTGGTGTTGTACATCATAATATTCTACAATAGGCTCATCTCCGACCCGACCTACGACCCCGTGCCGCGCAGCTTCATCTTCGCGGCGAAGGCGGCCCCGGGCTACTACATGGCGAAGCTGATAATCCGCCTGATCCACGGCATCTGCGGAGTGGTGAACTCCAATCCGAAGACCCGCGGCAAGCTGTCCGTGGCCTTCCTGCCCGACTACCGCGTGTCGCTCGCCGAGAAGATCATGCCCGCCGCAGAGGTGTCCGAGCAGATATCCCTCGCCGGCATGGAGGCTTCGGGAACCGGCAACATGAAGTTCATGATGAACGGCGCCCTTACGATCGGCACGTACGACGGAGCAAACGTGGAGATCAACCAGGAGGTCGGCGACGCCAACATGTTCCTCTTCGGCATGCGCACCGAGGATGTCGCCAAGCGCCGTCCGACGTACGTCTCCCGCGACATATACAAGAACGATCCGGAGATCCGCCAGGCCCTCGACATGATCAAGGCCAACGTCTTCTCGCTGCTTGAGCCGGGTCTCTTCGACCCGATTCTGCGCAGCCTGCTGGACTACAACGACTACTACATGCTCCTTGCGGATCTCAGAAGCTACATGGAGGCGCAGGACCGCGTCGACAAGACATACCGCGATACGAAGAAGTGGAACGAGATGTCTCTCGTCAACATCGCAAGGTCCGGCCGCTTCTCGTCCGACCGCGCGGTCTTGGAGTACGCCAGAGACATCTGGCACGTCGAACCCGTCAAGTTCTCCTGAGGCTGTTGGCCATGTCCGCAAAGCAGAAGCCTGCAGAGTTCTACGTCCGCGGAGCCGACGAAAAGGTGTTCGGTCCCGTGGACGTGGAAACCCTCGTCGAATGGGCGGGAGACTCGCGGATAGATCCCACGTCGTCCGTGTCGAAGGACCAGAAGACGTGGATCGCCGCTCCGCTCGTTCCCGAGCTCGGCATGACGTGGCTCGTCGAGACGGCCCCCGGTACGTTCTACGGTCCTTTCAACCGCCGCGTGGTCGACGGGCTGTTCGAGTCCGGTACGCTCACCCGCGACGCGAGGCTGTACGAGCTTGACACCGGCAAGGCGGCCGCGGAGCGTGCCAAGCTGGAGGCCGAGCTCGCCGCGAAGACGGCGGCCGTGGCCGATCTCGAAAAGCGTGCCGCCGAGCAGGCCGAGACGACGAAGAAGACGATGGCGTTCATGGAGGCCAAGCTTACGGAACTGACTGCGGCGCTGGGACAGATGGGCAAGGCTGCGGAGTCCGATCACGCCACCGCGCGCGAAGAGGTCTTCTCCGCCCGCGAACGCGCCGATGCGGCGGAGGCCAGGGCCGTTCGCGCAGAGGCCGACAGGGATGCCGTCGAAAAGAAGCTTTCCGTCGTCGAGACCGAACTTGCCGACCTTCGCGCGCAGCTTGAGGCGGTGACGAAGTTTTCTTCGGCGGCTGCGCCAGAACGCGACCGTTCGGATGCGATCCAGCCCGAGGTCGTGATATCCGACGCTCCGCCGCCGCGTGCCGCACCCCAGTTCCCGGGCATGGGCAGTGCGTCAGGGCTGGCTGCGCTTGAGGCCGCCGCCAGGCGCGAGCTTGCCGCGGCCAAGAAGCACGGCATATCGCTTGGTGGAATGTTCGGAGGCAAGAAGTGAGCGAAAACCAGGAAACATGGTATCTCAGGACTCAGGACGAGACGTTCGGACCCGAGACGGAGTCCAAGCTTGTCGAGTGGGCGAAGATGGGCAGGATACAGCCCGGGCAGGAGATATCCAGCGACAATATCGTGTGGCGTCGCGTCGAGGAGGTGCCTTTCCTGGACATGCGCTTTTCTATAGACATAGGCGACGGCAATCCGCGCGGCCCGTTCAACAAGGCTGCGGCCGAGGCGCTTCTGTCGTCCGGCAGGCTTCCGCCGACTGCGACCATGGTCGAAGTGCGCGAACCGTTCGAGTCGCCCGAACCGGCGTCCGAGCCTGCTCCCGAGCCCAGGCATGAGGCCGAGCAGGTCCAGACGAAGGTCGTCGTCAAGGAGGTTCGCGTCGAGGTTCCTGTCGAGAAGGTTGTCGTAAAGGAAGTGCGCGTCGAGGTTCCCGTCGAGGTCGAGAAGGTTGTGGTGGACGAGACCCGCGTCAAGGAACTCGAGCGCCAGCTCTCCGACGCTGGGCGCGAGTCTGAAAAGCTCAGGGAGCAGGTCAAGGCCCTTGAGGACGAACTTCGCCGTCTGCCGCAGGCCGCGAGCGAGGTCGCCGACATCCAGGCCGCCATGTATTCCGCGATGACTTCCGAGGCCGAGGAGCTCCAGAAGATGATCGAGGCCGAGAAGCTTGAGGCGGACGAGTTTCGCAAGCGCCACCAGGAGCGTGCCGACAGGCTTCTCGAGCGCCGCCGCAACCTTTTGAAGCGTACCGGCGCGAACATCGAGGAGATGACCCGCAAGGCGCTCATCGAGCGTCCCGAGGATCCCCGCACCACGCAGCTTCGCCGCGAGCTTGAGGATCTGCGCCGGACGAGCGAGCGCAAGGCGTTCGACTACGAGGACAGGATACGCGTGCTGACCGAGCAGCTGAGGGTGCGCGAGACGGAAGTGGCCCGCGCCGCCGCCGGCATGAAGGACATAACGCAGCTTCAGGCCGAGGCCCAGTCTCTCAGGGAGCAGCTTCAGCTCCGCGAGAAGGAGCTCATGGCCGAGCGCCAGAAGAGCGAGGAGATGCGCCAGCAGCAGGCGTTCGCCCAGCAGGCCATGATGGCCCGTCTGGCCGCGCTTGAATCTCCTTCGATAGGCACGGTGCAGTCGCTTTCGACCAACCAGAGCCGCGAGGCGAAGCTCGTCAAGCTGCCCCGCTGGATGAAGATAGGCTCATGAACGCATTTGCCTGCGTCCTGTTCGCGGTACTGTCCATATGGGACTACCCGTCCCGGCAGATCCGCCACGACCAGCTTCGCCTCCAGTTCATAGAGGCTGTCCGCGAGGGCGACACCGAGACCATGATCGAGACGTGCCGTAAAGGCGTCCAGCTTCTGCCCGACGACCCTACCTGGCACTACAACCTGGCCTGTTCGCTCGCCTACCAGCGCAAGGCGGACGAAAGCCTCGACGAGCTCGAGAAGGCCATAGACCTCGGCTTCCGCAATGCCGACCAGATAGCGAACGATACCGACCTGAAGCGCATATCCAGGGAGCCCCGCTTCAAGGAGCTTGTCGAGTACGCCCGCGAGGTGCGCACGAAGCCGATCCTTACCGGGCCCATGGCGAGCGTTGACGCGACAGGCATATTCGGGCGTACCATCGCGCTTGGCGCACAGAACTTCAGCTGGGAATTCGACGCCGGGTGCTTTGTCGCGAGGCTCAAGCTCGTCCAGGATGGGGTCGGCGGCAATGTAGGCGACCTCTATGTGAACAGGGACGGTTTCCATTCACCGAACGGACGCGAGGCCCTCGACGCCTTTCTCGCCGAATATCCCGGCCTTACCTGCGTAATGCTGGACCAGGAGGGCCGTTCACGCGGCATGGATCTTGATTTCCCGAATTCGCTCTATCCGTATCCCGTATTCGGCAACTGCTCCCGCGCCAGGGTGGGCGATGACTATTGGCGTTCGCTGCCCCGTGCCCTGATGACTTCGGAATCGGTTCGCCTGAAGACCATGAGGCGTCTTTACCTCTCGAACCAGATATGGGTGTTTCCTTCGAACGCAGATACTGCGCCCGTAGGGACGAACGGCGACGTGTTCGCGTCCATCTCGCCGTACTGGCTCACGACGGCTGGGCGAAGCTGGAGCGACCTTCCGTACCTAAGAGCCGCGCTTGAGGCGAGCCGTTCGCTTCCTGCGGAGACGAAGAAGGCTGCGGTCGCCAAGGGACTCCTTGCGCCGACCATACAGGTTTTGATCAGAAAGTCCCTGAAAGGGGTCGAGAACGAAGGCGACTACCTGACCTCGAAGGCGCACCCGACGGCGCTTCCGCCCGACGGCCTCGATCTTGAAAGGCTCAAGGCGTCCGCCGCCGCGATGAAGCCTTCCGCGATTCCCCCGTTGGCAGTGGTTTCAGTCAAGCCGCGTCCGATCTCAGATGAGCCCATATGGCCTGAGCTCACATACGCAACTGGCTTTGCGTGGGCGTACGTCCTGAGGGCCGAGGAGCCGGTGAGGTCCTTCACGATATCCGCCAAGGGCGCTGGCGACTACATGTTCTCGATAGTCCATGACGACCTTGGCGCGGCTAAGCTCGACCGCATAGGCTACGATTCTGCCGTGCTGACGATCGACAAGACCAGGCTGACGCCGACAAACAGGGTGGATCTCGCCGTTTTCGGCCGCTCGTCCGGGACTGGCTGGGGCGCGCCGAGCTACGTCTCGTTCGCCGTGGTCGATCCGGATGCGCCGTATTCCGATCCCGTGCTTACGCCGAGATGAAATACGTCCTTGCCCCTCTCGCCGAATTCACAGATGCGCCGTTCCGCCTGATCTGCACAGAGGCTGGAGCCGACATGACCTATACCGAAATGGTGTCGGCCGCCGCCCTGTTCCACGGACACGGCCCGACGCGCCATCTGATGGAGACCATGCCCGGCGAAGCCCCTGTCGCATGCCAGATCTTCGGCGCTAAAGAGGATGAGATCGCGTTCGCGGCCCGCGAGGCGTCGAAGTTGAGGGTTCAGGACGGCGTATCGCCGCGTTTCTGCGCCATTGACCTGAACGCCGGCTGCCCCATGCCGCGCATCGTCAGATCTGGTGCCGGCGCATGCCTTGTGGCGGATCCCGAGCGCGTCTACCGGCTGCTAAGGGCCATGGTGGAGAACACCGGCCTGCCCGTCACGCTAAAGACCAGGCTTGGCCCGCATACCGGCGACAACCGCATATTCGAGCTTGTGGACGCCGCCGAACGCGCCGGGGCTAAGGGAATAACCGTCCATGCCCGGTACACCAGCCAGATGCACGGCGGCCCGACGCATCTGGACGTTCTCGCCGAAGTTGTGCGGCGCACGAAGCTGCCGGTGACCGGCAATGGCGGCATACAGACAGTGGCCGACGCCAGGGCTATGGAGCAGACGGGCGTCGTCGCGGTGATGGTCGCCAGGACCGCATTGCGCGACCCTTCGATCTTCGCCCGGCTGAAGGGGCTCGAAGGCGGCGAGATCTCCGGCCCTGAGTGGGCCAGGCGCCATCTTGAGCATCTGCTCGTCTTTCGCAGGATGCTTGCGGAGAAGTATCCCGAAGACCATGTGCCGTGCGAGGACGGGTATGTCGGCATAAAGATGCATACCCATCTTTTCCGCTATTTCAGGGGTCTTCCCGGCGCCTCCGCCCTGAGGGCGAGGCTGAGTTCGATACGGACTCTCGCCGAAGTCCGCGAGATATTCGGCGCATAAATATGATATACTATATCCACTTATGAAGATATCAGGCACGATAACGGCGATGGTCACTCCTTTCGCCGCAGACGGTTCGGTAGACTATGTCCGTCTGAGGGAGATTGTCGAGGCGCAGGTTGCCGCCGGGATAGACGGCATATGCGCGGTCGGGACAAGCGGCGAGTCGCCCACGCTTTCGCACGAGGAGCACCACGAGGTAATCGAGAAGACGATAGAATTCGCCGCCGGGCGCACGAAGATAGTGGCCGGCACTGGCGCGAACTCCACGAGCGAGGCGATTTCGCTCACCAAGGCCGCCATCGCGACTGGCGGGGCTGACGCCACGCTGCAGGTCACGCCCTACTACAACAAGCCGAACGCCGAGGGCCTTTACCGCCATTTCATGACGATCGCCGATCTCGGCCTGCCCGTCATACTCTACAACGTGCCGGGACGCGCCGGTCGCGAGATTCCACTTGATGTCGTCGTGCGCCTTGCCGCCCACCCGAACATCGTCGCGATAAAGGAGGCCGCCGGCTCTGTCGACCGCGTTTCCGCGATAAAGGCGGCTGTTCCCGGCCTGACGGTCCTGTCGGGCGACGACTCGCTTGCTTTGCCCATGATCTCCGTCGGCGCCGAGGGCGTGATCTCGGTGGCTTCGAACGTGATACCGAAGGAGATGTGCGAGATGGTGCGCCTCGCCATGGCCGGTGACTTCGCCGCCGCCCGCGCAATTCACTTCAAGTACTACCGGCTCTTCCACGACCTTTTCGTGGACGTCAATCCCGTGATGGTCAAGGAGGCCCTTTGGCTCATGGGCAGGATAGAGCGCGTGTTCCGTCTGCCGCTTTGCGAGACGACGGACGCGAACCTCGAAAGGATGCGCGGCACTCTCGCCGCCCTCGATCTGATAAAGGCATAAGAAGATGATGCAGGTATTCAACAGCCTTACCCGGCGCAACGAGGAGCTCAAGCCTCTTGAGGGCGACGAGATCCGCCTCTACACGTGCGGCCCGACGGTATACAACTTCGCGCATATCGGCAATTTCCGCGCCTACGCGTTCGAGGACATCCTCCGCCGCGTCGTGCAGTTCAACGGAATGAAGATCCGCCAGGTGATGAACCTGACTGACGTTGACGACAAGACGATACGCGGGGCCAACGCCGCAGGCGTCGCGCTGACCGACTATACGAAGACCTACAAGGACGCGTTCTTTGCCGACCTGAAGAAGCTGAACATTCAGCCCGCCGAGGTGTACCCCGCCGCGACGGACCATATCCCCGAGATGATCGCGCTCGTCCAGAAGTTGATGGACAAGGGCGTCGCCTACCAGAGCGAGGACGGATCGGTCTACTTCAAGGTGCGCGAGTTCCCTGGCTATGGCAAGCTCGCCCACATCGACTTCGACAACCAGCGCACAGGCCTCAGGTGCGCCGCCGACGAGTACGACAAGGAGAACGTCGGCGACTTCGCCCTCTGGAAGGCGTGGGAACCGTCTGACGGCCCGGTAGGCTGGGATTCGCCGTGGGGACGCGGTCGCCCCGGCTGGCACATCGAGTGCTCGGCCATGTCGATGAAGTATCTCGGCGAGACCTTCGACCTGCATACCGGCGGAATCGACAACCTCTTCCCCCACCACGAGAACGAGATCGCCCAGGCCGAGGCCGCGACCGGCAAGCCGTTCGTGAAGACATGGATGCACTGCGCCCACCTCCGCGTGAACGGCGAGAAGATGTCCAAGTCCGCCGGAAACTTCTTCACCCTCCGCGACCTGATCGAGAAGGGCTATACGGGGCGCGAGATCCGCTACGTGCTGATAAACGCCCACTACCGCCAGGGCCTGAACTTCGCGTTCAGCGCCCTTGAGGACGCCCGCAAGGCCCTTGCCCGCATCGACGCGTGCGTAGAGCGCGCGACCGAAGGCGAGACCCCCGACTGGGCCAAGGCGCATCTCGACGAATTCGCCGCCGCGGTGAACGACGACCTCAACATGCCAAAGGCGTTCGCCGCGCTGTTCGGGCTCGTCCGCGACACCAATTCGCATGGCGGCGGGCCCGTCCTCGGTGCGTTCCGCAGGATGGACGAGGTTCTCGGCGTCATATTCTTCGGCAAGGCCGAAAAGGCCGAGGTTCCCGCCGAGATACAGGCGCTTCTCGACAAGCGCGCCGAGGCGAGGAAGGCCAAGGACTGGGCCGAGTCTGACCGTCTGCGCGACGAGATCGCTGCGGCGGGCTGGCTTGTAAAGGATTCCCGCGAAGGGCAGAGCGTAACGCGCAAGTAACGAGGAAGGAGATTTTGCCATGGTAAAGCATGTAAAGACCGAGGCCGAGTTCAATGAGGCGGTTGCCGCAGGCGACGTGCTCGTCGACTTCTGGGCGACGTGGTGCGGACCTTGCATGATGATGGGCGAGAAGATCGAGAGCGAACTTCTGCCCGCCATGCCCGGCCTGACTGTCGTAAAGGTCGATGTGGACGAGGCTCCCGGGCTCGCCGCGAAGTTCGGCATAATGTCCATACCGGCCCTGTTCTGCTTCAAGGGCGGATCCAAGACCGCCGAGTTCGTCGGCGTGACCGACGTCGCCCAGATCAAGCGCGCCTTCGCGTGACGTTGCCGTATGACGCTGCCTCAGAGGGTTGCCCACATAGTCAAGCACGGGATGGTGTTTCTCCATCCCTGCGTGTACGGTGAGCTTGGCGCAAAAGGCGCTCTGTCCGACATAGCCGCCGATCTCGAGCGCGAGATATCCCTGCTCTGCGTCGGGCGCGACGCCAAGGCCATTGTCGCCGAGTTCATCTCCCGCCTGCCCGAAGTGCGCCGCCTCGTCGATTCGGACGTCTCTGCCGCATACGACGGAGACCCCGCCGCGACGAGCCGAATGGAGGTCGTCATGGCCTATCCCGGCCTCTACGCCGTCACCGTGCACCGGCTTGCGCACGAGCTCTACAGGCTTGACGTGCCGATACTGCCTCGCGTGATGAGCGAGCTTGCCCATTCCAAGACCGGTATCGACATCCACCCCGGCGCGACGATCGGCGAACGGTTCTTCATAGACCACGGAACAGGCGTGGTGATCGGCGAGACTACGGTGATAGGCCGCAACGTGCGCCTCTACCAGGGCGTCACCCTTGGCGGCCTCTCCTTCGAGAAGGATTCCAGCGGAGCCCTCGTCAAGGGGCTCAAGCGCCACCCCAACATCGAGGACAACGTCGTGATATACGCGAACGCGACGATCCTGGGCGGCGATACGACGATCGGCCACGATTCGGAGATCGGCGGCAACGTCTGGCTGAAGGATTCCGTACCCCCGAACTCGCGCGTCTACAACCAGCAGCCCGCGCCTACGATAAAGACCAGGCCGGAATGACCATGGTCGGGAATCTGCGCAGAAGGGCGGCGGTCATTCGCGAAATCCGCGCCTTCTTCGACGGGCGTGGCTTCGATGAGGTTGAGACGCCCGTTCTGATAGCCGCCCCCGCCCCCGAACCCCATATCGACTGCCCGCCGTGCGGCAAGGGCTTTCTTAGGGCCTCGCCTGAACTTCAGATGAAGCGGCTGCTTGCCTGCGGAATGGACAGGATCTACCAGATCGGCCCGTGCTTCCGCGATGGCGAACGCGGCAGCCGACACAATCCCGAGTTCACGATGATCGAGTGGTACAGGCTCGACGCGACGTATCTCGACATCGCGGACGACATGGCCGCCCTGTTCTCCGCCCTCGCCCCGGATTCCCCGGCACCCGTCCGCATGACCGTGCGCGAAGCCTATGTCCGTTATGCCGGCTGGGACCCTTGGCTTGAGTGGAACCAGGACCGCTTCGACTTCGACATGGCCACAAAGGTCGAGCCTTCGCTGCCGAAAGGCCCTCTGTTTCTGATGGACTATCCTCGCGAAGCGTGCTCCCTCGCCAGATTGCGCGGCGATGTCGCCGAAAGGTGGGAGTTCTACTGGCGCGGCGTAGAGCTCGCGAACTGCTTCACCGAGCTTTGCGACGGCGACGAGCAGCGCCGCCGGTTTGAGGCGGCCCGCGACGAAAGGCGGCAGCTCGGAGAGGCCGACTATCCGCTCGACGAGGCGTTTCTCTCGGAGCTGCCCGCGATCGGCTCCGCCTCAGGCGTCGCGCTGGGCGTGGACAGGCTGGTGATGCTTCTTTGCGGGGCGTCGTCAATCTCCGAGGTCATGGCGTTCTCAGCAGGGGACGCGGGAATTATGGTATAATGCGCATTCAATGGGCTTCGAGGTTGTAAAGAGGGATTCGCGCACCAAGGCGCGGCTTGGCAGGCTCACGACGGCACACGGCGTCGTGGATACTCCCGTTTTCATGGACGTCGGCACCCAAGGCACCGTAAAGGGCCTCGAACCGCGCGATCTCGTCGAGAACAACGCCCAGGTCGTGCTCGGCAACACCTACCACCTGATGCTTCGTCCCGGCCCCGAAGTTATCGCGGCGGCCGGCGGCCTCCACAGGTTCATGCGCTGGGATGGCCCCATATTGACGGATTCCGGCGGCTTTCAGGTGTTTTCGCTCGCGAAGCTGCGCAAGATGACCGAAGAAGGCTGTCGCTTCAATTCGCACCTTGACGGCCACGAGTTCTTCCTAGGCCCTAAGGAGTCCATGTCCATGCAGCGCGTTCTGGGCAGCGACATAGCAATGGTGTTCGACGAATGCCTGCCGTATCCCTGCGAGCGCGCCCGCGCCGAAAAGTCCGTCGAGCAGACATTGCGCTGGGCCTTGGCCTCCAAGGAGCAGCCTCACGCCGACGGCCAGATGGTCTTCGGCATCGTCCAGGGGGGTGTGTACGACGACCTTCGCCGTCACTGCGCCGAGGAGCTTGTGAAGATCGGCTTCGACGGCTATGCGATAGGCGGTGTGTCCGTCGGCGAACCCGAGGAGTTCATGTACAAGGCGGTCGAGGCGAGCGAGCCCTACCTGCCCGAAGACAAGCCGCGCTACGTGATGGGCCTCGGCGTGATGCACCAGATGGCGGAGTGCGTCGCGCGCGGCGTGGACATGTTCGACTGCGTCCTGCCTACGCGCATTGCGCGTCACGGCACCGCGATAACTAGGCAGGGCAATGTCGCGATAAAGGCCGCCAAGTGGGCGCTCGACCAGAGCCCCGTCGAAGAGGGCTGCGGCTGCTACTGCTGCCGCAACTTCACGCGCAGCTACGTGCGCCACCTGCTGAATGCCGGCGAACTGCTCGGCCTGAGGCTGCTTACGATACACAACGTGTACGCACTAAACAGATTTATGGGCGAAATGCGCGCGGCGATAGCCGACGGCACTTTCGCGGATTGGAAAGAACAAGTAAAAAAGGATACAACCCATGAATGAGACAACAGCGACAGAAGTCCAGCCCGTCGAGGGCGCGGCGGTTACCGGCCAGCAGCCCCAGCCAGGTGGAATGGGCATGCTCGTGCCAATGCTGCTCATACTGGCGATCTTCTACTTCATGATGATCCGCCCGCAGCAGCGCAAGGAGAAGGAGCGCCGCAAGATGATCGAGAACCTCCGTGCAGGCGCAAAGATCGTCTTCGCCGGCGGGCTCATGGGCACGATATCCGAGGCGACCGAAAAGACCTTCAAGGTCGAGATCGCCCCCGGAACTGTCATCGAAATCGCCCGCTCGTCCGTCTCGGGCGTCGTTGACGAGGCGCAGCCCGACGCCAAGTAACGTCAGATGGCGTTCGCCAAGGGCAAGTTCGGCGTAGAGTACAATCCGGTGAGGTACGACGACGATCCGTCGCGCCTCCTGCCGTGGGCCCTTGGCATAGTCTTTTTGATCACGCTCGTCTCGCTCGTCGTGACTGTCGTCTCGCGGACGAAGGCGGAGCGCGAGGTCCTTCAGCCGCACGAGGACGCCGTGCGCATCGAGTCCGAAGGCCCCGCCGCCGAACCAGAGCCCGCCGCCGCCCAGCCTGTCGCCGAGCCCGAGCTGCCGCCTCCCGAGAAGATAAAGACCGATGGACCGGCCAAGCGCCCGACGAAGGTCACGAATCTCCTCATGCGCCTTGAGGTCGCCGAGCAGAAGCACGACATAGCGATGGCGATAGAGACCATCGAACAGCTCCGCTCCCTGCCCGGCAACCCTGCGGCGGACCTTGACGATCCTCTGGCCAGACGGCTTGGCGTGCTGAACATGCGCCGACTGTTCGGCCCCGAAATGTCGCCCTGGGTCTCCGAAATCACGGTCAAGCGCGGCGACAATGCCTCGCGCATAGCCCACGAGCACGGTTCCACGCTGGCGTCTCTCGCCAAGCTGAACGGCGGCAACGTCGACAAGGTCGTCATAGGCAGGAAGCTCAGGGTCATGGACCATCCGCGCCTGTCTCTCGTCGTCCATCGCATGACCAGAACCGCCGACCTCTCGCTGAACGGCAAGTTCTTCAAGCGCTACTATCTTGCCGCCGACGTGAAGGGCGCCGTCGGCGCATACGAAGTGCCCGACCGCCTGCGCCAGCTTCTCGCCGAGAAGGGCATATCCTTCAGCCCCCAGGACCGCGCCGAGCTGGAGATGCTTATGCCAAAAGGGGCGTCAGTCCTGATTGCCGAGCTCTAGGGATGTGGCGGCTCGCGCTACCTGCATCCCTCGCCCTGGGCGAAATCTGCGGATTCGTCAACTTCTCCCTGGGCCCTCTTTGGATTCCCGCCGCATTCCTCGCGCTCGTCGTCGCCCTCTTCGGGTACGGATGCGACATTCGCGGCTGGCGCCATGCCGCAGTTTTCCTTGTCGGCCTCGCCCTGGCCCTGCGCGCGGCCGAAACCCGTCGCGACGTCATACGCGAAACCTCCGAGCACGGCCGCCCGCTTGAGGCGTCGCTCGTGGTGGAGGGCGTTCCGCTTGGCGGCGTCGGCGCAAGCGGGTGGACGTCGTTCGACACATCCTTCAAAGGCGTGGACATCCGCGTCGTGTTTCGCCTCGACCCCGGCGAAAGCCCGCCCGCCGTCGGCGAAACGTGGCTCTGCCGCGGATGGCTCGAACGCAAGGACGCCTCGGACTATCGCCGCCGCAACCTCTGGATAAAGGGCGTCCGAACGTTCGCCGACCGCGACGAATCTGCGGGGCGCTCCCGCCTGCTGTCTTTTCTGGACAATGCCAGACGCGGCCTCTCCCGGCGGCTCGGCATCGGACTTGACGGCACCGACTACGCCTGCTTCGCCGACATCAACCGCGCGATCCTTCTTGGCGAGCGGTCGCGCCTGCCCAGAAGCGTCCGCGAAACGTTCGTGGACGCCGGCACCCTGCACATCTTCGCCATCTCCGGTCTCCACGTCGCCATAGTCGCCAAGATGCTTGTTGTGGTAGCCATGCTGCTCTTCATTCCGTTTCGCCTCGTCGGGTTCTTCGTCCTGCCTCTTCTCTGGCTTTATGTGGGCATGGTCGGCGCCGCACCCAGCGCGGTGAGGGCCGCCTCGATGGCGACGCTCTGCATGCTCGCGCCCGTATGGCTGCGGCGTCCGGACGGAATCGCGGCATGGTCGGCGACGTTCATAGCGTTCCACCTCGTCTGCCCGGAATGCATAATAGGCGTCGGCTCCATGCTTTCGTTCGCCGTCATGCTCGGCATACTGCTGTTCGTCGAGTGGGCGAAGTCGTTCCGCTCGCGCGCAATCGAAAGCGTGGGTATCACCTTCGCGGCGTGGGCTGCGGGCGTGCCCATCGCGGCGCACGTCTTCGGCAGGGTCGCGCCCGGCGGCGTGCTGGCGAACCTGCTGCTTGTGCCGGCCGCCGAGATCTCCGTCGTCGCCGGACTGCTTGGCTCGCTCTTCAGCTTCGTTTCATCGACCCTCGCAGCCCACTTCAATTTTGCGGCGGCGCTTGTCACAAAGGCGATGGTCGGCGTATCATGGGCAATCTCCCGACTGCCGGGCGCGAACATCGAAACGCGCCCATGGACACTTTGGGACTGCGCCGCATGGTATCTGGTGCTCGGCCTTTCGATGTGGCTTGTGCGCTCGGTCGTCATCCGCCGCAGGCAGACGATTTGACGTGAATAATTTTTTTCAAAATACCCCCTTGCGCGTCGAGTTGAAAATATGCTATAATCCCTATCGTCTAAAAGGCTCATCAGACCAAAACCATAGTCTGCGGGGTTTTGAGGACGTCCTGACAGCGAGGCAAGGTGCCGAGCGGGGATACCAAAAACTCGGTTGAAGAGTGATTCTGGGCAGGGATCCAGAGGGCTTGAAAACCAAGAAAGGGCAAAGAAAATGAAGAAGCTAATGATGACGGCGGCAGTTCTCGCCGCGGGTATCGCGATCGCTGACAACGCTATTGTCAGTTCTGATATCGTCGGCTATCAGACGAAGGAACTTGCGTCGGGAACTTATACGATGCTCAATGTTCCGTTCCAGCATGTCAACAACGACGGCAAGGGCCTGATGCTCAACTCCGACATCACGGTCGCAAATGTCACGGGCAATGCTGACAACTTCAACAATGCCGACCAGATTTGGGTTTGGGTGCCGGCTGATGAAGCATACACAAAGTTCTTCTACTATGATGATGGTAACGAGGCCGGTTGGTCGGTTACTACAGGCGGTCAGGAGTACTTTGAGGAGCTTACCGATTGGGAGAATGGCCTTCCTGAGGGTTCCGCCATATTCTACAAGGCAAAGGCTCCCTCCGGCAAAGCCTTGACGGGTTCAGGTGCCATAGAGCGTCAAGACGAGGTCGAGCTTGATCTTGTTTCTGGCACGTACACCATGATAGGCAACCCCTATCCTGTCGCACTGCAGCTTAACACCGATCAGTTCACGGCGGAGAATGTCACAGGCAATGCTGACAACTTCAACGATGCTGACCAGATTTGGGTCTGGGTGCCGGCTGATGAAGCATACACAAAGTTCTTCTACTATGATGATGGTAACGAGGCCGGTTGGTCGATTACCACAGGCGGTCAGGAGTATATTGAAGAGCTGGAAGACTGGGCTAATGGTATTCCTTCCGGCACCGCCATGTATTACAAGGCAAAGACGGGGGCTGGCAAGAAGGCCGTCTTCGGAAAGACGTTCTGATCGATTTACTAGTGCGTGGCATAGGGTCACACGCTAGGTAAAACAAGAAAAGGAAAAACAGATAATGAAGAAACTCATGGTTGCGGCTGTTGCAATTGCTGTTGCAGTTGTGGCGAATGCCGCATCGGTTAGTTGGAGTTCGGGATCCAGCTATCTTGTCGACCCTTCAACGGGCCTCAAGAAGACCTCGCTTGACAGCGGCTCAATCTGGCTTGCTGTCCTCGGCGACACCACTGGATGGAGCGCAGGGACCTGGGCTGGCACATCAGAAAATGTTGTCGAGCTACAGCAGGGAACCATTGTCAGCTCCGGCAAGGCGGCAGCGCAGGGCAAAGTGAGTATGGAGTACAAGTTCACTTATGGCGAGCAGCCGTTTGCTGACGATTCTGTTCTTGCGGTCGTCTTCAAGGACGATAACGGCAAGTACAGCCAGCTTAAGTACTACGATTCTACTGCAGCTGGCGGTATCGGCGCGGCCGTAACGGACACGCTGACCGTAAGCGGTCTGGCGGATGCCGAGGCCCTTTACTCGGGTTCCTTGACCTTCGCTACGGGTGGCAACTTCACCACTGTCCCCGAACCGACGAGCGGACTTCTCCTCCTCCTCGGCATGGCGGGTCTCGCGCTCAAGCGCAAGCTCGCCTGATAGAACGCAGGTTCTGAAGGAAACAAGCCCGTCCGAGCAATCGGGCGGGCTTTCAATTTTGGGGACAACATGATTGCACCTTCACAAGCGACCAAGGCCAAGGGCAAGGCAAGGAAACCACATTCCACTCTGTTGCTCTTCTGGGTAGTTTTTGCGGTACTGATAGGCGTAGTTGCGTGGTTTGTTTTCCGTCTTGCGCCGCAGGATAACAAGGTTGTGGATTCGACCAGGAGCAGGCAAATTGCCGAAGCCAAGCCAGACATACCGCAGCAACCCGCAGAGCAAACTCAGGAAGACACTCCCGTGCCTGAAGAGGAGAAGCCGTTCATCGACCCGCGTTTCCCATACACGGATGGCCGTGCAGTCTTGTCGTCCCGCACTAACAACTGGGGCCAGATAATTGACATCTGCAAGATGCCTAACGGAAAAACCCGCAAGGTGATTCGCCCCGCCAAGCCACGCGTGTTTACGCACGCAACAGACCAACTTCTGGCCGCTGCACTATCCGGCAACAACGACGAAGACCTTCCGCCGCTGCCCATAGACGACGACATGGAAGCGGATTTTCTCGAATCGCTCAGCACTCCCATTGTCATTAACGACGAAGACTCAGATGAGATCAAACTGGCCAAGCAAAACGTCATTGACGCTCGGGCCGTAATGCATGAAGAGCTTCGCCAGGGGCGCAGCTTCAAGGATGTTCTCCAGGAACACCTCAACCAGCGCAAGCTCAACGCAGAGATCAAGGAGGATGCCATGCAAATGGTGTCCGAACTGAAAAAAGACGGTGATACCGAAATGCTGAACGAGTATATCCAGCAGATAAATGGGCTTATGCGGGAAAGAGGCATAGGGGAAATCGAAGTTCCCGTGTCCAAAAGGGAATATAGAGGCTACTGATTTCGCAAAAGGAGCAATATGCACAAGATCATAACCGTAGTCGCGCTGACGACACTTGCAACGCTGATCGCAACAGCAGCAGAAACAAACAAGACGCACAAGACCGCCGCTGAACGCAAGGCAGCACGCGAGGCACGTATTGCAGCCGCCGGCGGACTTATCGAGAAGCCTTATACCGGCAAGTATATCGTTGTCGTAAACGACCAGAGCCGAGTGCCGGAAGCCGATCTGTTCGACAAAGAACAGTCGATCGAGAATCTGCTCCAGCTCCCGGTCAAGGTTGTGCCTCCGAAGACCAACGTTTCAGATGCAGGTGTCATAATTACGCTTTCCGACAACAAGACGGCGCCAGCGCTTCTGGTTGCGCCTGAAGTGCCTTGGGCGGGCGTCAATGTCGGGGCTCTCGCGGCAGACAATCCCTCTCCTGAACGTCTCGCCAAAAGAACACAGAAAGAGATATGGCGGGCATTCATCTATGCATGCGGCGGCGCCAATTCCAGTGTTCAGCCTTGCATAATGCGTCCGATTTTCGGGCTGCGCGACCTTGATTCCCAGAGGGTAGAGGTGCCGACACCCGATCCGCTGCCTAAGATCATGAACACGGCAAATGCCCTTAAGATTTCAGAAAAGACGCAGGCCACCTATCGGCAGGCGTGTGAAGAGGGCTGGGCGCCCGCGCCGACCAACGAAGTGCAGCAGGCCATCTGGGACCAGGTGCATGCAGAGCCCAAGAACCCGATGAAGATAGAGTTCGATCCCAAGACGGGACGATGAGGTACACTTACGCCTATCAGGACTCAGACGGCGTGCGGCACGAGGCGTCGATGGACGCCGAAAGCCGGGACGCCGTCTTCGCCGCACTGCGCGGACGGGGCATAAGGCCGATAAAGGTCGTCGCCGCCGACGGATCCAAGGCCAACGGCGAACTGCGGGGAGTGAGAAAGCGCGTGGCCGCTCTCGTGGCCGTCCTCGCCGCTGTCGCGGCGGTCGTCGCGACGACCCTCTACAACCGCGCTAAGCCTCCGCCCGCCCCGGACTTCGTCGCCGAGCAGACCAGAAGGCAGGTCATCGGCGACACGGCGATAGTCGACAAGGGCATCGCGACAGGCTGGAGCGAGGTATTTCCCGAGGAAGGCGAGAGGTTCTTCGCAAGCTTTGCGATTCCTGGAGTAAAGGCGGGCCAGCGCAACACCACGGTCGAGGAGCTTGAGGCGGCGCTCAAGCGCAGGGTCGCCGCTCTTCCCGAGGACGGCATGGAGGCCCGGCAGATAAAGTCGATGGTGGAGGGGATGAAGGCCGAGGCCCGCGCCTACATCGCCGCCGGAGGCACCATCGTCGAGTACGGCAGGCGCCTAACCGAGCGCCAGGACGCCGAAATCGCGATCTACGAGCGCACGAAGTCCGAAATCGACCAGGCCCGCGCCACCCTGGACCCAGACGCTTTCCTTTCCCTTTGGGAAGACCGCAACGACCAGCTCCGCAACCTCGGCATCAAACTCCTCCCTCTGGAGTAGCCGACCACATAGTAAATTACTGTCCAGTTTCTTCCTGTCAGCTAAATAGCTCTGGTTCGTTCTCGATGATGTCTTCCGACAGATAGGAAAGCCGGTCCATCCAGGCTCGTAAACTCGTCAGAATCCTCCAGAAACACCTGCCGAGGGGAGAGGCCACGGACCCTAAGGTTCAAAACCCTGTACCCTCGGGTTCAAAACCCTGTACCCTCGGGTTCAAAACCCTGTACCCTCGGGTTCAAAACCCCGTACCCTTAGGGGACGAGCCTCCTGCCCTTAGGCCACGAGCCCTGTGCCCTAAGGGTACGAGCCTCATGGCCTTAGGGTCCGTGGCCTCTCCCTTTAGGTTTGAATATCCATGTAGATCGCCCAATATCAGGCTTGAAGCAAATTACTGTCCACATTTGCAAGCTTGCAAATCTGGACAGTAATTCTTGTTGATCGCAAAACGGCATTGACTTCTATGGCGATTGTACGCGGTGATAGATACGAATGTAATAGTGGCATCACTGAAAACCAGAGCCCGTGTGAAGGTCAACCTTTGCGTGACAGATTTTGAATAATGACTGACCACTAGCACAATCGTCACCGCCAAAATAAAAAGTGGCGGTGCCAAATTCAAAAATGGCGGTGACAAAATGAAAAGTGGCGGTGACAAAATGAAAAGTGGCGGTGACAAAATGAAAAGTGGTACCGCCACTATAATGAGGGGTTAGTCTCTTATTCTTCGATCAATTCAAGCCCAAGCGCCGCAAGAAGCCTGTTCTTATATTCCGTGCTTCCCTCGCCGGAAATGATCGATTCACGGTAGCGATATTCCATTTCCTGCTGTGCCTTGAAGTACGCTATGCAATCCTCGAAAGATTTGCCGGACGCCACCATCATTCTTGCTTCGTCCTTTATTCCCGTTACGATTCTCTTCAATTCCGCTATTTCAGGCGTATCGTCGTCCTCTATTGTTATGGTGTCGTCCAACGCATCGCGGAAATCCTCGGAAAGCTCGGTATCGCCGCCGACATCAAAATCACACAGCCTGCCTGGCTCCGCAAACCTGGCAAGAAGCGCCTCCGATGGATGGATGAATATCGTCTCAAGCGGATACGACTCGCACAAGGCCCCAAGCCCGATCTGCTTTCGCGCCCTCGGCTTCGCCGCACGCCCTACGCCCTGCCTCTCCGCAGGCACATCCATGCCATTACGCGCCCCATTGGGCAATTCATCCACGAGCACCCAAACCACAGTGGCCAATATCGCCCCGCAGACGGCCGCGACAGCTATCCAGCGCTTCTTGGTCCGCGGAACTTCGCCGTTGGCTTTGCTGCCGTCCATGGCCACAACCTTTATTGGCCGTATGCCTTTCGCCCGCAACGCCACAAATGCCGCATCTCTCGAAGTCGCCTCTATCTCCTCCTCCAGCCTGATGCCATCGGAGGTTCTGTATGCATACCTGAAACGCATCATCTGGCCTCCTCTTCAATCATTCTCATCAATTCGGGAATCTCGGCTGTGCCAAAAAGCCTCTTGTGTGAATCCAGCCACGCCTTCGCCTCGTCAATCATTCCGCACCTGGTGGCGTTGATCAACCATCCCTTTGCGAAATCTGCACGCTTCGGGAACCTGTCCCTTAGCCTGCGCAGCTCGCGTTCGGCGCCGGAAACATTGCCTTTCTGCGCCAGAAAAGACGCGTATGCAGCTTGGGCGACACTCCCCGCGCTTCGCCTTGACGCCTGGCAAGCCAGAATATCCGCCGCCTCTTCGTCGTCTGGCCGCGTTTCTAGATATGACCGCAAGGCCCTTATCGCATCGGGGAATTCAGGGACCCTGGCGAGAATGCTCTTTATAATATCCAAGGCCTCATCCTGCCGCCCATCCCTCAAAAGCTGCAATGCCGTTTCGGAATCACCTTCCGCGCTCTTGTCTGAAGCCCTGAACACGACATCCCAGACATACCGTTCCATCGGCGCGAACCTGTCGGTCAGAAGCAGCGCCCCCTCCCGTTCGCACAACGCCACGACCTGCCCCTCGCCAAGCACGATTGGCCACGAATCGGGATGCTCGCGCTGTAGAGCCCTTGCGTAGTCCGCACCTTGTGTTTTCGCGGGGTCGTCAGACGCAATTACGATAAAGGACTGCCTCACATCATCCAACTGCTGATATCCCAGAACCTCGATATGCCGCCACGTGGCTGACATCGTCTTGAGCAACGACGCCAACAGGCACGGGTCGTCCAGCCTGTCGAGCGTGTGGAGCAGATATGCGCCGTCCGGCTTGAGCAGTGCCTTTATCCTGTCGTTGAACTCCCTTGTCGCGAGATGGTAAGGTATCGCCGAATCGCTTATCGTGTCGCCAACCGCCACATCAAAGCGTCCGCATCCATCCGCCAGCAGATCATCGGCAATGCGCCGCCCGTCTCCAGTTGCATACTCGACGCCATTGGTCTCCATGGGCCCGGCATCAAGGAACCTTACCGCCATGTCAGTTACGGCCTCGTCTATTTCGGCGATCACCAGCCTGTCCCACTTTGTTCTGCCAGACGTCCACTTTCTCGGCAGCGCATAGCCACCGCCACCTATCATGAAGAGCGACGGACTATCCCTGCCCCTAACGATCTCCCCGACTATTATGTCGATCATCCGGGTATAGCTCGTCTGCAGGTTTGTCCTGTCCCTCATGTCGACGGACGTGTGCGGAATCCTGTCCAGCCATATCGTGCGGATGTTCGGGGAATCGCGCAATTCCGACACGGTGACAACATTGTAGCGGCTGTCTGCCACGGAAAGCGTCCGCACTCCAGGCGAGTTGCGCACCTCGACCGGTATCTGCACCGCCACAAGTCCGTCCGCCCAGCTCCTCCCGAGAATGGACCTTCCGCCAAGCCATGCCAACGCAAGAGCCGCCACAACCGCCGTCGGGCAGAAGAGATGCGAACCCCTGCCCCACCTTGCGCCTGAGCGCCAGGAGATCGCAAACGCAAGAAACGCCAAACCCGCGATAAGGCCCATACATATGTCCGTAGATGTAAAGCGCCCGACCAGCGCAAAGCCGGTTATGAACGTGCCGCAAACGCACCCGGCGGACACGGTCGCATACATCATGCCGATCGCACCTCTGTTTCCGCGCCTGAGAGCATCCGCCGTCGCGAACTTCAGCAGTATCGTGGACGTACCGCCTAGAACAAGCGCAACCGGCGCAAACGCGAAGACAGTAAATGCAGCAAGGCGCAATATCGTCCCCGCTTCGTCAAGCAGGGACGGCAAAAGCCGCGTCTCCGCCCATATTGTGGCGAAACCCGTCGCCACCAGCAACAGAACCGAATAGACTGCCGTCTCGATCCTCGCAAACCTGTCGGCAAGCCGCCCGCCGATTTCGCCGCCTACGCCCATCATGCCTATGAAGGTCACGAACACAAGCGACCATACGATATGGTTGCCTCCAAGAATAGGCGTGACCAGCTTTATGCCGGCGAACTCGAATCCCATCCCGAACCAACCGACGGCAAAAACTGCAATGAACCAAAGGGCCGGGCTTCCGCACCCGTCCGGCGAACCGCACGACGAATCGCCAATCTCGCCATTTTCTCCGTCTGCACGTCTCACGAAGCATGACGCACCCGCCGCAAGCGCCAAGACAGACCCGAAGAACACGTAAAGCGCATCAGTCGGCCAGACAAACGGCAGAACAAGCCCCCCAAGAACAGATCCAATCGCCGAACCCAGCATGGAGGCCAGGTAAAGCCGCCCAAGATCCCTTCCGTTTCTGCCTGAATCGACGCAGATCGCCGCGACCGATGGTGTGACGCACCCAAGCGCAAGCATTGGCGGAAACCACGCAAGCGTGACGAATATTGCCGTCTGCAGCCGAAAATCGCCCAGCTTTGAGACCATCACTCCTATTGCGGGCAGCACGACAGGCAAGACCGCCGTCAGCAATCCGCCCGCAAGAAGCGCCGTGAGCAGTATGCTGCCAGGTTTTCGTGTCCTGTTCGACAGCCAACCTCCAAGGGCATTGCCTGCCGTGACCCCTGCAAGAGTTACCCCCGACAATGCGGCCCATGTAACCGTAGACTGTCCAAAATACGGGGCGACAAGCCGCCCCGCAACAAGCTCGAGCACCATCACTGACAGGCCCGAGGCAAAAACAACCAAAGAGCCGCTCACTCCTTCTTGCCGAATTGCTCGAAGATAGCCTTTTGCGTCTCGTTCTCAGGAGGCGGCGCCCACCCGGCTTCACAAGCCTCCTTGTAGGTCGCTCTTTCGGGCGTCTTTAGCCCAAGCTCCTGTCCGGCGTTCATGACCTTCATGAAAGGCTCGGGACAGGGAACGCGAACCTGCTGCGAATCGAGATCGCCGGGGCTCTTGATAGTCCTCATGATGCAGGGCTGCATGTTGGAATTGGCTGCTCCGCAACACATCATGAACGCCCGCCATATCTCCTTCTGGGTGCGCGAGACAAGCACATCGGCTGCGCACCCATCCGACGACAGGGACTTCACGTTGACCTGCGCCCACGGAATCTCGGGCGCGACAAGCAGCGTCGGCGCACCGGGAGCCTGCGAAACAGTGATGTGTATGGCAGTCTTCTGCACTTTCTCGCCCGCCTTGATCACTTTGACCGGGAAATGGAATATGTACTCTATTCCGGCGTCCTTGGGCATGAGTTCAGCCTCCGGCACGATCGTCTGGGCGTTCTCGATGACTACATAGCGTCCATCGTAGGGTTTTACGACCAGACCGCCCTCGGCCTGTATCTTGGCTTCGCGCTTGGCGCGGCGTTCCGCGCCAGAAAGGTTGCGCGTACGGCCCTCTGCTGCGATCACGGCAATGGAGCAAACGGCGACCATGCCGGCGAAAACTATCTTCTTCATTTGTTGTCTCCCTTTAAAGTGTTATTCTTCGGTTTCAAGCGTCCTGTCGTAAACCTCAGTGATACCGGCGTTGCGTAGGAGCTCGTTTGCCCTATTCATGTAATCCCTGGCCATTTCTATGTCGCCCTCTCGCTTGATCTCCTCGATTCGTTCGGCGACTTCGCGCCTCATGGACGCTTCTTCCCTGTTGTTCATTTCATGGTCAGCCAGAATATCCTCGAACGTATACCCCTCGGAAAGCAGACGGCTTACCGTCTCCCTGGCCTGGATGATCCGTTCCTTAGCTTCGCGGACCTCTTCGCTGTCGTCATCGTTTATGATTATCGGTGTTGCAAGCGAATCGTAGAACTCTTTCGTAAGCGAACCGTATGTGTACGGCAACGGCGGCATTTCCACTCCAGGCGGCGTAGTCAGCGCCATGTGGAGAAGCTGGTCCGTGCTGTTGTTCCAGATGGACTTTACAGAATAGCGGTACTTCTTCAGCTTTTTGCCGTCCGGCATGTCGTACATCTCGACAATGTACATTCCGTTCGTTTTGATCGACGTCAAGACCCGGCCATCGTCAAACTCGCTTGGCTCGGCCTTGTCATTCTGCGGAGTCTCTGCTGCCGTAACCTCTTCCGCCTGCTGGCCGGCGTCATTATCGGATGCGAGCGAAGGCTCGACCTCTGCGATTCTGCTGTTCTTCTGCTTCCTCTCCCTTAATTTACCCATCACTTCTGTATTGGCAAAGAAGAGGAAATATATCGCACCAATCGCCAAAACGCACAAGATCAGGAAAGCAATCAAGCCTCCATTTCGGCTTTTCTTCGCCGCATTGGCGCGTTTCGCGTTATTTGACTGTGGCCCTAGCATATTGAAAGACTCCGTATTAAGGTGAAAAGCCCGCCCGCACTTCGCGGACGGGCTTTTGTTCAGCAGTAAGCAACCGGCTTACTTCTGCTTGCGGCGAAGCGCAAGACCGGCAACGCCGAGGAGCATAAGCATGGCGCTCGTCGGTTCAGGAACCGTGGTGAAGTTGGTGCTACCGCTCGTGCCGAACGTGAAAGCCGACAGCACGGAACTGTCGCTCGACAGGCCAGAGACAGTATAGGTGTCTGTCACATAGGCACCAGTACCCTTACCTGTAGTAGCATCAACATACTCCAACTGGGAGTACTTGCCGGTAGTGTCCTTGAAAAGGATGGTAAGCACATCTCCATTGCTGAGAGTACCGTCGCTATAGGTCCAAGTGAATGATCCACCATCAGAGCCGCGAACGCGTCCGATGGCTGCCGCCATGCCAGAAGTAACAAGCGCACCTGTATCAAGGTCGGTTACGCCGTTCTTCCAGCTGGTACCATCGTTGATCAAGCAAAGAACGATTGAACCGCCCGTAATGCTGGATGCCTTCGTGTTCTTGGCAGGATCCCACAGATAACCTGCGGATGTCCAACTAATTGCTGCGGCCTGCACCGCACCGGCGAGTGCAACAGCCGCCATCGCAACCATTAGTTTCTTCATTTTTTATGTTTCCTGTTTTTTTTCCTAGGCGTCGGCGAACACCATGCTCACCACATCGCCTCGGTAAATCTTAGAAAGCCTTGTTGAAGCGGATCGTACGGCCTGTAGCGGTGTAGGGCTTGAACCAGAACGCCGTTCCGACAGGGAAGCCAGTAGGATATGTGTCCTCAACATACTGTTCAGAAACGGCATCGGTCCAACCAGCATCCACTCCATCATCATAATAGTAGAATGTCCTATATCCACCTGCGCCACTAGCCATCGTAGGATCCCAAAGCAAGAACTGATCTGAGGTCGTTGACAAATCAGAACCAACTAATCCAGTGAAGGAAACAACGCTAGAGTCATTCAGCTTCAGAGCAATAGGGTAAGCATTCGCAACCATTGAAAGTTGAGTGCCCGCAGAGAGTGGAGGTTCAACATAATCAGCCTCCTCTACAGCACCGCTGAAAGTGATGTCCTTGGTCGAACCATCAGCCGCACGGAACCAAAATGCAGAACCCGCAGCAAATCCTTCTGGATAAGCGTCTTCCACATACTGTTCAGACGCAGCGTCCGTCCAGCCAGCATCCACACCATCATCGTAATAATAGAACGTCCTGTAACCGCCTGCACCATTTGCCATGGTTGGATCCCACATCAGCAACTGATCGGAAGTTGTTGACAGATCTGTACCCTTGACATTCTTGACGGTTATGTTGCCATTCATCTGGAAGCCATCAGCGCCAACCCCAGCGAAAGAACCGCCAACCATCGTGAGCTTATCCTTGCCCGTAGTAAGATCCTTCGACGTATAGCCGACAATATATGAAATGCGTGGTAAGGGCGATAAATCGGGGGGTGGGGATTTTGCAAAGTGCAGTAATGGTGCAGTAAAGTGCAGTAAAATCTGGTAGAATATGCTTGTCACCACAAATCCACAAACAAGACAAGGAGGTAGGCTATGGCAAGAGGAAAAGGCAGGGGCAACCTTCAGCAGGAGAAAAACGGGTTCTGGACGCTCCGGGTAGGAGTTAACGGACACAAGTTCAGCCGCTCGACCGGCACCAAGGACCGCGCCAAGGCCGAGGCGTTTCTCGACCGCTTTCTCGCCCCTTTGGGACTGGGGGCGACCAGGCTTCCGCTCGCCGAGGCCTGGCACCACTATGAAATGTCCCCCAACAGGCGCGATCTGGCGAGATCCACCCTTTGCGCGAAGCACAACGTATGGATGTGTTTCGCCCGCTGGATCGAGCGAAATCACATGGAAATCACCGAACTTGCGCAGGTGACGGACGATGCCGTGGCCGAGTATCTTGCAGAGTTCCGCTGCAGGCATTCGGCGACGACCTACAACAACCATGTATGCGTGCTTCGGGAGGTGTTTCGCGTCCTTGCCGCTAAAGCGGGCATTGTGCACGATCCGTGGGCCGGAGTCTGTCTCAGGGCCGACGACACCATCAGCCGCAGGGAGCTGACGGTGGGCGAAGTCGGGCGGCTGTATTCTGCTGCGGCGCGGCGCGGTTTCGAATGGCGGCTTCTGGTCATTACGGGAATCTACACAGGCATGCGCCTTGGCGACTGCTGTCTGCTGTCTTGGGATTGCATAAACCTTGAGCGAGGCATAATCCAGGTCGTCCCGCAAAAGACGAGGAAGCATGCGCGCGGGCGTCCCGTGACGATACCGATACACAGCGATCTGCGCGAAAGTTTGATGGAGATTCCCGAAGGAGAGAGGCGGGGGCGGGTGAATCCGCGGCTGGCGGACCAGTATCTTTCATGCAGATGGCGGATAGATGACGGTTTGCGCAGGATTTTCGAGGCGGCGGGCATAAAGATGTCCTTCAGGGTGGACGGGCGGCCCCGCAAGTCGGTCTTCGCGTCCTTCCATTCGTTGCGCCATACGTTCGTTTCGCTGTCGGCGAATGCGGGGGTTCCGCTGCATGCGGTGCAGTCCATAGTCGGGCACTGCTCGACCGCAATGACCCGCCACTATTATCATGAGAATGAAGCGGTCCTCCGCCAAGCAGTAGATGCAATCCCATCCTTCAGCCCAAAGCGGAGAAGTGGTATTTAATAGTTTTATGACTCGCTGACCGCTTTTGCCTTTGTCCTGTTGCGGTCACGGTCGGGGCAACCGTGCTCGCGATGTTTGGGCGGGCGGCTTTGGCGTCCTTGCGACCGCTCGCCATACACAAGTATGGCTTCGGGTCGAAGTCCATCCA
>Ga0265298_10000949_pt1 | contig 43143 bp, 35 predicted proteins | sample AusTroGonzalo_MG_3_FD_193486 | JGI IMG/M metagenome (GOLD analysis project Ga0265298, IMG submission 193486) | Bovine rumen microbial communities from tropical cattle in Woodstock, Queensland, Australia - Gonzalo_01 | ecosystem: Host-associated > Mammals > Digestive system > Stomach > Rumen ... | reverse complement strand
GTCCAGCTCAGGCAGGATAATGCGGCTGATACCTTATATAATCTTGTTGGATTCCAGACACGACTGAAATTTGGTGAGCAAAAAAGGGTATTCAGCCTGATTCCCGGCCTTGAAAATGCCGAGTTTGCAAGATACGGCGTGATGCACAGGAATACTTTTCTGAAAAGCCCCGGATTTCTGAACAGCAGGTTCGGTGTAATCGGAAGGGAAGGGCTTTACTTCGCTGGCCAGATTACCGGTGTGGAAGGCTATGTGGAAAGTGCCGGAAGCGGTCTGGTGGCCGGGATTTCGTTGGCAGAAGAACTGAATGGGACAGAAATGACGGAGTTTCCGTCATTTACGGCATTGGGTTCCCTGGGAAAATACGTTTCAACACCAAATCAGGATTTTCAGCCGATGAACTGCACTTTCGGACTGATCGATCCGCTTCCTTATGTACCCGGAGTGAAAAGAATCCGAAAAAAGCAGGAAAAATATGAAGCGATTTCAGCCAGGGCGCTTGAATATATTCACAGGATCAGAAAAGAAACCGGAGGTGTTTAAAATATGGGCAATCTGAAAGGAACTACTATCTGCGCAGTACGCAGAGACGGGAAGATCGCAATTGCCGGGGATGGACAGGTAACAATGGGAGAACATACGATCTTCAAGACCACTGCCAGAAAGGTGCGCAGACTGTACAACGGCGAAGTAGTCGTGGGATTTGCGGGCAGCGTGGCAGATGCTTTTACACTGTGTGAAAAGTTTGAGGAAAAATTGCAGCAGTGCGGCGGAAACCTGGAAAAAGCAGCAGTCGCACTTGCACAGAACTGGCGCGGGGACCAGATGATGAGACAGCTGGAATCCATGATGATCACAGCCGATAAAGAACATCTGCTGATTCTCAGCGGTACCGGTGAAGTGATTGATCCGGATGAAGGGATCGCTGCGATCGGATCCGGCGGAAATTACGCACTGGCTGCTGCCAGAGCATTGGTACAGAACACTGATCTTGGAGCAGCAGAGATCGCCGAAAAGGCACTGAAGATCGCCGCGAGTATCTGCGTATATACGAATGATCACATTACGGTTGAAACCGTCTAATCGGAAAGAGAGAACAGGATATGAACGAACAGCAATTGACTCCACGACAGATAGTTCATGAACTGGACCGGTTTATCGTCGGTCAGGATGAAGCAAAAAAGGCCGTTGCCATCGCATTACGGAATCGCTACCGCCGAAGTCGGGTGGAAGAAACGCTTCGGGAGGAAATTATCCCCAAAAATATACTGATGATCGGCCCGACCGGTGTTGGAAAAACGGAAATTGCGAGGAGACTGGCAAAACTAGTCAATGCCCCTTTTATCAAGGTTGAGGCAACAAAGTTCACAGAAGTCGGATATGTCGGGCGTGATGTGGAGAGCATTATCCGGGATCTTACGGAAAATGCCGTGCGGATGGTACGGAAAGAACATGAAGAGCGTGTGATGCCGCGGGCAAGGGTTCTGGCGGAAGAACGTCTGAGCGAGCTGTTGGCCCATCCGCAGAAGAAAAATGCTCCTTCCAATCCACTTGACTTCCTGCTCGGAAAGCAAAAAGAAACACAGCCCAACAACGACGAAGTTACAGCCTTGGCACGAAAAAAAGACGAGATTCGTCAACAACTTATGCGCGGAGAAATAGAAGATGCAGAGCTGGAGCTGGAAGTGGAAGAAGAAGCGCCTACGCTGGAGCTCGGCGGTAACAGCATCAGTCTTGGCGATATGATGGGAAACATGATGCCTAAACGTACACGTATGCGTCACGTGAAAGTTCATGAAGCGCGAAAGATCCTGACAGACCAGGAAGCAGCTAAATTGATCGATAATGATGCTGTACAGGAAGAAGCCCTGACCCGGACTGAGCAGAATGGGATTGTTTTTATTGATGAAATCGACAAGATCGCAAGCGCAAACGGCGCACACGGACCTGATGTCAGCAGGGAAGGCGTTCAACGGGACATCCTTCCGATCGTGGAAGGCTGCACGGTCAGCACCAAATACGGAGCGGTAAGAACCGACTATATGCTGTTTATTGCCGCCGGCGCGTTCCATGTGAGCAGAGTGACAGATCTAATTCCGGAATTGCAAGGCCGTTTCCCTGTGCATGTGAAGTTAAAAAGCCTGACCCGCGATGATTTCAAACAAATTATGACGGTTCCTGAAAACGCGCTGACGAAACAGTATCAAGCATTGCTTGCCGTTGATAAGGTAATGATCAGTTTTGATGAAAGTGCAATTTCGGCAATCGCAGAAGCTGCTTGCAACGCAAATGAAAATGCTGAAGATATTGGTGCAAGAAGGCTTCATGCAATCTTTGAGCAATTGCTGGAGGACGTTCTTTTCAATGCAGGGGACGAGAACATGCCACCCTTCGAACTAAAGATCGATAATGCCTATGTGAATGAGCACATGAAGGGAGAAAATAAACCGACAGATATCCGTAAATTTATCCTTTAACAGGCAAACCCGCTGCCATTGCTATGCAGTCAGCGGGTTTCATGCTATAATCTCTGAAAGATAACAAACGGGGAGGAATAATGGTATGATTGGGACAATTGGGATGATCGGAACCGGAAATATGGGTTCTGCCATTTTACGCGGTATTGTTGAAGCAGATTATGTCAAAGCAGGGCAAATTGTTGCCTATGATACCAGCTCACGCAGGATCCGCGAACTGGAAGAGGACATACCGGGAATTATATGTGCGAGAGACTGTATTGAAGTGGCTGAGCGATCAGACCTGATTATTCTTGCTGTAAAACCGATTTATGTTCAGGATGTGCTTGATGAGATCAAGGGTTCACTGGATGGTAAAGCAGTTCTCAGCATTGCAGCAGGATGGACGGTAAGGATGCTGCAAGCAGCGCTGGAAGGCACTACGGCAACCTATCTTCGCGTGATGCCGAACACACCGGCTTTGGTTGGCGAAGGTATGACCGCCATTTGTGATGACACAACCTTTTCCAAAGAAGATTTCGAATATGCAAAAGGAATCTTCGATTCAGTCGGAAAAACCAGGATTCTTCCCGAAAGGTTGTTTGACGGTGTCGTCGCCGTCAGCGGAAGCAGTCCGGCATATGTTTACATGATGATCGAAGCAATGGCAGACGCGGCTGTGAAGGAAGGCCTTCCAAGAGTATATGCTTATGAAATGGCTGCTCAAAGCGTTCTCGGGAGTGCGCTGATGGTGCTTTCCTCAGGGACCCATCCAGCCGCACTGAAAGACGCGGTCTGTTCTCCTGGGGGAACTACAATTGAAGCTGTTGAAGAACTGGAAAGAAAAGGATTCCGGGCAGCGATCATGGATGCTATGGAGGCATGCGCACGGAAAAGCCGTGATATGTCAAAGGAATAAGGAACGGTTACAACGATGGATGAAAACAGAAAGAACGTCAATATCTTTACAGATGGAGCATGCAGCGGTAACCCGGGCCCCGGCGGGTGGGCTGCAATTCTTGAGTTTGGTCAGCACAGAAAAGAACTCAGCGGATATATGGCCGGAACAACAAACAACCGAATGGAACTGTTTGCCGCAATCAGCGGTTTAGGCGCTTTAAAAGAGCCATGCAACGTCAGGTTGTATTCTGACAGCAATTATTTGGTTCAGGCTTTCAATGACCATTGGATCGACAATTGGATGAAGAACGGATGGAAGACCAGTGGAGGAGGTAAAGTAGAGAATCAGGACTTGTGGTTCATTCTGTCTGCTCAAACAAAGAAACATAATGTAGAATTTATCAAGGTCAAAGGACATTCTGATCATCCGGAAAACAATCGTTGCGATGAACTGGCGCGTGCTGCGATTGAAGAATATCGTAAAAACTATGAACCTGACAAAATCAATGGATAAGCTTGACAATGGCGGACAGGGAATGATATCTTTATTAAGAATTTAACTATTCGCTAAACCATAGTTTTACGAATAGTTGGATAACAGATTCCCTTTATTCTATAATATAAGAAAGCGAGTAAAACCGGTGGCGGAAAGCAGTAATCAATACAGAGAAGAAATTGATGCAAAAAGAATCCTGCAGATTCGCGAAATCACAAAGGAACTCCCTCAGGCCTGTTCTGACTTTCTGAGATCGATTGCTATATCGACCGGAACTTTTACACGACTTGCCTATGCGATCGATCTCAGAACCTTTTTTCGTTTTTTACATGAAGAACGCATCAATTTTTCGGATAAACCGATCATTCTGATTGACGATCAAGATCTTGAAAAGCTCACACGAAACGATATGATCGCCTACACTGAATACCTGACATATTATTTAAAAAACAGCGATGACAATTCGGTACCGAACAAAGTATTTGTAAACCATGAATTATCAATTAAACGGAAGTTGTGTGCAATCCGGTCGTTTTATGATTATCTTTTCAAAAACCAGCGGATCGCTTCAAATGTTACGGAACTGGTTCCCCTCCCCAAGGTTCATGAGAAGCCGATCATCAGACTGAACCGTGATGAGATGGTACGTATTCTTGAACAGGCACAAAGCGGCAATCAACTGTCTAAATCACAGCAGAAATATCAGAAAATTACGGCAAAACGCGATTTTGCAATTCTTTCTCTCTTTCTGGGTACAGGTATCCGCGTAAGTGAATGCGTTGGGATCAATATAAACGATGTGGATCTTGAGAATAACGCCTTTATTGTCACTCGAAAGGGCGGTAATCAGGTTGTGCTCTACTTCCCTCCGGAGGTGGCGGAAGCACTTGCAGACTATCTTGAAGAACGAGTTAATACAGATGCACTCCAGGGGCATGAAAATGCCCTGTTTCTGAGCCTTCAGCGCCGCAGGATTACTCAAAGAGCAGTACAGAATCTTGTAAAAAAATATGCATCTGTCGCAGTTCCGTTGAAAACCAGGATCAGCCCACACAAACTTCGCAGTACATATGCCACAAATCTTTATAACGAAACGGGCGATATTTATCTGGTCGCTGATGTGCTTGGTCATACATCAGTAGATACAACACGAAAGCATTATGCAGATATGACAGACGCACGCAGAAAAATGGCCGCCGAGCATGTTCATCTGCCCGGCGACCCGGAATTTAATCCTGATCACTGATCAGGGCACGTATTTTCCTTGTCAGCTCCCTGAACTCATTATTTGCATGGCCTGAAATACGGCCGATATAACTTGTGAGATCCAGAAGAGCGTTTTTCAGTTCAAGGTAATCGCTATTTAGTTGTTTCTTTGTTGAGGCAGCACCTTCACCGGAAGGCGCTGCCTTCTTTTTCAGAACAGGATCCGTCAGGCGGATCCATTCTCCTGCGAGGAGATCAAACTCCGACCCGGAATACGGAGCGAGAGACGGAATTGAAAACTGTTCTGTAATACTTTTTGAGAATGCAATGCAGGACTCATCATCACCATGGTTAACAAAAACATAGGATGGTTTCTTTTCAAAGCTCGAGAGCCATCGGAGAAGGCCGTCCCTGTCTGCGTGCCCGGAGACACCATCCAGCAAGGTAATCTCGGCGTTGACATCGATTTGCTCTCCAAAAATCTTGACAGATGGGGCTCCGTCGTAAATAATCCTGCCAAGGGTTCCTACAGCCTGATAACCAACGAAAAGAATTGTATTGCGATCATCCCAAAGATGGTGTTTCAAATGGTGACGTATACGACCGCCTTCGCACATACCACCCGAAGCAATAATGACCTTTGGCGTAGGATCAGCGTTCAGCGCTTTTGATTCTTCGGATGAAACGGTAGTATTCAGGCCGTCAAACCAGATCGGATTCTTTCCTTCGGACATAATGGCAAGCGTTTCTTCATCAAGACAAATCGGATCACATTGCAGGAAGACTGCGGTTGCCTCATTCGCAAGCGGACTGTCCACATAGACCTGAAAACCTTCCATGTCAGGCGGCAGGAGATGATTCTGTTTAATCTCCCGGAAGAAAAACAGAAGTTCCTGCGTTCTGCCGACAGCAAAAGAAGGAATAATCACGGATCCTTTTCTTTCAAACGTTTTTTTGAGGACGTCAATCAGGATGGGGATCGGTTCTTTTACAGTATCATGCAAACGTGTCCCGTAAGTGGATTCGATAAGTAAATAATCAGTATCTGCAACGGGCTGCGGATCTTTAATGATCGGCTGATTGATATTGCCGACATCCCCGGAGCAAACAAGTTTCACAGCCTTTCCTTGATCTTCCAGAAAAAATTCGATCGAAGATGAGCCGAGAAGATGTCCGGCATCAGTAAAACGGATGGAAAGGCCCTCATCAATCATATAGATCTCATTGTATTCACACGGGTTAAAGAAATTCATCGTGTTTGCTGCATCCTCGGCAGTATAGAGAGGAACAACCTCCGGCCCGCCTGTACGCAGATTCTTCTTTGTTTCTGAAGCGGCGTCTGTTTCCTGAATATGAGCGCTGTCAGCAAGCATAATGGAACAGAGCGCAGTAGTTTCAGCCGTAGCATAGATTCTTCCGTTAAACCCCTGCTTGTAAAGTAATGGCAATAGTCCGGAATGGTCAATATGGGCATGAGTCAGAAAAACATATTCAATGAGCGAGGGGCTGATTGGCAAATCAGCCATTTCATAAATGTTTTCTCCCTGCTCCATTCCATAATCAACAAGAAAAAACCTGTTATCACTCCATTCCACAAGGGTATGACTTCCGGTAACCTGATGAGCAGCACCGAGAAAAGTAATCTTCATAGCCGGGCATCCTTTCTGATTCGGATTTGCAAATATACAGGAGTCAATTTATAATTAAATTGATCATGGTGTCTGGGAGTTTTCCTTCTCGAGCATGATACGGTCAATGGTAATCCCGCGGTATTCGGCATCGCCATTGACACATTTCATACAGTTGTCGCAGGTTTTTTCCGGATTGAGATCACAGCGGTCGCATTCACCGCAACCGATGCACTCCCTTTCATATAAAACGCATGGACGACTGTTCCTCATTTTTAGCTTCCTCCCTTGTTAATATGATTATACAACCAGAGAGAAAGGACGGTCAAGGTTTGGAAAGGCTTGTTGTAAGAACCTTTAAAGAAGAGGAATATCATACTTTCTTCAAGGGATATATTCCGGATCCAATGATGGATGCCTCCCCTTTTTCTTATAGTTACGAACAGATTTCCCGTTCCTATCGCTATAATCACTGCGGTTTCAGGCCTGATTATGTACACTACGGCGCATTTCTGGATCAGGCGCCAGTCGGTTCGCTGCAACTGAAAAGAATGGACAGGGAGAATCATTCCTGCGAGTTCGGAATCATCCTTCAGAATGACAGTGTCAAAAACAGAGGGATCGGGACAGCTGCTATACAAAAACTGATGCAAATTGCCCGCGAACGGCATGGCATGGAAATGATGATCGGCGATACGATGCAAAGAAACAAGCGCATGATTCACGTTTTTGAAAAGCTCGGATTTGAACTTGTTGAAACAGTTCCGGACGCTTTTGAGTGTTCAGACGGTGAAAAAGATGACAGGCTGGTTTATCACAAAAAGATAACGGAGGAATCAATACTATGGCAAGAGCAATTCTGAAACCCGGAAAGGAGAAACGGGTATATACCTTCCATCCCTGGATCTTCAAAAGCGATATTGATCGGATTGACGGAACCTATGAATCAGGTGACATCGTTGATATTATTACCTCAAAGGGCCGGTTTCTTGCCAGAGGGTTTTATAATCCTCAAAGTCAGATAGCATTGCGAATCATGACTTATTCGGAGGAACCAGTTGATCGTGAATTCATATTCAGACGTGTTCATGAAGCTGTTGAATACAGAAGAACATTTGCTGATCTTGAAAGCTGCAGACTGATCTTTGCTGAAAGCGACAGACTTCCTGCGCTTATTGTAGACGCTTTCGGAGATATACTGGTTTTACAGTGTCTGGCTTTAGGCATGGAACGTTTCAAGCAGGATGTTGTGGATGCGTTAGTTTCTGAGGTCAATCCGCGCGGCATCTGGGAAAGAAACGATGTGCCTGTCAGACGGCTCGAAGGACTGGAAATGTGCACCGGTCTGCTGTATGGTACTGTACCGGACCGGGTCGAAATGACAGAAAATGGCATTCGTTTTCTTGTTGACGTAAAAGAAGGACAGAAAACGGGTTTTTTCCTTGATCAAAAAGAAAATCGGGCCGCAATTGCTCCGTTTGTCCGCGGAAAAACCGTACTGGACTGTTTTACGCATACCGGATCGTTCGCGCTTCATGCAGGAAAATTCGGCGCAAAAAAAGTCACAGGCGTTGATATCAGCGAATACGCATGTCAGTTTGCATCAGAGAACGCCCGATTGAACGGACTGGAAGACCGCGTAAGCTTTTTGACGGCAAATGCTTTTGATCTGCTTGCGGAAAAAAGCCGAGCAGGCAACAAATACGATGTGATTATTCTCGATCCTCCGGCGTTCACCAAAACACGCTCAGCTGTGGAAGGTGCAATAAGAGGATATAAAGAAATAAATCTCCGCGCAATGAAAATGATCGAACCGGGCGGATACCTGATCACATGCTCATGCAGCCAGCATATATTGCCCGAAATGTTCAAAACAATGGTGATGAACGCTGCACATGATGCTCGTGTACTTTTGCGGCAGGTTGAATTCAGGACACAGGGAAAAGATCATCCGATTCTTCCTTATGCACGTGAGACAGAATACCTGAAATGCGGTATTTATCAAGTCTTTCAATTGAATTAACGCTCTTGTTTTATCGGGATTCGTATCCCAGGTTTTTCAGATCCGATACGTTATTTCGCCAATCCGGACGGATCTTTACCCACAGTTTCAGATTAACATGCGTATCAAGCAATCTTTCAATATCCGCTCGTGCTTCCGAGCCGATTGTCCGAAGCATTAAACCGTGTTTACCGATAATAATGGCTTTATGGGCTTCCCTTTCACAGTAGATTGTGGCATTGATCTCTGTAAGCTTGTCGCTCAGAGCCTCTATTTTTATCATTTCGACGCCGATTCCGTGAGGAACTTCATCACGAAGGTGCCTGAGAGCCTTTTCACGAATTATTTCAGCGCATAGAATACGTTCAGGCTGGTCTGTGATCATGTCGTCCGGAAAATACTTTGGGCCTTGGGGAAGATGTTTCTGAAGACATATTTCCAGTTCATTTAACCCTTTTTTTGTTTTTGCGCTGACGGGAACAATTTCATCATATCCTAAATCTGCCATTCTGGCCGTAACAGCGAGAATAGTTTCCGGTACAACCAGATCGATTTTGTTCAGAGCCAGAATTGCCGGTACTTTCTTCCCTTTCAGTTCCGAAACAATCCGGATATCAGTATCCGTGATTCGGGAAACATCCAGAATCACCAATACACAGTCCATGCCGTCCATCGCGTCACGAACAGAGTGCATCATATACTCACCGAGACGTGTTCTGGGATCGTGTATGCCAGGTGTATCCAAAAAAACCATCTGATAACCTTCACGAGTCAGGATACCCATAATTCGGCTTCTGGTTGTTTGAGGACGATTTGATACAATAGCTATTTTTTCACCGATCATCGCGTTCATTAATGATGATTTACCGACATTGGGGCGTCCGGTAATTGTGATAAATCCGGAATGATACTGGTTTTCTTTTACTTTCATGGTTTGTCTCCTGCTCAGATATTTACATGCTGTCTGGACCGAAACCTTCCGGCAATAGTTCGCGCAATGTTTTTTCTTCCACGTAGCTGTCCCAGGTAACAAGAATACGGATGTCAGGCGCGAATTCATTCAGCACCTGTCTGCAAGCTCCACAGGGCCAAGGCTTAGTGTTTGCTGCAATGGCAATGATGTCAAAGCCTCGCGCTCCTTCACTGACTGCTTTAAACAATGCAGTCCGCTCAGCGCAGTTTGTAAGGCCAAAAGAAGCATTTTCAATATTGCAACCGGTAAATATCCTGCCGTCAATACAATGCAATGCTGCACCGACTGGATAGGATGAGTATGGTGAATAACTATTCTTCATCGCTTCCCGCGCAAGTGAAAGTAATGTATTTTCAACAGACGGTGCATCGACGGAATCACGTGTAACAGATACAGACGTAAGAATCTTCTCCTCCATTTTTCTCATTCTCTCCTTATCTTCAGGATCGATGTGGTCGTACCCCATAAGGTGACAGATACCGTGAATCAGCAGATAGCAGGCTTCTCGAAGTTCAGTATGACCGTATTCGCTCGCCTGCTTTCTTATATGTGGAACCGAAATAAAGATATCACCGAGAAAGCAAGCCTTACTGTCATCATCATATTCCATTCGAAGCCTATGCTCGCACTGTGAAGCAGTATATCCGGGCGGATATTCCAAAGACGGGAAAGAAAGGACATCAGTTGAAGCAGAAACACCGCGGTATTTCTGATTTATTTCTGCAATGGCATCATCATTGCACAGGCATACATGTATTGCACATGCCGAACGGATTCCTTCACATAGTACGGCTTTTTCGGCCGCAACAGACATATGGTCACGGATACCTTCGTCAAGAAGATATCTGTTCTCCCAGTTAATCTTCATTTTCTACTCCGCTGTCTCTTTTATACTGTTTACATTATTTGCTGGCTCTGCGGGATCTGGCGTAGTTTCAGGCGGTACAGCTTTGAGATTTTCTTTATGCGTTATATTTGTTTCTTCGGGAGAATCTTGAACGTTTCCAGCATTACCTGATTTGTCCGCAGAAGCGACATCACCGGTTAGTGTTGAGGTGTTTTGTTTATCCGAAATATACTGCGAAACTTTTGGATATTCAATCCGTTCATGATATACGCCTTTCAGGATACCCGAGAACGCTTCACAGATTTGATCAATATCTCTCAGAGATAATTCACAATCCGATAACTGGCCGTCTTCCAGTTTGCCGCGTACTAACCGTTCAATAAACTGGTCAATTGCCTTCGGAGTCGGATCTTTCATGGAACGTACAGCCGCTTCAATCGTATCGGCAAGCATAACGATGGATGCTTCTTTTGTCTGAGGCTTGGGACCGGTATATCGGAAGTCGTTGATATCCACATGCTGTCCGCCCGCAAGTTGAAGCGCTTTATGGTAAAAAAACATAACCGGCGTCACCCCGTGATGCTGGAGGATAATATCCTGAACTTCAGGCGGAAGATGCTCTTTCTGAGCGAGGAGCACACCATCCCGGGTATGCGCGGTCAGAATCGCAGCGGAAACATATGGATCAGTATTAGCATGCGGATTAGTTCCATGCTGATTCTCACTGAAGTATCCGGGTCTCTTGAGCTTGCCGATATCATGATAATAAGCACCGGCTCTGGCGAGGAATGAGTTGGCGCCAATTTTGTCGGCAGCAGCCTCAGCAAGATTTGCAACAATAATAGAATGATGATACGTACCAGGAGCTTCAATCATCAGGCGTTTCATGAGTGGATGGTTCGGGTTTGTAATCTCAAGAAGCCTGCTTGGAGTAGCCAGATGGAATATTCCTTCAAAAGCCGGCTGAAGTGCCACAGCCAGCGCTCCACTGAGCAATCCGCCAGCAAGTGCCCATGAACCAGCCTGGATCATATCCAGCGTCTCGGCTGAAGTAAGAAGTTTGATTCCGATAATCATCAGAATGTTGAAGACTGCAGTAATCAATCCGGCCAAAAGAACACGTACCCGCTGAGGCCTGCCTTTCAGGAACCAAATGGTAGCAATACTGGAAGAAAGCGTATTTGCCATGATCAATACAACATCGTAAAACGTGGTCGAACTGCTGCAACTGGTCAGGCCGGCAAAAAGCAGCGCGAGTGGAATCGTCAGGCAAAGGCCTGCCCTGTATCCAAGCAGAACCGTACCAAGAATTGCGCCCAGTGTAACAGGGATAATATACAGACTCGGGAATAGATTTGAGATGACAGCGAAAGAAACGCAAAGGAGTAGAATCAAAAGGATTACAAGGAGCGGCCTGATCTGTGATAGATACTGTTTCAACAACAGGTGCAGCAGCATAATCATAGAGAATATTGCCAGAAGGATATTTATCACCGCACCGCCGTATACAGAATAATCATAATGATCATCATTCAGCAAGCCGAGGTTTCTCATTATCTCAAGCTGACTTTGAGTGATCCTGTCCCCTTCCCGGATGACGTTTTGTCCCTGTGAGATGACGACGGGCTCGACAGCATCCCTGGCTTTCCTAATTGCTTCATCCGTTGCTTCCTGATCAATGATCATATTTGGTTTTATGCAGGTGCGCAGAACAGCCGGAAGAATCGTTTGGGTCAGGGAAACATCGACTTTATAACCGACAATCTGCTGAATCGTCATAATGGCCTGACTGACCTGACCTTCGCGGATTGTTGAGTTCATAGCGTTTTCCACAGCCACACTGACAATGTTGACCATATCATCAAAAACGCCTGTATCGACGCGAAGCAGGGTTGTGATCTGTGATCTGCTGAGGGAAAGTGCATTTACCAGGCTCAGAGCATAATCGATTTCCTCTTCGGAAAAAGACCTGTAGTAACTATGAACAGAACCGTCCTTCTTCAGTGTGATTCCATACTGTTGGATCGTCCGAAGCTCATTAAATGTGTCTTCAAGAGAAGAGAGAACTTCTTCTTTTACCCCCTGCTGAAACCGGTAAGTCGGTTCAACAGTTGCTTCGGCAGCTGCACGCTTTTCTTCTGTAGTGACCTCATCAATGACTTCTTTGGTTGCGTCAACCGTCACATGAGAGATCGATCCCACACTGAGATCATATTTTCGTGGCGCACAAACAAAGAAGAACAGTATCACCAGGATCAGAAACGTTCCGATGAGCAGGAGAACACACTTGCTGAATGAAGAATGAAGCCAGGTTTTTATTCGGTTTTTTTTGACTTCCCCACCAGTATGATTATCCCCTGAAAGCTGAAACATCATGTTCTATCCTTTCCTGCTGACTGCCTGAGTCTGTCAGCTGCATCATATGCTTCGACGATCTGCTGAACGAGTTCATGACGAACTATATCCTTCCCGGACATTTCTACGATACCGATCCCCGGAATATCCCGAAGCAGTCTGACAGCTTCTGCAAGTCCCGATGTCTTCCCGGAAGGCAGATCCGTCTGGGTGATATCACCTGTAACAACAACACGGGAGCGAAAACCCATACGTGTCAGAAACATTTTCATCTGTTCTGATGTAGTATTCTGTGCTTCATCCAGAATAATGAAGGCGTCTGACAGGGTGCGACCGCGCATATAAGCAAGCGGAGCCACTTCGACGATACCGCGTTCGATCAGCTTCGTATATGAATCAGCCCCCATGAAATCATACATTGCATCATACAACGGGCGTAAATAAGGATCAACCTTCTGGGTCAGGTCACCAGGAAGGAAACCGAGCTTTTCCCCAGCTTCAACAGCCGGTCTCGTCAGAATAATGCGTTCTACTTCCTTGTTTTTTAGTGCCATAACAGCCAAAGCCATAGCAAGATAGGTCTTTCCGGTTCCAGCCGGACCGACGGCAAAGGTTAATACATGATCGCGAATCGTATCAACATAGAACCGTTGCCCAATGGTTTTGCAGGTAATCTCTTTTCCCCTGTGAGTAATGGCAATAACACGCCTGAGGTTTTCACTGGAAAAGTCTTTGTTGCCTTCGCGGAGCATCGAAATTGTATATCTGATTCTGACACGGTCGACAGTTTCATCCCTTTTGATCAGATCAAGCAGATGAATAATCGTATGATTCGCGAGTTCGACATCTTTTTCTTCTCCGGTGATAACCAAGTGGTTTCGTCGAAGAGCGACAGAAACATTGCATTCCTGTTCAATAAGCGCAATATTCCGGTCGTTCAGGCCGAAGAGAGAAACATATGCCTCCATCGAATCGGCTGAAAGTTCCAGATCAAGATCGTCCGTCAAAATTCCTGCTTCCTTCCTTTACGGGTACTGTATACTCATCGTATTTTACTATAATTGCCGTTGACACACAAGAATTAATATGTTAATATCCTCATAATTTCATACTGTGAAAGACGATGATGGTTGATAACCCTTTTACAGAAGCTGCAGAGAGCTGCCGGATGCTGCAAGGCAGTGCGGAGTAAAAGACTACTGCTTCCGGAGTTGATTCCATGAACGCGATAAGTCAGTAATGGAATACGGGCGCCCCGTAACCGGCTGTGAACTTGTTTGAGTTCGAGAGAGACTCTTTGATCAGAGTAATTAGGGTGGTACCACGGAAAGATTTCGTCCCTGAGGCTTCGGCTTCAGGGTTTTTATTTAAAGGAGGAGACAAACGCTATGGACCGGCAGAAAGAGATCATGATCTGCGATTGTACACTGCTTGATGCGGCAACTCATATTGAGCTGAGTTTCAGAGAAAAAATAGAATTGTGCAGGCTGATTGACAGGCTTGGCGTTTCGGCAATAGATTTATGTGAAATCAGGCAGAAAAAGATTGACAGGCTTTTGATTAAGTCCATCTGTTCTGCTGTTCAGCGGGCAGTTATCGCTGTCCCAGTGAGCCTGACAGACCCGGGCTCTGTTCAGATGACCTGGGAAGCATTGAAAGAGGCACGAAAGGCACGTTTGCAGGTAATCGCGCCGGTCAGTTCCGTCCAGATGGAATATCTCCTTCATTTGAAAGCGGCTGGATTAGCTGCAGCCGTGGAAAGCCGAGTAAGCGAGTGCAGATCTTTGACGGAAGAAGTTGAGTTTATTGCGTCGGATGCAACGCGAAGCGACCCTGAGTTTCTCCGTAAAATCATAATGGCTGCCATTAAAGCCGGGGCTAAAACGATTACACTTTGCGATACAGCCGGTGTGCTTACACCGGATGAAACAGTCTTATTCCTGTCAGGTTTGTTCAGTGATATACCCGAATTGGCAGATCTGACGGTTGGATTCCACTGCTCCGATGAGTTAAATCTCGCAGATGCATGCGCTTTTTCTGCCGTGTCAGCCGGAGTCGGGATGCTGAAGACAACGTCATACCGGGGAAACGCCATATCTTTGTCAGGTATCGTCAAGATCCTGAATATAAAAGGCGCGTCATTAAAAGCCAAATGTACGGTTGAAAATGAACAAATCAAGCGGATTACCAATCAAGTTGATCAGATCTGCAATGCGGAAAAGAACCGTGCAGTTGCATTTCCTGAATCATTTTCAACCCATGATACGGATATCGTTCTAAGCATCCATGATTCATTTGAAACAGTCATTATGGCGGCAGAAAAACTGGGATTTGATCTTGGGGTTGAAGATCAGCAGAAAGTCTGGAATGTTTTTATCCGGACGGTTGAAAAGAAGGAAACCATTTCATTGAAAGAACTGGACGCGATTATTGCAGCTGAAGCAATGCAAGTGCCTCCCGCTTATCATAGCATTCAATATGTAATTAATACAGGAAATACAATCGGTGCCATGTCTCATATGAAACTGATGTATCATAATCAGGAAATTGAGGGTATTGCTTCCGGTGACGGTGCGATTGACGCTGCATTCAATTCGATCGAAATAGCAACGGGGCGCCATTATGAGCTGGATGATTTCCAGATTCAGTCCGTGACTGAAGGACGTGAAGCAATGGGTGAAACCATCGTTAAACTTCGGCACGAAGGCAAGCTATATTCCGGCAGAGGCATTTCAACGGATATTGTTGGTGCAGGCATCATGGCATATATCAATGCTGTTAATAAGATTGTCTATGAGGAGGAAGAAGCATGAATCTCTCTTTTTCAACGCGAGGATGGAACAATCTGAGCTGGGAAGATCAGGTTCGGGATGCGGAAGAGATGGGCTTCCTCGGAATTGAACCGTACAATATTCAGGATTATCCTTCACTGTCTGGAAAAGGCGGCGCCTTTCATCCTTTCATGCAGAATGAAACCATGCGTGCCCTCAGAAAATCCGGTTTGACCATTCCATGTTTTGACACTTATATTGATCTTTCCCTCAAGGATGAGCTGCTAGACAAAGCGCTTCTGGTCATCAGAACCGCTGCAACCATGAAGGTTCCCTATGTAGCTTTTTGCTCTCTGAGAGATAGTGAAAATGTGGTCAGAGAAAACCTGAATAAGCTTCTGGAAACAGCTGCAGAAGAGAATGTCTGCATCCTTATTAAAACCGTCGGGATTTATGCAGATACAAACCGGCTGAGAAAACTTATGGACGATTATGCATGCGATGAATTGGCTGCACTGTGGGATATGCATCATCCCGTGAGAGATTTCTCGGAAACGCCCGATCAGACGATCCGGAATCTCGGAGGTTATGTCCGGCATGTCCATCTGCGAGATTCCAATGACGATCTTTCCTACAATCTGATCGGTGAAGGAACGCTTCCGGTTCTCGAAATGATGAATGCGCTTTCATCTATAGATTATAACGGTTTCATCTCTTTGGAATGGAAACCGGAATGGATGCCGGATATCCCGGACAGAGAAATTATTTTTTCCCATTTTATTAACTACATGAACCGTTTTGATAATCCGAGAGGAAAAAAGAAGAGCCTATATTTCAATCATGACGGTACAGGGAAATACTTATGGAAAAAAGATGAACTGATTGACATAACATTTGGCAGCGTTCTTGACAAACTCGTCGAAGAATTTCCTGATCAGTATGCATTCAAATACACAACGCTGGATTATACACGGACATATGAGGAATTCAGGGAAGACGTAGACCGTTTTGCAAGGGCGCTGATCTCGATGGGCGTCCGCGCTGGTACCAAAGTAGCAATATGGGCGACAAATGTTCCGGCGTGGTATATTACTTTCTGGGCCACCACAAAAATCGGAGCGGTTCTTGTTACTGTCAACACAGCATATAAAATTCATGAAGCAGAGTATCTGCTGCGCCAAAGCGACACGCATACACTTGTTATGATCGAAAGTGCACTCGACAGTAATTACCGTTCCATCATTAATGAGCTCTGTCCGGAAATAACAACTTCCAGAGCCGGAGAGCCGCTTCATTGTAAAAAGCTGCCTTTCCTTCGCAATGTAATCACTGTCGGATACGTTCAGCAGGGCTGTCTTACATTTGAAGAGGCTATGAAACGCGGTGATTCTGTTTCACAGGAAAAGCTTGAGAGCATGGCGCAGCATGTTCAACCTGATGATGTCTGCAATATGCAGTACACTTCCGGTACGACAGGTTTCCCGAAGGGAGTCATGCTGACACATTACAACGTGATCAACGACGGAAAATGTATCGGTGACAGAATGGGGCTTTCAACCGCAGACCGAATGATGATCCAAGTACCGATGTTCCATTGCTTCGGGATGGTTCTGGCTATGACTGCATCCATGACACACGGCACAACGCTTTGTCCGCTTCCATACTTTTCCGCCAAAAACTCCCTTGCTTGTATCAATCAGGAAAGAATTACCTGTTTCCATGGTGTCCCGACTATGTTCATTGCTATGTTCAACCATGAAGATTACAGAAAAACAGATTTTTCTTACATGAGAACAGGGATCATGGCCGGATCAGGCTGCCCGCCTGAATTGATGAAGCGCGCAGCACAACCTGATGAAATGAACATGCGTGGAATTGTAAGCGTCTACGGTCAAACAGAATCATCTCCCGGAAGTACTATGTCTGCCTGGACAGATTCTTTGGAACTGAGAACGGAAACTGTGGGATACTCATTCCCACATGTTCAGACAAAAGTGATTGATCCGGAAACGGGAAAAGACCTTCCTGACGGACAGGACGGCGAATTCTGCTCCCGGGGATACAATATTATGAAAGGTTATTATAAAATGCCAGATGCCACCAACTCTGCCATTGATAGAGAGGGATGGCTCCATTCAGGTGACCTAGCTCGCAGAAATCCAGACGGAACATATCTGATTACAGGCAGGTTGAAAGATATGATCATACGAGGAGGTGAAAATATCTATCCGAAGGAGATTGAAGAATTCATCTATACACATCCGTCAGTCGCAGATGTTCAGGTAATCGGTGTGCCTGATGCCAAATATGGCGAAGCGGTTATGGCATGTATCATTCTGAAGAAAGATATGCAGATAACAAAAGAAGAAATGACCGATTATATCAAATCACATATGGCACGGCATAAGGTACCGCAATATATAGAGTTTGTTGATTCTTTCCCGATGAATGCCGCGGGGAAAATTCTGAAATACCGTATGCGTGAAGAGGCTGCCCAGCGGCTTGGACTGGTCGGTGCAGCCGGGATCGATACTGCAGGAGGCGTTAAACAGTAAGAAGATGACGCATTCCCGAAGGATCGGTCAGGACTTTTGCACAGCCGAGAACAACGCAATCCTTTGCGTCTTCGGCTACACGGCATGGGATATTCAAGACAGATCCGATTGCTTCAGCAAGACCGTACAATGCTGCGCCGCCTCCTGTCAGCGTAACACCACCATCAAAAACGTCAGATGCAAGCTGAGGCGGTGTTCTTTCAATTACAACTTGAACAGCTTCGATCAGGTCATTCACTTGGTCAAGGATTGCCTCATAAATTTCATCAGATTCGATGGACATGGTCTTCGGGAGGCCGGAAATCAAATTTCTGCCCGTAATGTCCATTTCAACCCGTGGATCACGACGAATTGCCCCACCCAACGTAATCTTTATCTGCTCAGCAGTCCGCTCTCCGATGAGCATGTTATACTTTTTTCTCAGATAGCGAATAATCGCTTCGTCAAAATGATCGCCGCCGATATGAACGGAACTGATCACGGAAATTGACCCGTTATATAGGACGGCAAGATCTGTACATCCTGCGCTGATATCTACGACCATGCTTCCGTATGGCCCGAGAAAATTGAGTTGTGCACCGAGTGCTGCGGCTATATTTTTATCAAGCAGCTGTGTCCGTCGCACACCAGCATCAAACATGGCGCTAATCAGCGCCTTTTTTTCGATATCTTTAACACCGGAAGGAACTGCCATCACAGCCCTTGGTCTGGAAATCAGACGTTTACCGATAACGGAAGAAACAAAAAAACGAAGCATCGCACTCGCCAGATCAAAATCAAACATCTCACCTTGAGCCAGGGGACGAATCACGTTGACATTAGCAGGAGTTCTGCCGATCATCCTGTATGCTTCCAGCCCGAATGCAATGATGCTTCTGGTCTCCCTGTCGATAGCGACAACCGAAGGTTCACGGAAAACAATTCCGCTGCCTTTCATATAGATCACGACATTTGATGTGCCCAGATCGATTCCGATATCATTTACTTGAGCCATTGATGAAACCCTTTCACCCTATCCCTTTTCTACCTGAGAATCATAACATTATCATAGGCAAAATACAAGCATATGTCCGTGCTTTCTTGACAATGGAGCATTCAGAAAGCATAATAAAATGGGAAGTTATTGAGGAGGTGTTTTCATTGGCTGTCAGGATCCTGTCTGTTACACCTGGTTCCCCTGCTGATCAGGCCGGAATCAGGGAGGAAGAACGGATCCTTTCGATCAATGGTGAAGCAATTCATGATGAGATCGATTATCAGGCGCTGACAGCAAACAGTGATCTTTCCGTTGTGGTGGAAAACGCATCAGTGAAACGTGAAGTGCATATTATCAAAGAAGAATGGGCATCGCTTGGCCTTTGCCTTGATGAAACGCAGATCATGAAACCACGCCACTGCTGCAATCACTGTCTTTTCTGCTTTGTAGATCAGCTGCCTCAGGGAATGCGAAGCACGCTTTATGTCAAAGATGACGACTGGCGGCACAGTCTGATGATGGGCAATTATGTAACGTTGACAAATATTTCAGAGGAAGAGTTTCAAAGAATTCTCCGCAGAAAAGCCTCCCCTTTATACATCTCAGTTCACGCAACAGATCCTGAAGTCCGCTGCAGGATGCTTAGAAACCCGAAAGCCGGCAATCTTATGGAAAGACTGAAGAAACTGAAAGAAAACGGTCTTGAGTTCCATTGTCAGATCGTTTTATGTCCTGAAATTAATGATGGAAAGATTCTCAGCCGATCTATTAATGATCTTGCTTCGCTCTGGCCTGCCGCAAGATCACTTGCAATCGTTCCCGTTGGGTTGACAATGCATCGGGAAGGGTTAACCGAATTAAAACGCTTTGATACCGTATCTGCCGGTGCAATGCTCGAAATGATTCATTCATACCAGGAACGTTTTCTGAAAGAACTGGGGACCAGATTCGTTTTTCCTTCAGATGAATTTTTCTGCATCTGTCATCAGCCGCTACCTGAAGAAAGTGAATATGAGGACTATCCTCAGATTGAAAATGGCGTCGGAATGCTTCGACTGCTGGATCAGGAATGCCGTGAGGCAGCAGAAGATCTTCTTTCAGAAAGAAAAATGGAGAAGTCTGCCGTACGCAGAATTCTGATCCCGACAGGTGTTTCCGCCAAGCCTTTTATTCAGGATCTCGTAAACCGTTACGCACCGGAAGGGGCAGATATTCAGGTAATTGCCGTAAAGAACCGTTTTTTCGGGGAGACAATCACTGTTACCGGTTTGATTGTCGGCCGGGATCTGATCAGCGCGCTTCAAGGCGTAAAATGTGATGAAATCCTGATCTGTGATACAATGCTTCGTGAGAATACAGACCGCTTTCTGGACGACATGACATTGGAAGATGTTCGCAATGCCCTCGGATGTGCTGTCAGAGTTATCCCGAACAATGGTGAATCCCTGATCAGAGCATTATGGAAACTGGAGGATGAAAATGGCTAAACCGCTTGTTGCTATTGTAGGACGTCCGAATGTTGGAAAATCCACCTTCTTTAATAAGATATCCGGAAAACGGATCAGCATTGTTGAAGATATACCCGGTGTTACAAGAGACAGGATTACGGCTGACGCCGAATGGCTCGGACATGAATTTACGCTGATCGACACCGGCGGAATCGATCCGAAGAGTGATGACGAACTCCTGAGTCAGATGAGGGAACAAGCCGAAACAGCTATAGAATTGGCAGATGTCATTTGCTTTTTTGCGGACGCAAGGGATGGTCTGACAGAAGATGACAAAGATGTTGCCAATCTGCTTCGCAAAGCCAAGAAACCTGTGCTGCTGGTTGTTAACAAAGTTGATTATCTGGGATTGAATGATAATCTATATGAATTTTATGAGCTTGGCCTCGGGGACCCCATCGGAATAAGTAGTGTTAATATGCTTGGCTTTGGAGATCTACTTGATCAGATCATCAGTCTGCTTCCTGACGAGATTGAGTCAGGCGAACCTGAAAATCAACCGATTCAGCTTGCGATTGTCGGACGGCCAAATGTCGGTAAGAGCTCATTGACAAATATGCTTCTCGGTGTAAAGCGGACAATGGTATCTGATATTGCCGGCACGACAAGAGATGCGGTTGACTCCCTTTATACGGATTCAGAGGGGATTGTTTTCAATATCATCGATACAGCAGGGATCAGAAGAAAAAGAGCCATTGAAGATGAGTCCCTCGAAAGATACAGCGTACTTCGTTCGATTGCAGCGATTCGGCGCTGTGATGTTGCACTGTTGCTGATCGACGCGAATAACGGTGTGACCGAACAGGACACAAAGATTGCCGGCCTGATCCAAGATGAAGGAAAAGCTGCAATTGTGATTGTCAATAAATGGGATATGCTTGAAAAGGAAACAGGCACCTATGAAAAGTATAAAAAGAGAATCCTTGAAGATCTGAAATTTATGACCTATGCACCAATTCTTTTTATTTCGGCAAAAACAGGTCAACGCGTGGACACTGTACTTTCAAAGGTAAAAGAAGTATATGAAATCGCTGGAAAGAGGATTACAACAGGCGTTCTGAATGATATTGTCAATGATGCCGTCAATGACCTGCAGCCGCCGTTACAAGGCGGAAAAAGACTCAAAATTTACTACGCCACACAGAGCGGTATCAGGCCACCGTCGTTCGTTCTGTTTGTTAATGAAGAAAAGCTTATGCAGTTTTCCTATCAACGTTATCTGGAAAACTATTTCCGTAAATCATTCGATTTTACTGGAACACCGATTCGTTTTATTCTCCGCGAGAAAAAAAAGGAGGACTGATCTGTATGAACAATATTCCTATGCTTGTTCTCTCCTGTATTGTGGCATACCTTTTGGGTTCTGTCTCTTCCGGAATTCTTGTATCTAAAATTGCAAAAGGTCCCGACCTGAGAACAGTTGGCAGCAAAAATACGGGAGCGAGCAACGTACAGCGTACAATGGGCTGGAAATACGGCCTTATCACTTTCTTTGCGGATGCACTCAAAGGGGTCTTATCCTGCCTGATAGCCGAGTTGTTGACAGGCGATCATATGGCGGCACTCCCGGCGGGTTTATGTTCTGTATTAGGACATAACTGGCCTGTTTTCTTTAGCTTTAAAGGCGGCAAAGGCGTTGCAACGACGGCAGGTGTCATGTTGTATTGCTTCCCGATCCCTGCTCTTATTTGCATAGCCGGTACCGTTGCGCTTATAGCCGCTTTTCGCTTTATCTCACTCGGAAGTCTTTTTATGGTAGTTTCCTTTGCAATTGCTTCTATCTTTTTCAGTAATGGAAATCTGTGGATCATCCTTTGGGCGTGTATGCTTATGATAATGTGCGTCATACGCCATCATGCCAATATCGGCAGATTGCTGAAAGGAACAGAGAATAAGCTTGGAACCCATTCCAAGTAAACGGAGGAACTCATGAACAACGAAATGAGCAGGATCCGCAATTTTTGTATTGTGGCACATATCGATCACGGGAAAAGTACGCTGGCGGACAGGATTCTCGAAAGGACCGGCGTTTTTGAACATCGTGAAATGGTCGATCAAATTCTGGACAGCATGGAACTTGAACGAGAAAGAGGAATTACAATCAAAAGCAAAGCTGTTCATATGATTTATCGGGCAAAAGACGGCAATGATTATACGCTGAATCTGATTGATACACCCGGTCATGTTGACTTTACATATGAAGTCAGCCGCGCCCTTGCTGCCTGTGAAGGTGCGCTGCTGGTCGTTGACGCGACACAGGGAATTGAAGCCCAGACTCTTGCCAATGTTTATATGGCGCTTGAACACAATCTGGAAACAATACCGGTAATCAACAAGATCGATCTTCCTTCTGCACGCCCTGAGGAGGTTCGGCAGGAGATAGAAGATGTAATCGGACTGGATGCGAGTTTCGCGCCCTGTATTTCTGCAAAAACAGGATTAAATGTCGATGATGTACTTGAAGCGATTGTTCATCATATTCCTGCTCCGGAAGGAGATCCCGAAGCGCCTCTGCAGGCATTGATTTTTGATGCCTATTACGATAATTATCGCGGAGCTATCTGTTTCATTCGTGTCAAGGAAGGAACCATTCGTTCCGGCATGAAAATGAGACTTATGGCCACCGGAAGTGAATTTGACGTTGTTGAAGTCGGGATTTTCGATCCGGGATATAAACCCTGCAATGAATTGAAAGCAGGTGATGTCGGATACGTTTCAGCTTCTATTAAGGATGTTCGGGATACACGGGTCGGTGATACAATAACAGATGCTGAAAACCCTGCTTCTGAGCCGCTGCCTGGTTACCGTCATGTTACGCCAATGGTCTATTGCGGGATCTACCCTGCTGACGGTGCGGATTATCCAGCACTGAAAGATGCCCTTGAAAAACTCCGTATGAATGATGCTTCCCTTTCATTTGAACCAGAAACGTCTGTTGCTTTGGGATACGGATTCCGCTGCGGCTTTCTCGGGTTACTTCATATGGATATCATGACAACGAGACTGGAACGTGAATTTGACCTCAATCTGGTTACAACCGCTCCCAGTGTTATCTATAAAGTTCATAAAACAAACGGTACAGAACTGAAGATAGACAATCCGACCAATTTGCCTCCTGTCGGTGAGATCGCTTCAATGGAAGAACCTTTTGTTCATGCAACAATTTATTCACCGCAGGAATACGTCGGAACCCTGATGGAATTATGCCAGGATAAACGCGGAATATTTATCGATATGCAGTATGAAGGGAATCGTGTGAAACTGAATTATGATATGCCGCTGAATGAAATCATCTATGATTTCTTTGATCAGATTAAAAGCCGAAGCCGCGGCTATGCCTCCTTTGATTATGAACTGAAAGACTATCGTCCCAGTGACCTTGTAAAAATGGACATCCTTCTAAACGGCGATATATGCGACGCATTCTCGATTATTGTTCATCGTGAGAAAGCCTATGCACGAGGACGGGGTATCGCAGAAAAATTAAAAGATGTGATTCCTCGTCAAATGTTCGAGATCCCGATTCAGGCTGCAATCGGAGGAAAAGTGATTGCACGTGAAACTGTAAAAGCCATGCGTAAGGATGTCCTTGCCAAATGCTACGGTGGTGATATTACCAGAAAGAAAAAACTGCTGGAAAAACAAAAAGAAGGGAAAAAGCGCATGCGGCAGTTTGGTACGGTTCAGGTTCCAAGCGAAGCTTTTCTGGCTGTGCTTAAAATGGATTCATGAGTACAAAAACGGCTTGCTTTACAGGGCATCGTCATTTGCTTCAGCATAAAGCAGATACTCTCTCTCAGCTGATCGATCATGCGGTCACAGAAGCATATGAGCATGGCTATCGGCAGTTTCTTTGCGGTGGAGCGCTTGGATTTGATACCTTGGCAGCAACCCGTATATTGAGTTTTCGAAAAAAGCATCCTGACATCCGGCTTGTTTTGGTCATTCCGTGTGAAAATCAGGATTTTCACTGGAATAAGAAAGACCAGACATTATATCGGAAAATCAGGGAGCAGGCTGATGATGTTATTATTTTATCACCCATATATTATCAGGGATGTATGCAGACCCGTAACAGATATATGGTAGATCATTCCTCATTATGCATCTGTTATCTTTATTCTCTTCGCGGAGGAACAGCCTATACAGTCAGATATGCTGCTTTTCGCAATATAGAAATAGTCAATCTTGCTATGGATCATTCTCAAACTGACTTATCTATGAGGGAAAATCAATGCAACTCTATGTACATATCCCATTCTGCAAACAAAAATGCCGCTATTGCGCATTTGTTTCTTTTGCAGAGCAGGAATCTAAAAAAGAAAAATATGTTGAGCTCCTGCTAAAAGAAACTGAAAACAGAAAAAAAGAGTTTAAGGAAGAAATCCAGACTGTATTCATCGGAGGAGGTACCCCTTCCCTTCTGACACCGGAACAGTTAACTCGTCTTACCGCCGGCCTGTTCAGCAGATTGCCGGTTGAAAAAATAAATGAATTCACGATTGAAGCGAATCCGGGAACCGTTACAAAGCAATGGATATCAGCGGCAGTTAATGCCGGCATGAATCGCTTATCGCTTGGAATGCAGGCATTTCAGCCTGAAATACTTGGAGTTCTCGGGAGAATTCACAAATATGATGATGTTGTTGCTTCTGTAAAACTTGCACACAGTTTCGGAATAAAGAATATTAATATCGATCTTATCTTCGGTATTCCCGGACAGAATTTGGATCAGTGGAAAGAAACACTTAATGCCGCATTGGCGCTTGATCCGGTTCATATCAGCACATACGGCCTGATTCCAGAAGAAAACACGCCGTTGTACGAAGACCTGAAATCCGGTTTAATCATACTGCCTGATCCGGATCTTGAGAGAGAAATGTACGATACAGCAATATCTGAACTAAGAGCACATGGAATGAAACAATATGAAGTGTCTAACTTTGCCAAACCTGGCTTTGAATGTCACCACAACATCGGTTACTGGAAACACGTCCCTTATGCTGGTTTCGGCATATCGGCTGCTTCTATGGAAATCATTCAATACGGGAAAGAAGGAATGATCTGCAAACGCAGTACAAACCCCTGTGATTTTTCAGCCTATGAGCAAATGATAAACTGTAATTGTAAACCGGATGATGAAACATTGGTTTTACCAACTGAATCCCGCTTTGAAACGCTGATGCTGGGACTTCGAATGAATGAAGGCATTAAAGAAACCGAATTTGAGAAATTACATGGTGTACAACTTGATAGCATATACGGAGAAAAACTCAGAAAGCTTGAATTACAAGGACTTCTAGTTCATTCTGATCATTCCTGGAAATTGACACGCCGTGGTTTTGACATCCAGAACAGTATTCTCATTGAGTTGATGGAAGACTGAAAGATCAATTCAATGCCACAGAATGTCCGCTTTCGGAAAAATAGTCTGAAGCTGACTTTTCAATGATTTCAAGAGCTTTTTTCAGGCCCGGATCCCTGTGCAGGTCCTGTATGCATCTTGTAACCTCATCAAGAAGGCGAATATCCCCATAAAGAAAAGCTGCGCCAGGTTCACCGGATTGCCTCGTGCCAATCAGATCACCTGGACCGCGAAGTTCAAGATCTTTTTGCGAGATAATGAAACCGTCATTTGTTGAGCACAAAACCTTCAGCTTATCTGAAGCATCAGAGAGCAGAAAACACCAGCTTTCCAGATTACCGCGACCTACTCTTCCGCGCAGTTGATGCAGCTGACTTAGCCCATATCTTTCCGCATTTTCGATGATCATAATCGTTGCATTGGGATTGTTTACTCCAACTTCGATCACAGTGGTGGAAACTAAAACATCATATTTTCCTGCAGAGAAATCCCCCAGTGTTTTTTCTTTTTCTTCCGGTTTCTGAGCTCCCCATGTAAGCCCGATATGCACCCCTTTCAGCTCATTGTTTTTTAATTTCTCATAGAGAGATTTTGCACTTTGAAGATCATTATCGGAATCAGATTCTTCAACAAGCGGGCAGACAATGTAAGCCTGTTTTCCTGCTGTCACCTGTTCACGCACATATATATACATGTCTTGTCTTTTGCTTTCCGGAACAATTCTGGTTTTCACAGGGATCCGTCCAGCAGGAAGTTCATCAATAACAGAAATATTAAGATCACCGTATAGAATCAGGGCGAGAGATCTGGGTATTGGAGTGGCAGACATGACTAATACATGGGGTTCACGCTGGTCTTCTTTGCCCTTCTGCTGCAGTAAACTTCTTTGATTGACTCCAAAGCGATGTTGTTCGTCTGTGATAGCTAAGCCGAGGCATGAATAATTGACATCTTTGCTGATCAGCGCATGCGTGCCGAATACAGCCTGGCAAGTATTGTTCGCAAGTTCTCTTAGTATTTCCTTTCTTTCTTTTGCTTTCGTGCTACCGGTAAGCATTCTGCATCTGACGCCGAGCGGTTCCAGAATCTTTCTGGCGTTTTCATAATGTTGTCTTACAAGAATCTCGGTTGGTGCCATCATAGCAGACTGAAAACCTGCCTGTGCAGTCAGAAAAATAGCTCCAAAGGCAACCGCAGTCTTACCTGAACCCACATCTCCCTGTATGAGTCTGCTCATCGCCGTGTCTTTCTTCAGATCAGCAGCAATATCTCTTAAAACCTTTTTTTGTGCATTTGTGGGAGAAAAAGGCAGTGATTTCCAGTACTCATCCAGCAATTCAGCATGAAAGGAAAAAGGGAAAGCGAAATGCTTCCCGGATTTTGATATATTGACATATATCAGATACAATAGAATTTGCTCAAAAGATAAGCGCCTTCTGGCTATTTTCAGAGCGTTCAGATCATCCGGAAAATGAGCCTGATATAACGCATAATTCAATTCACACAACTGATAGCGAACGCGGAAATCAGCCGGAAGTGTTTCGACGCAGCATTCATCTGTCATTTTCAGTGCAGAACGTATCAATTTCCGGAATGATTTTGACGGAAAGCCTTTGATTGATCTATAGATAGGGCACAGATGTTCGTCATCTGAAACAATACGTGGGTTTTGTAACGTTCGCCGGTTGTTTTTGATTGATAGACGGCCGAAGAGGCGTAAATAATCCCCCTCGTGAATATTGTTAACCATCCACGGCTCATTATACCAGCATACCGGCATCTTCCCGCTGTTATCCGAAATAGTCGCTGTAACTTTTTTCAACCCATGAAACACAGAGAGTTTCGGAGGCGACGTCACTGTACCGGAAACAAGAATATTGCCTTCCTGTCGTGTATTACAGGGAAATATCTTTGTATAATCATCGTAACGGACAGGAAGCATAAACAGCAAATCGCGCAATGAGAAGATTCCCATTGCGCGTAAAGACTCTGCTCTCACAGGACCGATCCCTTCAAGCTGTTTCAGTTCCATCCGTTACTCCACAGAAATCAGATAATAATATAATGGTTGACCACCATTATGGCATTCAACATCACAATAATCATACTGGCTTTCAATTTCATTGGTGATAGACTGAGCATCACTTTCCTGGATATCTGCACCATAATAAATTGTGATCAGTTCGTCTTCGTCGGTAATGATCTTTTTCATCATCTCGAGAACTACATCATGAACGGATTTCCCCGAGAACTCAATCTGGCCGTTATGTAAACCGATGATATCCCCCTGCTTGATAGCAATTCCGTTATATTCACTGTCGCGGATAGCATATGTAACCATAGCAGTTTTCACATGTTGTGCTGCTTCATTCATCCGCAGCAAATTGTCATCCGCATTCAGTTCGGATTGGAATGCAATTGCTGCAGCAATTCCCATCGCAACGTTTTTAGTTGGAATCACACGTACATCTTTCTTTGATAGTTCAGCCGCCTGATTTGCTGCAAAAATCACATTGCCGTTATTAGGCAGAATAAAAATGCATTGAGCATTAACATGATTGATAGCGTTTAACAGATCATCAACCGAAGGATTCATCGTTTGACCGCCTTCAACGATCTGATCGACATTCAAATCACGAAAGAACTTGGAAAAACCGTTTCCGAGAGATACCGCAACAAATCCATATTGCTTTTCGGGTTCTGTTGGTATCTCTTCATTCGGTTCTTCGTCAGCAGGCTTATCCTTTTTTTCAAGTTCTCTTTTCATTACGGCAAGATTATCTATTTTGACATCAGTAATTTCAGCCAGTTCGACACCATAATCAAGTGCAAAACCGGGATTGTCCGTATGAACATGTACTTTTGCTTCTTTCAGATCGCCATTCACAGACACACAGTCTCCGATACGATTCAGCCTGCGGCGGAATGAATCCAGATCATGCTCATCACAGTCTTCCCGGAAACAATTCAACGTGAAAGACACACAGTATATATAAGACAAATCTTTTGTGAGATCATGGCAATCATCTTCAACGGTCTGAACATCATCTTCCATGAAAGAATCAGCGGAATTGATATCTTCGCCACGAAGGACGGCGGCATATCCCTGATAAATCAGCATCAATCCGCGCCCGCCGGAATCAACAACGCCGGCTTGCTTCAGCGCAGGAAGCATATCGGGAGTTTTTTTCAGAATGGATTCACCGCTCTTCAGCATGACGTTGATGAGCTGATCATAGTCGTCAGGTGCTTTCTGAACTTGCTTCAATGCATCCTCAGCAACTACGCGGGCGACAGTAAGAATTGTTCCCTCCTTAGGCTTCATAACAGCTTTATAAGCCATCTCAGAGCCCTTCATCAACGCTTCTGCAAACTGAACTGGAGTGATTTTTTCAACACCGTTTAATGCTTTTGCGAAACCGCGGAGGAGCTGACTGGTAATCACACCGGAATTGCCGCGTGCACCTTTCAGTGCGCCTTTTGCCAAAGCGTTAGCAGCCTCATCGGCTCTGAGAAACTCCTTACTGTTTATTTCCCTTGTAGCGGATTGCATAGTCAGAGACATATTGGTTCCTGTATCTCCGTCAGGAACAGGAAAAACATTCAGTGCATCAACAGCTTCCCTGTTTTTTTCAAGGATTGCTGTTCCGGCCATCACCATATCACGTAGCAAAAGACCGTCAATCGTTTTAAACTGTATCAAAGGAACTTCCTCCGTCATCATTCATAAATTTCAGAAGATCATATCCTGATCCCCTCGACTGAGATGCTTACCTTGCGAACTTTAACACCAGTCGTACTCTCGAGTTTGTAGCGCACGGTTTCGACGATTGTTTTACAGACTTCGGAAATAGAGATACCGTATTCAACAATAATGTACAAGTCAACGTCAAGCATATCCCCGACATTTCTGATCTGAACACCCTTTGTCAGGTTTTCACGGCCAAGCCACTCAACGATACCGTCAGTTGCTTTCTTTGCAGACATCGCTACTATGCCATAACATTCCAACGCAGCATATCCGACCACTTTTAGCATAACGTCTTCAGCGATAAAAATCGTGCCATATTCGTTCTTGACTTTACATTCCATATGATCCCCTCCCGCATGATGCGCAGCGACATAAGCACATGTCCCTTGCAAAATCCTGAATAAAGGACATTTAATTATACATTATAATCTATATTTTATCAAGCATCAGCCCCTTGACAATATGGTCGATATCGAACATAATATCTCTATGCTATGATGGGAAGAGTAAATGGGGTTAAGGCTTTCAGAGAGCATTTGGACGGTGTAAAAATGCAGCCTGCTCCATTGAAATACCTCCCGGAGCAGTCACCTGAACATGTTTCGCATCATTAGGGTTGGCCCGGTTCGCCGGTTACAGCGATTTGGAGAGCATGATTTTTTTCTGCTGAATGGAAGTGGTACCGCGGTCTTCGCCTTCCGGCGAAACCGTATTTTTATTACATTGATGGAGGAAAGGCAATGAATATCTCGAATATCAGATTTGCCCATCGTTTTGATCAGGTAACCGGAAGCGCGATCCGTGAAATTTTTAAAGTTATTGCACAGCCGGGGATGATTTCTTTTGCCGGGGGCAACCCTTCTCCGGATGCTCTTCCGGATCGGACTGTTGCCGAATTGGCAGAATTCGTTATCGGAAATGATGGCAAGCGTCTCCTTCAATATGGTGCTACAGAAGGCTATGCACCCTTTGTGGATAGTTTGAAAACATATGTTGAGGCAATGCTCGGGACCAGTATTCCGGCTGTCCTGCCGGTTACAGGTTCCACACAAGCTATGGATTTGCTTTGTAAAGCATTGATTGATCCGGGAGATACGATTCTGGTTGAAAATCCGTCATTCCTTGGGAATCTTCAATGCATGAAACTATATCAGGCTGATCTTGTGCCTGTACAGAGTGATGAATTTGGTCTGCTGACAGAGGACCTTGAAGAGAAGATCAGGCAATATCATCCAAAATTACTTTATACGATTCCAACTTTTCAGAATCCTTCCGGAAAAACAATCCCGGAAGATCGAAGGAAGAAGATTGCAAAACTCGCAAATCAGTACGGTGTTATCGTAGCGGAAGACGATCCATATCGTGACCTTCGTTATGAGGGAGAATCACTTCGTTCAATAAAATATTATGATGAAGGCGGCTGGGTTATGTTTCTCGGCAGCTTCAGTAAGATTATTTCTCCCGGACTTCGCGTCGGATATATTGCCGGTGATGCGTCTGTTATCCGTAAATGCACAATTGGAAAACAGTCTACTGATGTTCATACTGCCAATCTGAACCAGGCAATCGTGGATCAGTTTATTCGCCGTAATCTTCTTCCGGACCATATTCGGACGATCTGCAAAGGATACGGAGCAAAAATGCGCCAAATGCTCAAAAGCCTTGAATTATTCCCGGATGATATCATGTTTACACGACCGCAGGGCGGATTGTTTATCTGGGCGGAGATGCCGGATGGTATTGATACAGTCCGCATGTTGCAAAAAGCAGTAAATCAAAAGGTGGCATATGTACCAGGTACCTATTTCTGTGCTGACGGAGGACATTTAAATACTTTACGTCTAAATTTTTCAAACAGTACTGAAGAACAGATCGAAACCGGGATGAGCATACTGAGGGAGATTGTTACTCAAGAAATCAAATAAGGGGTGAAAAACATGGAACACATTCTGGACATCTTAAAAGAAAGAGGTTTCATTGCTCAAATGACATTTGAGGATGAACTTTATGAACAGCTGAAAAATCCAACCACTTTTTATGTCGGATTTGATCCAACGGCAGACAGTCTTCATATCGGTCATTATATCCCGATCATGGCTATGGCTCATATGCAACGCGCAGGTCATAAACCGATTGCTTTGATGGGCGGCGGTACAGCAATGATCGGTGATCCTTCTGGCAAGACTGATATGCGTAAGATCATGACCGTTGAAACAATCGATCATAATGTTGATTGCATAAAGCGGCAAATGTCAAATTTTCTTGATTTCGGTGATGGTAAAGCATTGATTGTTAATAACGGAGATTGGCTTCGTCCTCTGAATTTCATTGATTTTATGCGTGAGATCGGTTCGCTCTTTTCTGTTAATCGAATGCTTACCGCAGAATGTTATAAAGCCAGAATGGCTACGGAAAACGGACTCAGTTTTCTTGAGTTCACTTACATGCTCATGCAGAGCTATGATTTCCTGGAATTGTTCCGTCGCTATGGGTGTCGACTTGAAATGGGTGGAAATGATCAATGGAGCAATATGCTTGGCGGTGCAGACCTCGTCCGTAAAAAAGAAAACGAAAAAGCGTACGCATGTACTTTTCAGCTTCTTTTAACTCATGACGGCAGGAAAATGGGAAAGACTGAAGCAGGAGCGCTCTGGCTTGATCCTGAGAAAACAAGTCCTTATCACTTCTATCAGTACTGGAGAAATGTTGATGATAAGGATGTTGAGAAGTGTCTTGCGTTGTTGACATTCCTTCCGATGGATGAAGTACGTCGTCTGGGTGCATTGAAGGATATGGAAATCAATGAAGCCAAAAAGGTACTTGCTTTTGAGGTAACCAAGCTTGTTCATGGCGAAGAAGAGGCAATAAAAGCGGCAGAAGCATCTGCCTCAGTATTCGGAAAAGGCGCTTCTTCTGAAAACATGCCCACAATTGAACTCTCGGTTACTGAACTTGAACAAGATGCCAGAATCTCGACAATGCTTGTCAGATCCGGTCTATGCAAAAGCCAGAGTGATGCAAGAAAGCAAATCGAACAAAATGCCGTATCGATAAATGACCAGAAGATAACAGACACTTCCGCAACTCTCTCAATTGATCAGTTAAAGGACAACATACTTCTAAAAAAAGGGAAAAAAGGGTTCTGCAGGATCATTTTAAGATGATACATTCATACATTACGATTGCCGGACGTTCCTGTGAAGAACTTATCATCAACAAAAGCAGGTTTATCGGTTATGCGGCTCCCTGTGAGACTGAAAATCAGGCAATTTCCTTTTTACATGAGATCCGGGAAACTCACAAAAATGCGACACATCATTGTTATGCATATATCATCGGTGAGAATGCAAACGTCATGCGTTATAGCGACAATGGTGAACCCGCCGGAACAGCAGGCTTGCCGATCATAGATGTAATGCGAAACAAAAGCATTGTTAACTGTTGCATTGTTGTTGTTCGATATTTCGGAGGAGTGCATCTCGGAACAGGCGGACTTGTCCGTGCATATACACAGAGCAGTCAGGCAGCTGTTGAATCAGCAGGAATCTCACGGATGGAAATGACAATGGATGCCTCCTGCGAACTCCCCTATTCCGCCTGGGATCGATTCAGATATTCTTGCGAACAGCTTCCCGTACGGATAGAAGATGTTTCATACGGAAGCGTGATATCCTTTCATTTGCTCGTACGTTTATCAGAGCGTGATAAAATTATCAACAGTCTTCTGGATGTTTCCGGAAGGAAGCTAAATATGATTTCTGAAACAGAATCATTTTTGCCATGGATTATCTGATTCAAAAGAAACACGATGAAAATATCCCATCGTGTTTCTTCATTCCCGGAAAACCGTGCCGTTATGCGATAGAAAGAGCCATTTCCATCATGTTGCGGAAACCGATTTGCCTTTCTTCTCCTGAAAGTTCTTCACCGGTCACCAGGCTGTCAGATATGGTACAGATTGCAAGAGCGTTTTTCTTAGCTTTTGCAGCATTAAGATATAAAGCTGCGGCTTCCATTTCCACAGCCAGGATCCCGAGTTCCCATAGTTCTGGCTGCATATTTTTTCCTGTATAGAAAATATCCGATGAGAAGATCGGACCGCAGACAACATTACAATCAAGTTTCTTTCCCGCCTCAACAGCTTTCGACAGCAACTCATAGCTACAGCAGGGTGCAAGGTTGCCTTTAAAATCAAAATTGTTTATATACCCTGAATTCGTATATGCACTCATCCCGATTACGATATCTTTCAGTTTCAGTTCCGGAGAAATAGCGCCTGCGGAACCAATCCGTATGATGTTTTTTACCTCATAGAAATGAAACAGCTCATAGGAATAGATTCCGATAGACGGGCACCCCATTCCACTGGCCATAACAGACACTCTTTTCCCTTTCCAGTTTCCGGTATAGCCCTGAACTCCACGCAGATTATTAACAAGTTCAGGATTTTCCAGAAAATTTTCTGCAATAAACTTTGCGCGCAGAGGATCACCTGGCATCAGAACTGTTTCAGCAAATGCTCCGGCAGGTGCATTGATGTGGGGTGTAGGAATGGGTGAATGACTCATGGTTCTTCCTCCTTTAAAATATAATATCCATTCGGAATCTCTGACCTTTGATTCACAAAGGATCAGAGGTTCCTTTTTTATGCGTCCCTCACACGTTTTTGCATAATATGCAGCAAAAAAAGTCGAGAAATCGCACAAAAAGTGCTTGACAAACCCGCAAAAATCTGCGGTCGCCTTCGGCGACCAATCGATCAAGGTAGGTGGTTCCCGCCGCCACACTTGATCGATTGGAGGGCCTTAGGCATGAAACCAGTAATTGAGCGTCACCTCGACTACCGTGGTTCCCTGACTCGTAGGATGCAAAAGTATTGGATCAGTTGGAGATCACAACCTGCATCCATTCGGGAGATCTTCCTGCGTTTCAGGAATCTCGATCTCTCCGATGTGGATCGCATCATGATGGATTGCTATTCTGTCCTGGGTGCTGAACCTCGTCAACCTTCCTGCATGATGCGTTCCCTGCTCCTAATGATTGTCACCAAGTGCCCATCCATTCCTCTCTGGGTTCTTACCCTGCACACAGCGCCGTTCTATGCGATCCTCAGTGGTTTCGATCCCAAGGATGTTCCTGGTGTCGGTACCTTCTATGATTTCCTGGACAGGCTCTGGAACCTTGATTCAGATAATTTCTCTTCTCATCTGAAACCGCCAGTCACCAAAAAAGTGAAAAAACCTAAAATCAAAGGCCAGAAGGCCGAGCCTGTTGAAAAGGAATCCGTCGGTCAACTGATTGACCGTCTTTCCGGTGCCATCTTTCGCATTAACGAAGAAGCTTACGGCATCCTGTTCCAAATCTTTCGTTCCTGCTTTTTGGAGGAGTCCATTCGCCAGGGAAAGATTAAGCCGGACCTGATTCACATGGCTGGTGACGGTACTCCCGTCGTTACCGCTGCCCGTTTCCGCTCACACCATGTCTGCAATTGCCGGGAAAACGGTATCACGGATTGCTCCTGTAATCGCTACTATCCTCAGCCTGACTGTGATATCGGTTGGGATTCATCCCGTGAAAGATGGTTCTTCGGTTATGACCTCTATCTTCTCACGGATGCAGATTCTGGATTGCCACTTTTTCCTTTGCTTCACTCCGCTTCAAAACATGATTCTCATGCATTCTGTGAGGCATTCTTCCGTTTCCGCTCCTTCATGCCGAATCTGAAACCTTCTTCATTGCTTCTGGATTCTGCTCATGATTCCATGCCCATGTACCAACTCTGCAAGAAAGAAGATATCATGCCATTCATTGATCTCAACCTCAGGAATACCAGCAAGACTTCCGTTTACCATGGCGTTACTATTGGCTCGGACGGCGTGCCTTTTTGTACCGCTGGCCTTAAGATGAAGTCGAACGGCAACGATCTGCATCGTTTGTATGCCAAATTCCGTTGCCCGTTGAATAATGGTGGTGTCTGCACCTGTGAACATCCCTGTTCCGATTCCAAGTTCGGCAGAACCTGTTCCATTCCTATGAAAACCAACATCCGTCTCTATACTTCTCCGCCTCGGGGAAGCGATGAGTGGAAGACCATGTACAACAAACGGACTTCTTCTGAACGTTGCAACAAGCGGATTAAGATGGATTCCCTCCTGGAACTCTGCAGGCACCGCTCCACCAAACTCTGGTATGTCCGCCTCTACCTGATCCTGATGCTCCAGCATCTTTCTCGGTGGAAGATCCTGTAGCCCCTTCCAAAGTCGAATAGCTCCGGGCGGCAGCTACGCTTGTTTGCCATACCCTTCTTTGCCTTCTCTGCTGCTTTTCCCGTCCTTTTGCCTCCGTTCCTCCGTTTGTGCCGTTTTATTCTCGGCATTCCGAATTTACATTATATTTGAATTAATTTGTATTCCAGTGAATATGGATCTGATCCATTAACCCCTTAAGAATTGGAATGTCAATCAGGATAATGGTCCCGTAAGCAATTGTGAGCAATCTTTCGACAGAACTTCTGTATTGTTCTGTGATGTGAAGTAGTTCGGATATATCTGTTTCTTTTGATTTTGTTTCATTTTCTATGATTATTTCACATATCGATACCCAAAGTTGATTTATCAATGATATAACAATATCTGAAAAGACTTCTGAATCTTCACAAATCATTTCACCGGATAGAATTCCTTCATCAATAGTGTTTTTTATTGCAGAATGAAAAACACTTCTCAGTGAATCACAATAAGACAATTTGATGGTTTTTCCTTCAGGTAAAATAAAAATCGGTAAAAGCATCATGATAAAGGATAGCTTTTCATCACGAAGGGGAATCATAGCTGTCAGAAGAATATTCAGTTTTTGTGTGGCGCTTTGGCTTTCTTCTGAGGAAGTTATTACATTTTCAAGATTTTGTTCGGCTCTCTTCAGACAAATTGTTTCGAGCAAAAGCTCCTTGCTGATAAAGTGATGATAAAAACTACCTTTGCTAGTATTCAGTTGATTCAAAATATCCTGGACGCTGGTTCGCTCATATCCGTTTCGGCAGAATAGCGTTTCAGCAGTTTGAATAATCTCCTGCTTTCTGAGATCTCCTTTTCTCATTACGTATCCTCCGCTATGTTTAACTTGCTTTTTTGAAATCCGCCAGCAATAATTCCGGACGCAAAAGCAAACATAAGGTTAAATCCTCCGCAGTCACCGTCAACATTCAGAATTTCACCGGCAGCAAATAATCCACTAATCTTTTTTGATTCAAGTGTTTGAGGATTAAATTCATCGCATCTGATCCCTCCTGCTGTTACCTGAGCATCTTCAAGTTTTCTGGTCTCGATAACTTCAACTCTATAATGATACGCTGTCTTGATTATCTTTTCAAGATCATTATCATTGAGATCAATTACTGTTTCACCTCGCAACGGTATTCCAGCCTGCTTCAGAACAGCAAAGGAAAGCTTAGGAAGAAAAATACCTTCCAGGAGCATGATTGGTGACATATTGCCGAACCGGCTTCTTCTCGACATGATTTCAACAAATGCCTCATTTTGCGTTTTGAAAATTGATGACAGAAGATCAAGTTCAAAGAAAAGTCCTGTTTTATTGACGAAGCGGGAACACTGCATTACACATATGCCGCTGAGACCGTATTCTGTAAACAGTACCTCCCCTTTCTCCTGATGAATTGTTTTTTCCCCATCTTTTAATGATATATTGCAAGATATACGAATCCCGGAAAGACCTGAAATGCTTTTATGATCAGTAATAACAGGAACCAGCGATGGAAAAACCGGATCGAGATGGTGATGCATGGATTGCAGGTAATGATATCCGTCTGAAGAACCTCCCAGCTTTTTCTGAGCAGCTCCGCCGGTACATATTATAAGTGCGTCTGATGTATATATATCCCCGGCGTCTGATTCGCAATAAAAAATATTCTCAGCTTTTGATATTCCTGTAATAAATATTTTGCACTTTACATCCACATGGTTCATTTTCAAAGCATTCTGCAGTGTATCGATCACTGATGCAGAGCGCATCGTAACAGGATAGACCCTTCCTTCCTCCTGTTCCTTCACAAGCAAGCCGTATTTGTTGAAAAAGCAAATCAAATCGTTACAATTGCAATGATAGATGACTTCATTTGCAAATTTAGTATCACCGTAATATTTTAGGGGGCCGCTATTCATCATATTGCAGCGGCCGTTTCCGGATGCTGATATTTTTCTTCCGAGACGATCACTTTTTTCCAGTAATAGTGTTTTCTTCCCATGTTCTGCTGATGAAATGGCGGCCGTCATTCCGGCAGCTCCGCCGCCAATGACAATTGTGTTATAATGAAATTTCAAATCTATACCTCCATTTGCAAAAAACAGAACCCGGTCTATTCGGAAATATGATAAACAGACTTCAGTTCGCTTGTCAAGAGTCCGTTTTCTTCATATATAATCAATGGCGGCATAGGATGAAGCATCTGTTTTGCATCCTTTACCGATTCAATCAAAACAAGATTGGCCGGTTTATGTAATGATGGATAAACGAGTCGAAATCGCTTTGGTTCAAGATGATAATCCTGGAGTTTTTTCATAATAAAAAGCATTTGCGGAGCTGGATATACTAGAAAAAACTTCCCTTTTCCTTTTAATAAAGTGAATGCAGTTCTGAACATTATATCAAGTGTATCAGATTTCTGATTTCTGGCTATCGCTTTCTTTGTATTTGGACTAACCATAGCAGACGCTGGCCTGCTATATGGAGGATTGCAAATGATTGAGTCGATACTGCCGGAATCAAGATATTTGGATGCTTCTGAAACATCGTCATGTATAACCCTGATTCTGTTGTCCAATTGATTCAGTACAACATTTCTTTGTGCCAATTCAGCTGAATCACCAATGATCTCAAAAGCATGAAAAAAGGCGCCTTTGCCTCTTCCGATCAGAAGAATCGGAAGTATCCCGTTTCCTGTACCGAAATCACAAACAATATCATTCGCATGTATATCGGCAAAATCTGCCAGCAGTACCGAATCCATGCCATAGCGAAAAGCATTTTTCTTTTGTATCAGCAAAAGACCCGCGAGTTGCAGATCTTCGATTGTTTCATCTTCCTGAAGACATACTGGTTTTTGCAATGATTTCCTCCTAAATAAGGATGTGTCATAAAGACACATCCTGCATTTATGTGTTTCTATTGTTAATACTTAGATATCAACAACTACCGGGTTCGGTTCTGCTTTTTTTACTTCTTCCACGGTTTTTGATGAAAAGAGTGATTCGTAGAGCCTAAGATATTCTTGAGCAGAACGATTCCAGCTGTAATCACCATGCATTCCTCTATCCTGAAGATTATGCCAGATGCTACGCTGATTGTGATAGTATTCGGTTGCCCTTTCAATCGTATGTAGCATATCATGAGCATTATAATTAAAGAATGTAAATCCATTCCCGGCGCCGTTAAATTCGTTGTAACTCAGCACTGTATCGCGCAGTCCTCCGGTTTCTCGAACGATCGGGACTGTGCCATATCTCATGGCGATCATTTGACTAAGTCCACAAGGCTCGAACTGGCTGGGCATAAGGAATAAATCAGCTCCTGCATATATTTTGTGGGCAAGTGCGTGATCCATGGTAAATCTTGCAGCAACTCTTCCCCTGTATTCGGATTCAGCCCAGCTGAAAAGGTTAAAATATCTGCCTTCTCCCATTCCGAGTACAACCAACTGAACGTCCTGCCGCATGATGTCTGCGATAACGTAATCAACCAGATCGAGACCTTTTTGATTACTCAGACGGCCAACCATACCAATGAGAGGCGTATCTGCTTTAATATCAAGACCAAGTTCTTCCTGAAGAGCTTTTTTACATGATACTTTTCCTTCCAAATGCTCAAATGAATAGTTTTGGGCAATTTTGTTATCGGTCTCAGGATTGTACTCATTCATATCGATGCCATTCAAAACACCGAATAGTTCTTTGTTTCTTGCACGGAGCAGACCATCCAATCTTTCACCATAATAGGCAGTCTGGATTTCCTCTGCATATGAAGGGCTAACAGTTGTTATCAGATCAGTATAAACCAATGCTGCTTTCAGAAAGTTTGCACATCCGAAACATTCAAGTTTGTCTTCAGTCCAAAGGCTGTCACCCAAACCAAGAATATCCTGAACCTCACGAATTCCAAATATTCCCTGATACTGAAGATTGTGTATCGTAAAAACTGTTTTAATATTTGCATAAAAAGGTAAATGAGCATATTGGATCTTCAGTAATGCAGGGATCATGCCGCTTTGCCAATCATGTGCATGGATCACATCCGGCTGGAATTCAATCAACGGAAGCATATTCAAAACGCCTCTGCAGAAAAAACCGAAGCGTTCATATTCATCTCCGCCCATACCGTAAATATATGGGCGGCCAAAATAATACTTATTGTCAATAAAATACCATTTTACACCGTCTTTTTCCAGCATCTCAATACCACAGTATTGCCGTCTCCAACCAAGCTGAACCTCAAAATCACATATATGAATCAGCTTTTTTATATATTCCTGTGGTATTGTATTGAATTCCGGTATAACGACTCGTACATCATGACCCTCTTTAGCTAGTACGGGAGCGAGAGCTCCGACGACATCGCCAAGGCCTCCTGTTTTAACAAATGGAACGGATTCGCTAGCAGCAAAAAGAATCTTCATTCGTTTACAGGCCTCCTCTGTATTAAATAACAACGTTTTTGGCAATCACAATCGGATAAGCTTCCGGGCCAATGAGACGAGCATTCCGTTTAATTACTGCCTGCTTGTCAAGAATGCAGTTTTCGAGATAAGCACCTTCCTGCACCTGACCATCCTGCATAATAATACAGTTCTTTACATAGGCATTCGGAGCGATTTTTACGCCACGGAAAAGAACACTATTTTCTACAGTTCCCTCAATCTGACAACCGTCAGCAAGCATGGAATTAATTGTCTTGCAATGGTCGCCATAATAGGTAGGCATTTCATCACGAACCTTCGTATAGACAGGTAAATCCTCTCTGAAAAGGCCTTTCCTCTTCATGGGATCAAGAACATCCAGATTAAATTTGAAATAGCTTTGAACGGAATCAATATTCCAGCACATACCTTTATATTCGACCGCATTGACCTTCGCTTGTTTTTCCTGCACAAGGCGAAGAAGCAAATCCCTGTCAAGACTATGAAGGCCATGAGCAACAGCTTTATCAACCATATCACGGAGGAACTCGCGTTTCATAACAAGCACTTGCATAAAGGTATTTTCGTACGTCGGATGTGTTGGCTGAACCTCCAAATCCTTAACATTTCCTCCTTCATCCACAGAAAGATATGTACCATACTCATCTCTTCTCATCGATGGATCTTTTGTATATAAAAGTGTAATATCGGCGCCTGTGCTTTGATAGAAAGAAATCATTTCATCCAGATGAGCATTGTATATAATGCTGCTGTTACTAAGGACAATCAATTCCTGTTTGCTTCTGGTTAAATAATCATTATTCGAACGAAGAGCATCAAGAAATCCGGGATACAAGCCGACATTTTCTCTCGTGAGGAATGGCGGCAGAATATGCAAGCCGTTAATCTTTCCGTGTAAATCCCATTCCTTTCCGGATCCGAGGTGATCCATCAGGCTATGATAGTTTTTCTGCATGATAATACCGATATTCCTAATCCCGGCATTCACCATACTGGAAACCAGGAAGTCGATCACACGGAAACGACCGGCGACAGGAAGCGCTGCTATGGCTCTGACAATCGTCAGTTCGCGAAGCAAAGCATCGTTCTCGCCTGTGTAAATGATTCCCATTACATCCTTCATATTATAAATTCATCCTTTCGTATTCATCTGTATCTTAGAATTCCGTGTTTTCATCAACTTGTTGACCCGCGCTGATAGAAGCCCCTGCAGGTACGTTAATGCCTTGGCCGACAACAGCAATATTGCCTTTTTCTTCACCTACAACAGCGCCAGCGCTGACAATCGCATTCTCTGCTACAATCGTTCTCCGGACAACTGCACCCCGGCGAATAATGCTTCCTGGCATAATAACACTGTATTCAACATCTGCTCCTTCTTCAATAATAACTCCAGCAAAAAGAATAGAATGATTGACTTTCCCGTATACCTCGCATCCTTCAGTTATCAGAGAATCGGAAACAATAGCTCCTTCAGCTATATAATGTGGTGCCATACCAGGGTTTCTTGCAAAAATCCGCCATTTTTTATCGTGCATATCAATTGGCATAGGATTTTCAAGCAGATCCATATTTGCTTCCCATAAGCTCTCGATTGTACCGACATCTTTCCAATAACCGACAAAATCATATGCATACAGAATTTGTTTGTCTTTAAGCATATTCGGTATAATGTTTTTACCAAAATCATTTGAACTCTTCTTATCGGCTTCATCTTCCGTAAGATAATGGCGAAGTTTCTCCCAGGTAAAAATATAAACACCCATTGATGCCTTATTGCTTCTGGGATTCTTTGGTTTTTCTTCAAAATCAACGATTTTACCTTCCGAATCGGTATTCATGATACCGAAACGAGAAGCTTCCTCCCATGGAACTTCTCGAACAGCAATCGTCGCATCAGCACCGTTGCGGATATGAAAATCAAGCATCGCATTATAATCCATTTTGTAAATATGATCCCCACTGAGAATCAATACGTAATCGGGATTATACTGTTCAATAAAAGCCATGTTCTGGTATATAGCATTAGCTGTTCCTTTATACCATTCAAGGCTTGTCGCTTTTTGATATGGAGGCAAAACAAAAACGCCGCCATTCGAGATATCCAGATCCCAAGGGGCACCACTGCCTATATATGCATTTAATTCAAGAGGCTGATACTGAGTCAAAACACCTACGGTATCGATACCGCTATTGGTACAGTTGCTAAGTGGAAAGTCAATAATCCGATACTTTCCACCGAATGGAATAGCCGGCTTGGCTACATTTTTCGTCAGGATACCGAGCCGGCTTCCTTGTCCACCTGCTAAAAGCATTGCAATACATGTTTTTTTTCTTAACACGAATTTACACACTCCTTATTATTAGATTCAATAACAACAGATACATTATTGCGTCGAGTATAATGAACTGTTTTTAATATAATTTATTTTACCTTTTTCGGGTTGCATTCGTCAAGTATAATTCGTTGAAAAATCAATATTTTCTGTAATGGTCTGACATTTCTTGCTTCTGGTGCATTATTATATTACTTTGGCAAATAAACGTCGACAAAGTTTCTTATGTGTGTTATAATTGACACATGGATACGATACATCTTTTGAAGGTCTCACCAGAGACCAGGAAGACCATTAAGGAGCAGGCAATTCG
>Ga0265298_10000948_pt1 | contig 43226 bp, 47 predicted proteins | sample AusTroGonzalo_MG_3_FD_193486 | JGI IMG/M metagenome (GOLD analysis project Ga0265298, IMG submission 193486) | Bovine rumen microbial communities from tropical cattle in Woodstock, Queensland, Australia - Gonzalo_01 | ecosystem: Host-associated > Mammals > Digestive system > Stomach > Rumen ... | reverse complement strand
TCCAGCTTGTCCTTGTAGAAGAACGTCTTGCTGTTCCTGGAGCACGCGAGCCGGTATCCGATGCTGCTGAATTCCTCTGAGTGGATCAGTTTGCGCAGCATCTTTTTGGAATAGCCCATGTCCTCCAGCTGCGTGATGCTGTAAACCACCTGTCCCATCACAGCCACCTCTCGATCAGTCCGCTGCCCACGATGGCCATAACGAATACTGCAATCGCCAGCACATACCATTTGATTCTTTTCATCGCTTCCTCCTTTAACCTTTTGAAAGTATTTGAGCAAAAAAATAATCGCCCACGTTTTCTGCGTCGATATCCAGCGCATTGCACCACGCTATGATATCTTCCTGCGTAAAACGCGACCGACCATTAAGCTTTGCTGTTACAGTCTGTTCTGATATTTCAAGATGTTTTGCGAGACGTCCTTGAGATCCGAATTTCTCAACGATTCTGCCTTTCAACTTTGAGTAATTCACTGCCGTTCTCCTTTCTCTTTGATGTCATTACTTTAACATTTTGAAAGTTCGATGTCAACACTTTTCTTTAACTTTTCGAAAGTTGTTGTTTCAAACCTTGAAATATTGCACAACGTATGTTATTATTTGCTTCCCACGTTAGTTAGGAGGAAATGATGTTAGAAATAAAGGAAGAATTCAAAGACAGACTGGACAAAGCACTGACCATAAGGAATATAAAGCCTGCGGATCTTGCAAGAAAAACGGGCATAACGGAGGCAACCATAAGCCAGTACAGAAGCGGATATTCTAAGCCTAAGGATAAGCGTCTCGTGGATATCGCCAATGTACTTCATGTAGATCCGGCATGGCTGATGGGATTAGACGTACCTATGGAAAGAACCATTCAGCTACGGAACACATTGATTGCGACTGCAGAAGAGAACGGTCTTGAAAATGCCAAAAACATACTCAGTAAGTTTTCTGGAACGCGGGTTATTCCTGTATATGGCCGTGTGGCTGCGGGAATTCCTATGGAAGAAATCCAGGACATCACGGATTGGGAAGAGATTCCTGATTCTTGGGTTGGAGAATACATGGCATTGCGAGTAAAAGGTGATTCTATGCTTCCACGTATTGAAGATGGCGACGTGATCATTGCGCGCCTGCAAAGCGACGCGGAGTCCGGTGACGTGGTTGTCGCCCAGGTGAACGGATGCGATGCGACCGTGAAGAAACTGATAAAGCACCAGAATGGCATCACGCTGCAGGCATATAATCCTGCATATGATCCAATGTTCTTCAATGAGGAAGAACAGATGTCCGTGCCGGTGCGGATCATAGGCAAAGTCGTGGAGCTGCGAGGAAAGTTCTGATGGCAAGGAAGAAGTATAAATACAGCACGCAGCTTCAATTTGGTTATGATGCCAACGGCAACAGGATCCGGAAGAGATTCTCTGCGGATACCAAGGTCGAGTTGAATGCCAAGATCGAGCAATACAGGGAATCTCTCCGCCGGGAATTGAGTCCGTCAAGCATTACGTTCGGTGCTTATTCTGCGCAATGGATGGAAACATTCAAAAAGAACCGGTCCGGAAAGACGCAGGACATGTATTCCTATGCCCTGACAAAGTGCTCTGCCCTGGATAAGACTGCCATCCAGCAGATCACAAAGACAATGTGCCAGGCCGTGATCAATGAAGTATGGGATAAACCACACACGGCACGGCAGGTGCATCTGACCATGAATCAGGTGTTCAAGGCTGCCGTGAATGATGGGATCATCACAAAGAATCCTGCGGCCGGCATCGAAATTCCAAAGGCAAAGAAGAAAGAGATCTACCTGATGACGGACAATGATCTCAAGGCGGTACGGAAGGCAAAGCTCAGCAGGAAGGACCGGATGTTCGTCGAGATTCTCATGGTTTTCGGCCTGCGTCCGGGAGAAGCACTGGCATTACAGCCGGATGACTTTGATTTGCAGAGAAAAAATCTCCGTATCTCAAAATCCCTGGAGCTGCTGGATGATGGCACAAGCGTGATCAAGAGCACGAAAACCGGCGTTTCGCGTGATATTCCTATCCCGGATGAGATAATTCCTCATTTGAGAGCCTATTTCAAGGCAAATAAGAAGGATTACCTGTTCACCAAGGAAGATGGTGGGCTCTTTACGAAAAGTGCGTACAGGAAGATGTCGTTGCGCATTTCAACCAAGGTAATGGAAGCCGGAGGTCCTAAGATAACTATGTACCAGTTCAGGCATCGCCGTGCCACGGATCTGTATTACCTCACGCAGCACGGAACCATCAGCGTGAAGAAGGCCTGTTCACTTTTGGGAAATAGTGAGGAAGTATTTTTATCCACATATGCACATGTGGATGAATCAAAAGAGGATCTGTCAAAGATCTATACCGGTCTCAAATTATAGGCCCTTGCCTCATTTATACCTCGGTTTCACGTGAAACAATTGATTTTAAAGGATTCTTGATTGACTCTTAATCAGGGTGTCCAGGGTTCGAGCCCCTGAGGGTGCACGACCTACAAAATAGCGGAAAGTCTTGATATTAAAGGCTTTCCGCTATTTCTTTGCGTTGTTCAAAGTGAGCCAAAGTAGAGCAAAGTAATGCAAAGTTGTGCCTCATTTATGCCTCGTTTTGAAAATCCTGGCACATTTATTCCTCGTTTTCAATTACCCTCGATGACTATATTGTTAAAAAAATGACTATCTTGAAAGTTATCGGCAAATTAAATGAGTTACACTTTTCAATGCAAAAAGCTTCATCTCCTTCCATAAAAGCGCATTTATAGTTCCAAATTCCAAAATGAATTACACTTTTAGGTGCGTCTGATTTGTTTTAAGCAAGTTATAGGCAAGTTACAGGCAAGTTAAAAATTCTAAGTACAATATTTGCCCATTTTTTTAACTTAGAATGTGGAAGATCCCACGCCGTCGCGTGGGATCTTCCGGAGGTTGCGTTGAAAAAATGGTATTTATGGGTTCTACCAAGACAGAGTATGATTGGATACTGTCATTTTATATGATGTCTGCAGCGCGTTCACCCCATGGATGAAAATTATTTTTTCTTTCCATATTCGCTGAATGATTTCTTCCAGCCATTCTCGTTCCACAGGGTTTCTTTCTGCTTCATGCTGAGATCGATTGCCATCAGCGCATTGTACACTTCCTCCTGCGTGTACTTGCCGTTATGGTTTGCATCATACCGGTCCAGGTATTCCTGATACTTCGTCATGTCGCTGTCCGACAGGCCTACCTTGTCGCGGTTCTGATTGGTCGTCTGCTCTTTGATGTGAGCTTTCATCTTGTCATCGATGTATTCCTTGCTCGACTTGGATGATGTTGCGAATCCTTCGTTCTCCGTGTACAGGCTGTAAAGCTTGTTGTACGCATCCTTATCATTGTCATAAGCCCTGTACAGCAGGTCCAGATATTCCTTCTTGTTCTGGCTCGTGACTGCGGAGAAGATCCGTTTCGAGTAATACTCGGCCGTGTATTTATCCATGCTCTCCGTTGCACCTAATGTCCGGAACACATTCAGCGCAATCGCTTGACCATCCTTAATGAAGTTCTCTGCCGGATAGCCGAATGCCTGTGCGGTCTTTGCAAGGATGTCCACATAATCCCGGATGTGCTTCTCTGTCGTGTTCTTGCTTTCCAGATCAACAGACGTCGAATTCTTTGCCAGCGTTCCAATCGCATCTACCATATCATTGATGATGCCGGTCGCTGTGCTCGCATCCAGGCCATAGGCTGTTGCATTAAAGATTGCATCTCCGCCGTTGTTCTTTGAGATGGTATCCACGGTTGTTTCAATCACTTCGTACAGGACAGATCCAAGTGGAATCATGCCAAATGCATTGGAGCCCATATTGATGCCGATCTGCTTGAATGCGGATGCAAAGGACAGATTGCCTTCTTTGTCCTTGTACTTGTCATCACGTCCCCTGATCCAGTCCCAGGCTGCCTGCATAATGGCAAAGATTAGTGATGCTACCAGCTGCGATGACAATGCCCTTGCCATCTTCTTCACTGCTGCTTTCCGCATTGCATTGGTCGTCTCATTTGGATTCACCTTGTATGCCCTGCAAGCTGCGGACAGTTCTCCGGTTGCTTCAAAGAGGACCGAGAAGTTCTGGAATGGCTGTGTCTTAAACATTCCAAGAGCCATCCGCACGAAATCGGAATCGCTCCGGAGGATCTCACCACGCTGCAGCGTCGTGTAGTTCGGCTGCGTGCGCTCGATCACCTTGGAATGCATCTCGCCGACCTTCTGGTAATACTCTTCAGTTCCGACCTTCAGATCCTTGAAGTTGTCACGCACATAATATTCACACGCTTTCCACAACTTCTTAACCGTCATGACGTCCATGTCCTGTATCCAGTTCAATGCCTTGGAATTCAGTGCTCGGTTCAGCCAGCCCTTGTTCAGGTTCTTCAGGTCTGCCAGCTCCTGGTAGCCCATTCCCTGGGTACGGAGATACATCAGCGGCGAGTATTTGTTCACGATGTCCATATCCATCTTGCCGGACAGCCGTGTATTTCCAAACGCCTTGATCAGTGGTGCCCATCCGATCTCGGCCGCGGCCGTCGGATAGGATGCTGCCTGCTTGATTGCGACGCCGGCATTCAGTGCGAGAACAGATCCTGCGTAGAAGCTGCGGAGTTTCCCAAAGATTTTGCTCCAGCCTTCGGACGTTGTCTTTGGATTCTGGATGTCGCTCATCAGCTTCTGAATATAATCTGTAGCTCCGTCTCCCCACTTGCCGGTGATTGCGGACTGCACACTGGAAACGGTGCCTCTAAACTCACCATCCTCGGTGTAGCTGTTCCGGTTGACGCCATATGCTTTGTTGAAGTTCCGGACCGGAATTGCCAGGCCGATGTACTTCGCATGCGCATCAATGTCCCGTGCAAACTGTTCTGTCAGGGAGATCAGCAGGATCGGGTTACGCGCACCTTCCATTCTCTCTTTTGTCCAGCCCATTCCCTCAATGGTTCCATCAAACTTGATGGCATCCATATTTGTTCCGCGGTAATTGGAATCCGTGTTGATCCGGAAGTAGTTTTCTTCCTGGGCAATAGAGTAGCCGAGCAACAAGTTCGATACGCGGTTAATCTCCGGCTGTGACATCTCGCTGTAGTATGCCTGCGCAGCCCGGACAAAGGACATTTCCTTTTCCGTCAGTTGCTTGAATGCGGCATTCAGCGAGGATTTCGTCATCGTGATCAGGTTGCCGTTCCTCGTTCCTACCCGATAGGCTTCCTGAATCTTGCCTTTTCTGTAAAGCTCGAAGTCTGGAATCGTGATGCCGCCGCCATACTGCGTGCCATTCTCATTATTCCAGATGCCAAAGTGCTGGAAGTTCTGCCGGTTCTGTGCGTGCATATACAGTGCCATCAGCATATCCGGCGTCACCTTCAGCGTGACCATTTTACCATCCGACCTGCGGCCGGTAATCTCACAGGCCCTTGCCTTCTTGCCCATGATCTCATTTGCAAACGCGCGGTCATTTAAAAACTGATCGACGTATTTTTTGTTTGCCTGCCATTTGTACCGGACCATATCTCTCTGACCGGATGCCAGGCTGTTGTTGTCGCCATAGGTAAGCTGGTACAGCGGATTGCTTCTGTCAAATCCAACCAGGCGGAGGAATTCCGTCTCAGGCCGGATGACCGGTGTGGCGACCGTCTTGTCTAATGTCTGCTGGAACCAGTTAAAGACTCCGTATTTGCTGTTGCCGATTCCCCTGGTATTCTGCACGCCGTCAATGATCATGTTTCCGATCTCATTGATGTGCTGCCTGTAGTTGGAATCGACCAGTTTCTTATTTGTGCGCATCTCATGCTCGATGTTCAGCAGTGCCTGGTTCAGCATCCGCACTTCTTCGATGGAGAGGTCCGCGATATTCTTCTGCGAGAGTCTGTCCAGATCACGGAGAGCTCTTTCCGTAGGCATAAAGTTTGGATCGGCACTCATATGATCCTGGATGTGCTTTGCAAGCTGCTTGAGGTTGTCTGCCTTGCCTTCCGTAAGGCTCCGCGAAACCTTGTTAAAGTCGCCGATCAGCTCTTGAATCAGTGCCTTGTTTGCCTCGGACGCGTGCTTGGAGATACTGTCCAGACGCTTCATTGTTTTCAGAAGTGTCGCGCGTTCTTTGCTATCGCTTCTGCGCTCACGCTCTGCCTGTTTCTGCTGCTTCATCTGATCGATACGAGCATCTCTCTTCTGGCGCACTTCACTGATGGATTCGTTTGCTTTCTTACGGTAGTCAGCAAATTCCTGGGACAGCCGCTGGTACTTACCTTCGCCACGCGTTACGGTCTTGAGGATCTGTGCCATGATGTCATTGCGGATGTCATCGATTGCCTGTCCGGCATCTTCGTTAAAGAGCAGGTTCTCCGTGGTGCCTTCCTTGCCCCACAGGACCTTTGCCGCGATCTCATTTGCCCGGCCGACGATGTCGGAGTATTCCATCTTCTTATCACTGACCATGTCGCGCGTGAGCTGGCGGATCTGTCCGACGATCTTCTCGGTTGTCTTTTCGTCGAGGTTCTTATTGTAGTCCCGGATAAGGGAATTCATATTGGTGTTGAATCCGGATTTACCAAAATCGTTGAAGGCCGTCATATTCTTGCGCCAGTTGGTTGCGGCTTCCATATAGCCATTGCGGATGGATGCATCACGTTCCGCAGACTCGATGATGTTCTGGCTACCACGGAGAGAATTTTGACGTCCATTGACATTTTCTTCACCTGATGATATATTTGATCCATCAAAAGGCGTTTCGGTGCGTGAAGGGAATCCTCTCCCAGATCCAACTCCGGTTTCGCCTTTTTTATATATTATTTCGCTTTCACTAAGATATGCGTTAAAGTCGTCTGGATCAAAGGCAGTAACAACAATGTTGTACTCTCCGCCATTGTATCCGTTTAAATACTGATCATAAATAAACGCGCCAAAATCAACGACAACCCATGTATGGTCGCTGCCGTTGTTGTAATTGATGACCTCCGCGTACCTTCCATTTCGCTGATGAACAATATAATCAGGCGCGTCTAAATCTCTAAGGATTTGTATCATTCTTGTGCTATCTATACCGTGCGGCCTTCTGGTAGTCTTTGAATTGTCAACACTCATCGTCTGAATTATTTTGCCGACTTGCATAGCAAATGGAAGATTTTTGACTTCTATGCCGGAATACTTTTTGACGCTTTCTATCAATACACTTGGCGTATTATTTCTCACAGGAAGATATGTGTCTTTATCATATTTTCCGCTTAGCGCGTTTTCAAGCTCTGACCGCACATTTTCTTCCGTCAATTGCTGTACATCTCTGAGCGAAAACATCGGCTGCCCTTTTGTAAGCACAGACTCTTTCATTGCGTCCGTGATCTCGATGGCCGGGACTAAGCGACCGGTCAACTTCCAGGTTTCGCTGAAGGAATCAAAATATTCTTCCGAGGCAATCTCAACCTCTGTTAGGCTTGCCCCCCATTGTTTGCCGTACTTCTTCAAGAATTTTGGGATGTCCTGGTCGTACTCGATTCGATATCCTTCAGCAAACTCGTCTGACCATCTTTCTATTTGCATAGCAGCCGAAGTCCATGCAAGATATCTATAGTCGCCTTCAGCGGCCATGCGGAGCAGAGACTTTAGGGCAAAATCAGTGTAATTGTTTTTGAATGGAGCATCTGGGACGTAAGGCGTGCTTGGATTTATGGACTGCATGACCTTATATTTTTCTTCGTTTTTGTTACTCCATTCGCGCTTTGCATCGGATTCCGCGTCAAGCATAGCAAAGTATTTGCTATTTTCCATGTTGCCTACGGTTACCCTGTCTCCGCTTAGAAAATCGCCAGTGTCTTTTTTTCCGAATTTTTTTGTTAACAGATTTTCGACGTAATCATTCTGCTCTTTTGAATAGGCATTAAATTTTGACCTGAGATTTTCTTCTCCGTAACCGAATTTTTGCCCGGCGTTGTGCCAATCACTCTGGATCTCTTCTACAAACAGAACATTCCCTCCGTCTTTTGCTGTAAAATCTTGCACTCTTGCATGTACAACGACGCCGTTATGTTCCCATCCCCAATGAGTCTCCATATTCCAATTTGTGTAGTCGTTTCCAGGAATTTTATACAAAATTTCCCTGTAATTTTTTCCTCCAGGGATGGTATACTCAGACCACCTTGTTTCGTTGGAATCCAGTTCTTTTGCGTACTTATGCAACCTATCGTAGGTTTTTTTATCGATTTCACCTTCTTCAAGATAATCGTCCAGCCATTCTTCAAATCTCCACAAGCTAAACGTATCGTCCATTGGCTCAAGAAAATCATCAACCGAAACTCCAAGCTCCCATAACTCATCTGTGAATTCATTCAAATGATTCATGCCGTTATGAAGTGTGGATTCTTCGATCTTTAGGCTGTTGTCACGAATATACTGGAGCAGATCTTCCTTGCTTACGGATTTCTTGCCTTCCAGAAACGTGCGGATGCCGGTCCATTTGATCTCCTCATCCTTAACGCCACGGCCTTTTAAGTATGACTCAACTGATGCTGCACCAATCTTGTCGCCTTTGTACTGCTCTATCGTTCTTTCAAGCTGGCTGTAAAACTCTGGAGAAGTTCTCAGCGAGAATCGTGCCGTGCCGATCTCCTGTTTGCGAGCCAGGTCCTCGCCTTTCAGGTCGTAAATGACGGAGCCGTAGGTTGTGTTATCCATCTGATCAATATGCCGGACGTCTACGCCTTCGTAACCGAGCCGCTTCATTACCCTTGTGGCAATGCTGTCCGCGGTCTTTGATTCCGGATAATTGACCTGATCCGCTTCCTCCGTTGCTTCCGTGATGACAGACTCAAGTTCGCTTTCGGATATTCCAAGGATGTTTGCAACATCTCCAAACTTTTCACGCCAGCTCTCGTAGCGTTCCGTTCTTTCCCGGCCAAACGATCTCCGGTCGTCCGCTTCCGTTGCGATCCAGTCAATGATGTTCTCAGCTTCGTCGTGTGGCAGCCCTTTCAGATAATCATTCGGAGTAATCCGGTTGCCCTGCTCATCGTATATGTAACTTTCATCGTAAGAGAGAGTGTCTCTTTCGCTGGAATGTTTTGTAATTGTGTCTATCAGCATTCTCCTGCCGATAGTGTTATCCGCGAGACGTACAACGTCATCAATAATCTCCGCATCGCTGCGAGCAGTTTCGGACCTTTCGTTGTCTCTAAAGAAGTAATCATCGATATCGTTGGTTACTTCCTGCGCTCCATTCTCGGAGAATTCCTCGGATGCATCGTACAGCTGATCATTGAGCTCGTTGTATTCTTCCGTAGTTTTTGCTCCACTAAATAACCCAATGCTGCCGTCTACATATCTCATGAAGTCATGCAGCGCAAGCGCATCGTGGTAGTTCTTTGGTTTAAACAGATTGTACTGGCTGAAATCAACAGTCTCGGTCGGAGCAGCCTTTCCGTCCCTGGAGTTGTATCCTTCGATCTTTGCCTGGTTCCCGACAAAGTATGTGCCCGTTCCAAAGTGGCCGGTATCTCTTCCGCTGGACTGCTGCGACAGAGCCTCAGATTTTCCAAGATCCCCAGCGTGGTACCCGACGTTTGTTCTCAGCGAATACCGAGCATCGTTCTTATTTGGATCAAACCGATCTTCCAATGGAATAACGTTTCCGTTATCGTCGTAGGTTACCGGTGCAAGTGTTTTACGCGCTGCGTCAAACTGCGTGCCTTTGTATCCAAGGGCCGCCAGGTTCAGGCTGCCGATCTTCTTTGTGCCGGCGAGTTTCTGTCCTTCACGTCCCTGTTTATATTCGGCTGCCTGCCATTCCTGCGGCAGCCTTCCATTGTCTTTCAGGATCTTGTTGCATTCTTCTTCGGTCAGTGCTCTCTTGATCTTCAGCGAAGAGGAAATGAACCACTTGCCGATGTCCTCCGCACGGGCCATCGGATTTGTGGCAAATTCATATCCGCCGTTCTCCGGCATTTCCTGCATATCCTCAAATGCGACCTGGCCATCTTTTGTCGCGTGCGTCTTTGTGTAGTCCACGTCGTACGCCATTTCGCATTCAAAGACCACCTGGTTAAACCGGTGCACGTTCTCATAATTAGATCCTTCGATCTTCACGCCACCCTGTGGGAAGAACGGAAGATCTCCGGCATGCCATCCAGGACGGTATGCAAGTGCGGTCACGGACTTGGAGTTCTCCTTTGCAAATCCGCGCTTAACGATTTCTGCCCAATCAGCATCGCTGATGTCGCTTCTGTTGATTGTGCCTCCAGTCTTATTTCCTTCCGTGTTTGGGTTCTTTGTGGACGGTACGTAGAAGCGTCCGTTTTTATTGCTCTGGAAGTGCCAAGTATCCTGCGCATCCAGCCATACGTTCTGAGGAAGCGCGTCTACGCCTGATACAAACAGCGCGGACGGACGGCCCTGATCATCCACTGTAAAGACCTTGTACACGGTCTTTGTTTTCCGAGGTGCTTTTCCGGTCCTGGTTTTGTATGCCAGAGTCTGCTCCGGAATGGCGTCTGTGAATCCGCGATCGCGTGCTCTCTGGCGCACCAACCTGGTTGCCGTTTCAATGTCTCCGCTATTGACAGCGTCCATGTATCTCTGGTTTTGCTGTTCTTCCGCTTTGCTCCTCAGTGAGAATTGCGTATTCTTTGCAAACTCATTGGTTGCAGCCCATCCATCTTCCCAGCTTTCGATGCCCTGGAATCTCTCGTTCATCCTGCCGACGAAATCCTTGGCGAGCTCGTTCATCTCTTCAACAGATCCGCCAAACGGATTGTTATATCCGCCGCGCTTCTTCATGCTTTCGATCGATTCTTTTGCAGCATCCAAATTAAATACAGGCTGCAGAGGCTTTGTCACCTTGTAAGACTGCCTTGTCTCGATCACGAGTTTCATGTAGTTTGGATTGTCAATCCATTCTTTGAACCTCGGTTCCAGGTGATTCTCTTTGCAAAGCTCCCGGTATTTTTCTTTATCATTTTCGTGCTGATATGGAGAAATGCTTGCGACGTCCGTGTCCTTGTTCCACAGTCCTGTGATCTTCTTATCAGACTGAAATTGCCGATAGTCATTCCAGTTGAATGCCTTGCCAACTTCAGCAGAAAAGCAGGTGTGATACGGGAGTACCATATCCACCCAGTCTTGTGCAAGTGCCCATTCAACTTGTGCGTCACTTGTGCAGACCATAACGACGCCGACATTCTTGTATTTCTCCCGGAGTTGTTTTGCGTCTTCCCAATCTGCGCCTTGCATTGCGTCCATTTCCGTCGTTCCGTCGATGGCCTTGCAAGAAATGTTGATATTGACGCCGGTATCCGCGAAGATCCTGACGTAATCAAGATCCTTCGTATAAGCAAGACCTTTCAGCCCTCGTACCGAAGCATCTAAGAACATCTGCATGTTCTCCAGGATAAATGCCGGATGGAAGTCTGAATACGAGTAGAAGCGTACGCCATACTCCCGGTTCATCAGCTCCACAGCCTTAACGGAGAGCTTCAGGATGTCGCTGTTGTATGCGGTATATTCGACCTTTGCCTTCGCATGAGACGCTTTATTTGCATAATCGTAGATGTCGTGCATCTGATCGATCAGCTCCGGATGATCATTAACTGCATCGACCATGCTCTGCTCGGAAGCTACCTGCTCACGCGTTACAAGGCTGACGCCTGATTTCTGTGTTTCGAGGAACATTAGGAACCGTTGCCTCTGGTTCTCCGTGTTCTTTCTACCGGCCAGGAATTGGTCATATGCCCGAAGCTGTTTTGCCATCTTCGGGTTTGCCTCGATCGCCTGATCAAGGACAAATTTATCTTCCGTGATTCCGTCATTCGTTTTGACCGGAGTGATGAGATCCGCATCCGTGACGATCTTTGTCTTAGCAGAGATCTTGCCGATTCCTTTCAGGACGACATCCCTCTGCGTGATGTATTGATCTCGTGCCTGACGTTGCGCAAGTCTGTCAGCAAAAACATAGCAATACTGGCAGGTTGGCTGATCTGTCATGGACCACGCCATCTGCGATAATGCGATCGCTTCTCTCGTGGAAAGCGAATGCCCCATCAGTTCTGCGCATCTGTCAAGCAGCAGCTCCATAGCCAGGGACCTGGTGCAGATCGTGCTGTTTTCCACGGAATATCCATAGCTTTCATTGCCATAAACCGTGGATCGTTTTTTGCTCGTTCCCCTGATCGCATTGGTTTCCTTCGTCCCAGACAGAACGTTCTCCTCATTCGGAAGAAGCTTCATTACTTCCGGATCTTCCAGAATCTGCTGCATGGATTCCATAACGATGCCGGCTTGCGTCATTACGTTTACAGGAACGGCGCGACGGCCATTCTTCAACCGGTTGTTCTCGTTCCAGTTCTGCGCAGCGTTGAATATGTTTTTATTTAACCGCAGCGAATACTGGAATTCCTCATCTGCCGTGAAGGCTTCCTGATCATTCGCCTTCGCCTCTAAGTTTTTCGTTTGTTCAGCAACATTCCTTTCTGCAGCCTTCAGTGCCTCATCAATGAGCTGCTGTGCCTTCTGCAAGGATTCCGTCATCTGATTGATGTCCGCATTATTGCTGCCCTTTAATTTGCTGATGATATCCCTGATCGCTGTGCGGATCCTTGCGAGCAGTCCACGGCCTTCCTGCGTCCTGGATGCCTGCTTCAGGAATCCAGTCCACTGAAGGTCGCCTTTTACCATATGATCTGCTACCCAGTCTGCTACCACTTCGTCCATCGCCGTGGTCTGCGACATTTCCATGCCATACGATTTTGCAAGGTCGTAATATTTGGTCAGTGCTTTTTCCAGTTCCTCTGATCCGATAAACTCTGCGATATGGTTCTTGAGTTTCTCATATTCTTCTGGTGCGGCTTCCTGGAGCCGATGCGTGAATTCATGTGAGAGCACATGGAACAGCCCATTGCTTGCATCAAGGGAGAATCCGATCTTGCCATCCTGATACCATCCATTCTGTGGCATGTGTTCCATTGGAACCAGCTTTGTTTCCAGGCGGACGCCCATCTCTCCAAATCCTTTTAAGTCTTTGCGTGAGATCAGCTTCTCCTGTATTGCCTCCCGTACAAGTGGGCTGTTTATTTCAAGACCAGGCTTTTTGCTGTCACTGGTAGTGAATTCTTTTTCAAGCCTTCCGCTTTTATCTCTGAACACATCCAGCGCAGCATTCTGGCCGGATGCATACGCTGCCTGTGCAATGTCATCGCTAAGCCGGAGCCCTTCAGGAATAGCCTGATCATTCATGCCGGCGTTAAATACTTTTGCAAAATCATTAAACAGTTCCTGGCGTGCCTTAACATTAAATGCATCTATGCCAGCGTTCTGCACTGCGGACCTCCATACCTGCGATCCTGCCTCGCCGAATCTTTCTGCAGCCATGGTGTCGATTCGGTTTCTTTCGATTTCCTGTACCGGCGTCACCTCAGAATACTGTCTGAGAGGCAGCATAATATCACGGTTTCGGAGCTCTGATTTGCTCGTATCCGTGCTTACATTGATTGGCCGTGAATTTCCCTGTCTCTTCTCAGATTCTTCCTCTACGCTTGATTCTGTGCCGTGTGTCTGGGCATATTCTGCCAGTGCCTGCTGTGCATCCAGGCCGGTCTCTATTTTCTCTGCAGAAGTATTCTCCTCCAGAATCTTAACTGCAGCTGCATTTTCCATGATCTGCTTGATCTGGTCCGGATTTGCCGATCCGTTTTCGTTAACGGCATCAGACATCTCATTTAGGAATTCAGCAGCACGCGCGTTATCTCTTCGCGTTGTTTCTTCTTCGATTACACGTTTTCCGATATCCCTGTCCGTTTCGTACAGAAGCGGATGGTTCTCTGGAAGCATCTGCCTTAACTGCTCCCCGACACGCGTTTCTGTCCTGGCGTTTGAGATCGCGCCGATAGGAGCTGTAACGGCCACGCCTGCTCCGGACATAGCAAGTCCGCTGAGAGCACCACCAAGGGCATCTGTTCCAACCTCTTTTGCCATATCAAGCAAGACACGTCCAAGCGCATCGGATTCCGAAAATCCCTGGAGCAGGTAGGCATTGTATTTTTCGCGCAGCTCGGATTCACGTCCGGTGGCTACTTGCCGTATGCCATCAAATCCCCAATTAAGCAGATCTGCCAGGGCTTCTTCTGCGCCTTCTGATCCGGCGGCTTTCATTAACTGTACAAAGGAACGAGTTCCACCTAAGTATTCAAATACTTCATCCAGACCGATCTTCTCAGTAAGCACTTCGACGCCTGCGCGGACAAATGCATCCATGAGTATTTCTTCAGCATTTTTCCCGTCTGCAACGCCTTCTGTCACAGTGTTGGCAAATACCTGCGTACCCATAAGTGCAAGAATTGCCGACTGGCTCATGCCGCCAGTAAACAGCATCTGCGCAATGTTGTCGGCCATGCTCATTCCCGTGTTGTACAGGAATGATCCGGCCTCTCCGAGTGGTGAGTTCTCCGCGATATTATTCGACACTGTGGTTCTAATCGCCTGCGGAATATAGGAAAACTGGTTCGCCCATGAGTTCGTGTTGAATTCTCCGGTTTTAGCCAGCGATACAAGGTCCGATGCCACAGCGATCGGCGATCCCATGGCCGATGTTACGGACATCATGGATGCCGCAACCGGATTCTCTGTGGCAAATTCAGCAGCGGCCTGCTCGTTGTTCTGGCGTTCTCGCTTCTCCAGCTCGTCCTTCATGAAATCCATGAATTCGTAAGCCTTGTTCGGATCCTGCTTGTACAGGTGGTTGAATACTTCCTTTTCTTCATCGGTCAGCGTTGCATAGTATGAATTCATTTCGCCGTATCCGGTACGGAATCCGTATGGATTCATTGTATGCATTACCTGCTCGGCGTTTGGATCGTTGTTCAAATAATCGTAGGTGATGTCCCCATACTTATTCATTTCCGTAGAAACGTACTCTCCGACGCCGTTCAAATTGCCGCGAGGATCTACATACTGACCGTTGTCGTTGTATGTAGACTGATAGCTTCCGTCAAAGTTCGGACTGTTGCGCAGGCCCATATACTGCTGGTATTTGTTGTTCCAGTCCCTCTGATCGATCATTGACTGGACTCTCTTTACTTCTTCATCTGCGGCGAATGCCGGCTGCGTATACTGTAGAAGGTCTGTCCAGTTGGATCCATTGATATTGCCAGCATCCACTTCTTCCTGCATGCGGTTTATGAGATCCTGCTTCTCCCTGCCGACGCGCTCCTGATAAGCACGCAGGGTATCGTCAGACATGCTGTTATAGTATGCCTGCTGTGCATTAAAGTCAGGAAGTTGCGAGCTTAATTCTGAACGGCGTTTAGAAAGATCGCTCTTTGCGTTAGCCAGTTCTTGATTAATCTGATAAGTTCCGGCAACGTCACCACGCCGCCCTATTTCCATTAACTGATTTTGGAGCTCCTGGATCTTCTTCTCCTGCTCCTGGACCTGGGCATCGTTTTTGTTATAGCGAAGCAGATCAGATTTATACTGGTTCTCCAGCCGCATTAAATAATCCTGATACGAACGGTCTCCAGCTGCAGAGCCGGTCACATAACTGTTATCCCAGGTTTTTACTTTATTCTGTGCCGCTGTAACAAGCGGATTGCTCGTATAGCTCGGAGTCTGCTGTCGCTGCTGGTAATAAAAATTATTTTTGCTATTAGCTGGCTGATTATAAGATTTTGCAGGAGTAGTCTCTCGATATACTCCTGCTGCGTTCAGCCTGCCTTCCAGTGTGTTGGAATCAGATTCGTTTTTCTTTTTTTTCTTGGTAGAATATGAATTATAGTTGGTGGTTGTGCTGCCGGAAGGCTTAACTCCGGCAGCTCTCAATCTATCCGCAAGTGCCATAATAGACTCCTTCTTTAGTATCCGTATTTCATAAGGGTTCTCAGGTAATCGCTTTGTGTATTGTTGATGGCCGTTTGAACGGTTTTATCATCCCTCAGGTTCTGTTTTCTCCTGAGCATGTCCGCCTGATCAGCCGTGATCGTACCGGCCTTTTCGCTTGCGTTGATCGCGTTGTTAACCGTCTTTGAAGAATAATCCCCGTTTCCGGTTATAAATGCCAAATCATAAAATCCCAATGTAGTTCCTCCTTTTGGATTTTTGCCGCTGCCGTTTCCAGATGCGGCTGCAGCCGCGGCTGCCTGTAATTCCATCTGCTGATCATACGCATTGCCCCACATCGAGTATTCATCCTTGAACCGTCCGTAGTTTGTATCCTCCAGGTTCTGGTACAGGTTCGTCATGTTATACAGATTGCTCCGGTCATCAGCCCACCGGCCGTATGCCGTGTTATCCAGCCCCTGAAGTGCGGACAGTACGTTGTAGTTGTTCGCACGGTCATCAGCCCACCGGCCATAATCCGTGTTGTCCAGGCTCTGGTACATGCCGAGCCTGCTCTGGTACATATCCTGCGCGGCCTTTGCCAACTCCGGGATCTTGTCTGCCAGCGCAGCCGTGTAATCGTTGTATGTCTGCTGTGCCACGCTGTTGGCATAGGAGTTATCGTATCCGCCGGAAAGCGCAACGGCCTTTGCCATCGTGTCCTGCATTGCCTTCTGTCCGCCACGCAGGTACTGGTTCTTATATGCCAGGAATGATGCGTCGGAATCTGGATCATAATCGGAGTTCATCAGGTTCACATACCGGTCGATCTGGTCCTGGTACTTGCTGGTATACGGCGTCTTATCCGTTACCCTGGATAATGCCTCATTGATCTGCGGCTGGTACTCACTCTGGTAGCTGCCGTAGTTCTCCAGCTTGCCCAGGTTATTGTCGATCTGCGACTGGTACTTCGGGTTATACGAGGAAAGCGATCCATATTCGTATTCGCCGTAATTGCCCTGTGTTACACCTTCCGTGTTTACTTTCTTTACTGCCATATCTTCACCTCATTATCTTGAGTAGAATGCCTGGATACCGGCGGCTTTCAGTTTCTCCACCATTGCCTCGGCATTCTCTTTCTTCTTGTATACTCCCACCTGGATCGTGAACAGGCCGCCACGGTCCTTGATGATTGCAGGGAAACCGGCATTGCGCACCTTCTGCATCTGCTTCACGGCGTTTGCCTTCAGCTTGTATGCTCCGGCCTGCACATACCATAGCGGCTTCTCTTCGTCCTTTGTTTCTTCGTTCTTCTTCATGTATGCTTCGGTCAGCTTGGCCTTGGAGATCGGGCCGTACAGACCGTCTGCGTCGATACCAGCTGCCTTCTGGAATTTCCTCAAGGCCGCTTCCGTATCCGCACCAAAGATGCCATCTGCGCCGGCTGATCCACAGGAATAGCCGACGAAGATCAGCATCGTCTGCATTGCCTTGATCGCTTCGCCTTCATCGCCATACTGGAGATAATCACGTACATCCAGCTTGGCCGTGACGCGGCTGGCAAGATCGCCCATTCTGGAGTACATCCATTCGCCTGGGCACTGCGTAGCTGCGAACCATCTGTGTGCCGTCAGGACCATCTCATTTGGTTCCGGCTCATAGTTCAGCGCTGCCTCCCCCATCCAGAGCAGCTTTGTCTTGCCGTATCTCTGGCAGATGTCCACGCAGAGATCCACGAGCTTCATGTACGCCACCCAATTAAATGCGTATGGCGCGTAGTTGTCGCTCGCCACTTCTATCGTTACTGCCCGGTGATCATTTGCCGGGGAGGAGGAACACCAGCTCCGATCATCCTCCGGGCAGTAAAGACCTACCCTTCCGTCATAGCCAATACCATAGTTCGATGATGCCTGGCGTGACGGGTTAGCGAACAGGTTGCCCAATGCCTCGACCGTGCACTGGCCGACCACGCAGTGCGGCGTGATCCGGTCGATCTCGTGATTTCTCGGCGAGTTCCGGTTTGGTGAAATCTGTGTGTAATCAATTTTAATGCTCATGCTTTTTCCTCCTTCTTTTCAAGGTCTGCGATCCGGTGGTTTGCCACCCTGATCTGTTCCTCAACGACCGGGAGGCGTTCGGCAAAATTATTATGCCTTCGTACCTCACGGGTTAATTCCTCTAACTTCGTATCTGTGATAGCCTGCTGTATGGCCGCTTTCTGTGATGCCTTACTGAATCCTACGATTACGCTGATGATGGTCCCTGCCAGCGTGAACACTCCGGATATGATGCTTACGACGATTGCTGTATCCATTTACTTGTCCTCTATCTCCTTCATGATCTCGCTGATCTGTTCCTCGATCTTCTTGCTATTCATTGACTCCAGGATGATGTTCCATACGGCGGAGATGCCTGCCGACAGTGCGCCGATCAGGATAGGCATCAGCCAGCCCTTCCAGTCTGTGAAATCCCAATTAACAACGTGATTTGCGATCATTGCGATGTTGGCCACGAAGTACGCAACGGTGGCCTGCACGAATGTTTTGATCGCCCTGATTGCCCAGTCTTTCATGTTTGTAGCTCCTTTCTTTCTTCTCTCGTCCATAATACGGAGAAGGAAATAGCGATTTCACCCCATAGACATAAAAAAAGACCTGCTTTGGCAGGCCTTTTTTCTGTTGGTGGCTTACATGTTCTCCGCAATGCTGATGATGCTCTCAATCTGCTTGCGTGTCATTTCGTCGTTAGCCGCCCTGTGAAGATCTCTGAGTTCCGCGATGAGCTGGTCATCCCTGGAATACCGTCCCATGCTGTCCCGTTTGTTGGAATAGTCGGCATAGGAGCCACGGTAAGCATTGGAACCACCGTCATAGGATCTGCGGTACGATGCGTAAGTTGCGTTAGACGCATTGGATGCGTTGGAAACGCCTTCGGCTCTCGCATATCCTCTTCTGGAATACTCTTCCTCCTCAGATGCCATGATCACCTTGTCAATGTTCTTAATCGCGTGGGCAAGCTTATCAATGACATCAAGACTTCCGGCAGAGAGTTCCTTGCCGCCGTACTGTTTCAGTTCATCACAGAGGCGATGCTTTAATTCGTATAACTGATGCATATGATTCTCCTTTCTATGCTGTTCGTTCCACGGAGATGGATGCTTCCCGTCTTACCGTGATGGACGGCGTCGGCGTTGTTGCAGGATCGTCTTCTGTTCCGTCATAATAAACAGCAGATACAGAAGCGCAGCATCCGGATGGGACCGTGATGGTTGCATCTGTGTTGATGAACCAGTATTCCTCTGCGGCTGCAGGCGTGATGATCGCTATGCTCTCAGGGATCACTGCGCCGTTCACTGCGATTCCGACGGCTATCGGAGTGACTACTCCGCCTTCCGGAATCTGGACGTTTGCTTTTACTTCCACCTTATACCGTGCGAATCGGTTGGATGTACTGCCTTTCAGGTTAAGAATCCCGGATGCAAGAGGAACGACGTTCCCCGTATTGCATGGGATAGAAACACTGTTGAATGGAATCGTACCATTCAAAGCGACAAGCGCGTCGCTCGTTGTTACATAAGCTGCCATGGCCGTACCCCCTTAGTTATAAAAGGTGTTACCGTTGCATCCGCATCCGCCGTTGCAGCTGAAGATCGGAGTGCGTCCGTAGACAGGTGTCGTGCCTACCGGACAGCTGTCCAGACGGTTGTAAATGCCATCAATGATGGTGGAGTTCTGTGCGATCTGGGAAGCCTGTCCGCGTGCATACAGCAGTTCCTGACGGAGCTGTGCGATCTCATCGTTCTTAGCATCGATCTTATCAGCGCAGAGCTGGTCAAGGATTCTCTGTGTGCCAGCCGTCTGGTTTGCGATGATGTCCCTTACGCCCTCATTGAGTGCCTGTCTGTCAGCACAGTTCTCTGTTGCAACGGTGTACTTCAGGTCCGCGGTTGCGAGTCTGTTTTCGCAGCAGCAGTCAGCAAACTGGCTCTGTAGCGCAAAGCTCCGGTTCATGTCTGCCATCTGTGCATTGTTGATGGTAGCGTTGACGCCTGCGAATCCTGCGCAGAGTGCGTTCTGCACGTCGCCAAATCCGGTCGTTACGCGGTCCTGGATGCCGTTGATGGTCGTGTTCATCATCTGGTCGCGGAAGCCGTCGTTCGTGATCTCGGCCTGGTTCATCCACGGATACAATGCAGCACCGTCAGCGGCAAGTCCGCCGAAACCACCGAATCCACCGAAACCGTTGCCCCAGCCATTGCCAGCGATGAGCAGAAGAAGGATGATCCATCCCCAGTCACCACCAAAGCCTCCGCCGAAACCACCGTTTCCGTACATCGGCGATACAGGCATGACCATGCCGTTTCCATTTGTGTCGTTTAACATATTTTTGTCCTCCTATAGATTTTGTAGGTGAGGAACCGTCCCTTTTGACGGTCCGTGTATCATAAAAGCGTGCGCGCCGTGCTTTTATTTCATTCCCATATTCCGGGCAACATTAAATGCCCAGTTGTATTGCTCCTGGGAGATCTTCCCCTGGTTCATCAGGTTCTGTATGACCGCATTCGGATCATTGTATATGTTCTGTGGAATGCCGTACTTCCCAAGGAATGCCCCCGGATTTGCCTTTAATTGGTTCACCATCTGCATGATCTGTGGCCGGTTCATTCGTCTGCACCTTCTTTCAGTTCTGCCTTAATGGAATTAACCTCTTTCATCAGCGCATCAAACTCTTCACGCGTGATGTACTGCTGTCCGCTTAATACCGCAGGAGCTGCTGATTCTGATCCTTTCACAGTATATTCAAGGACCTTTACGCTTGGTATCCCTGATGCGTCCGCGGATTTTATGTAAATCGTTTTGGACTCGGAATCCCAAAGAGGTACCGTGTTGCCTGGTGCTACCATGTAGCTCTTCATGCCAGCCTCTCCCTGCACCCAAATCATGCCGCTGTTCTGCTGTGGCATGTTCTGCTGAGGCTGATAATTCATATAGTTTGGATAATATCCAGGATTATAAAATGCCATTATGATTCCTCCTTATCTTCAGACTCTGTATGTTCTTTAGGTAAATACCAAAGATACTGCACGATCTCTTTAGATGAGTCCCAGCTGTCGTACAGGTTCCCATCCACTACCGTTGCGACGTGGTTGCCGAAACCGAGCACGAACGTACCTTCCGGACATTCCTCGCAGAAATCTTCCGCCATATAGCAGTCCGGGCATGTATCCGGCATCGCTTTCATCTTAAAGCCGTTCTTCTTGAGCACTGCTCCCCATACGGAATTGCTCGATGGCATGTCGCACATCTGGTATCCTGCAAGCATCAGGTCCAGGTATGCGTTCTCCCAGCTGATATCCAGTGCCATCGCTACTGCTCTTACGGCACAGTCACCGACCATCCTTCCGGCCGGATTTGGGTTATATTGGATCCACATAGTGCACCTCCATTTGTCTTTATCTGATTTCATTTAATCACACGTTCCGTGCGCATCAAAGGACGCAAAAGGGACAAAAAAAGGACGTCCTCTCGGACGCCCCTAAGGCATACATATTGTCTACATCCGGCACAGGAATACGTCGGCTTTCTTTATGATCCGCTTGATCTGCCGGTCAGAAAGGTAATACTTTTCCGATAACTCAAGATGCGTCATTCCATTCACCAACCGGTCATATATGATCTGTCTGTCGCGTGCTGAATGGATGTGCTCATTAATCAGAATCGCTACCTCGCTGTTTGTATACGTTCTCATTTCCTACGGGTTCTTGTTCCTCTGGAAGTTCCTTTACTTTTCCGGACTCGTGTCTTCCGGACTCTGATTTTCGCCATAATTAAAAATGTTTCCTTTCGTTCCTATGTAGTTCGCATCTCCTCCGCCGTCTGTTGACAGGTCGATGCTCTCCTGCGATGAGTAGTCATACTGCATCCACGCATACAGCCAGATTGCGTTGCTGGCAAATAGCAGCAGCATGGCGATCACCACAACAATAATCAGTCTCTTGATCGTTCGCTCGTTCCGTGCCTGCGTGGCCTCGTATACAATGTATGGTACGTCTTTTTGCTCCATTTTTTCATCCTCCTTAATGGTTTACGGGTAGACCGTGCCATATGCCGTGCATATATTCACCCCATAGCCGGAAATTTTTTTAAAATTTTATGCCACAAGCCACCTCTATGCGTTTGGTATAAAGAACTCGTCTGTTCCGTTAAATACGATAAATGACGGAACGATTCTCCCAGAAGTACCCTCGTAAATAGTATTTATTTGCGTATCACCTATAACTGTTTCGGTAGAACCACCGCCATCAAGATTGTATGCAAATTCAAGTCCTAATTCTTCACATACACTTATTGCTTCTGGAATTGTAAAACCACTTGAATCATCAAAGCTTCTGCCCTCACCTGTTACAATACAATAATCACCATTGCTAAATTGACCAATGATCTGTCTTTGTGCGTGTTTGTTATAATTGGATGTAGCCATATATATTGAGGAATCCACACCTTGTCCATTAACTATTATTGGACAAAAGCCAACAAGCGCGGACACGATTCCGCTTGCTATCAATGCCTGTCCATCTGCGTCAGAAGTGTCATAATCAAGCACACCATCTTCATCAATGGTAAGAGCATATAAATGTGATACTGCGTCTTGCTGAATCAGTACGCTATTTTCGATGGTAACTCCTACGGGATTTTTCCCTGCTTCGGCATAAAAAACGCCTGCATTTATAGCAAGGAAGAAACCTTTTTCCCTATTCATTGACAATGTTGATTGTGTCCCTGCACCTGTACCATTTGGGACATATACAAAAGGATATTGCTTTTGTCCACCATCCCTTATTTGCGGAATCCGTATGACATAGTAATTTGTATTAGATGCCGTATCTCTTAACTTTTGGACAGAAATCTCATCTTCCCACGGAATAGTGTCTGTAAATACAACAACTCCATTAATATCGTATGCACAATTTAACTGAATTGCCGTTTTATCAAAAACGCTTGAGATCGCGTTCCCATCAATGTTGTATATCATGTTCTAATCCCTTTATATCCAAAGTTCATCATCAACCGTTAATTCCAAATCAAATTCAACGGTCTTATTTGCGTTCATCCTGTTAATATACATAAAAGCACACCCTATATCTGTTGCCGTGTTTATTGCGGTTGTAGCTGATTGATCGCCCGAACTCTGCTTAATAGAAATTGCTGTCAAAGCACTTGTGGATGCGTTTGCTTTTCGTAAATTAATTGCAACCTCTCCTTGCGTACCAGATTGGACAAAAAATGTATCGGAATCAACCACAACATTTTTTGCGGATAAAACAACTGTTTTGCCGGACGGTATGGTAAACAAGGTGCTTCTGTTATTTACCGCAGAATCCGCATTCGTAGTAAGGGTTGATGTGTTTACCAAAATATTTGATAAATTAATCATGCCAGCTGAATTGTTAGATATTTGTGCAGTGGTTTCTAATTTTATATGCTTGTGGTTTGTTATCGTAACGATTGAATTATTAAATGTATGCGTACCATTATATAGCGGATATAATGCACCTTTTGTAACAGTTACATTAAACGTAGTGGTCTTTCCACTATACGCAACTGTGATCGTACTTGTGCCAACTGTCAGCGTTCCGCTTAATGTGTAGTTTGCACTCGGAACAGTTGCCGTTGAAGTGTCGGAATAAGTTGCCGTTACCACCAAGTCTGCTTTAAGGTCATCAAGTGAATCGGTGTCGTATACTGTTCCACTCTGCGTATATACCGCAGAAATACTCGACAATGTAGCAAATCCGCTTACTGTCACATTGCAGGTAGCAGATAACGCACCTGCCGTTGCCGTGATTACGCAAGTGCCGTTTGACACGCCTGTAACAACACCACTTACAACCGTTGCGATGTCATCGTCCGAAGATGACCATGTGATCGACGATGTTGCCGGAACGACCGTTGCAATTAACGCCTGTGGCGTGCTGCCAGTCAAGCTTAATGTGTCCGCAGACAGCGTCAGCGAGTACACTTCTTCCGCCCAGTTTTCTACAACCGCGATTTCATCCGTCAATCCGGTTGTCGCGTACGCAGCACTGTTTAATAGCGTGTAGATCGCTTCCCGGACGGCCAGCGGTACGCCCCACAAATCTTTGGCAAATTCGTCTCCTACGGCCTTTGCGTCCGCGGCCATTCCGGATACGGACAGAGTCGTGTCTGTTTCAACCGCCTCTGAATTGTAAACTCCGCCGCTTGCCCAGGAGGATCCGTTGTAGTAATACCAGTTTCCGGCCGTGTATCCGGTTTCTGATCCGGTATAGACGTATATCTTATCCGTATCCGTCATCCCTGCAGCTGTACTGGCCACTAACGGAGATCCAACTTGTGCCTTTGTCGCAAAAATCGTCTTGTTCTTTGCGTGCAGCTTTGTGGCAAACTCCTGCAGGTTTTCTTTTGTAACATTTGTGCTCATATGCTCTCCTTACGATAATGAATCGACGATCGTTTCAATCTCTGCTGTCGTTAATGCAGACGGCTTGTTTTTGATGTAATCGTCGTCTCCTGTATCCACTTCATTCCAGTCCGGCTGGACGTTGATCTCAGCTCCAGCTTCGATCCCGGCCAGCTTCGTCTTTTCCGTGCTGGTATAGTCATTGGTCGAAAGGCCCTTGCCTTCCACCTTGTCCACTTTAGTATCAACCACATCCATGATCCGGTCCGCTTCACTGTTTGCAATCAGGATGCTGACGCTGCCGGAGGAAGAATCCATCGAAACATCCCTGGAAGTGTCCGTCATATCGTTCAGCGGCCGGTACATCACATAGCTCTTCAGCGTCGTGCCTTCGTCAAAGGATGCTCGGACATTGGCGGATACATATCTGCCAGCCTCAAAGAAGCTGACTTCGCTTTCCGACAGGACTACCTGGACGCTGTTGCTGCTGACGGAGATCTCATCCCCGGTCTTAACGAGCAACTTCTTCCCGGCCTGTGTAAAGATCACCTCGACCTTATCTGCCAGGCTCATATCAAATGATGTGCTAATTGTTATCAGTTTCATTCTTATGCTCCTTGATCAACATATCCAGCTCCTGGAGCCGGAAGTTCAGTTCGTTGTATAACTGGAAGATATAGCTGCGGACCGCCTCAATCTCCTCGTGATCCGTAGCATATTTCCTCGTGATATCGATATTGTCTATATTAAGCATCGGTCTCCCCCTTCATCGGTCTGGTAACCGAAGCTGTACAGCCGGACTTCTCCGGTTCCGCTTAGCCGGATCCTGAAGTGGTCGCTCCGTTTCACCTTGATCGGCACGGTAATGCTGCGCATATGATCGCTCGTGGATTCGTGGACCTTCGTGTATTCACTCGCATTGTCATATGCAATCTCGACCTTCAGGCTGCCGTTATAATCCACACGCTGCTGGATGCGGCTGATGTACTTCTGGTTCGGCGTATCCAGCCCCAGGTTGCCGGTCTCCAGATCCCATTCCAGGGCCTCTTCCGACCGCACAATCTTGCGGAGCACGATATTGGAAAACTCTTGCCGTCCGGTCGGAGTCAGTTCGTAGTCATTCGGATCCACGCCAAGGATCAGAATACCCCAAAGCTGACGGTGTTCAGTGACCTGCGGTGTATGGATGATCTCCCCGGATTCCAAATGTCCGCCGTCGTACGTCGTTGACAGATAGCTGAAGCTGGTTTCTCCAGATCCAAATTGGCTAAAGAACGAAACAAATGCTACCGTGTCATCTGTTACGCGGTCAGCAGAATAGATCAGTTCATAATCGGAATCCGGATCAAGACGAACAGGGAATCCAATTCCGATTGGTCCATTTCCGCTTGTCCGTTCAAACCAGATGACGCCATTCTCATCAATTCCGCCATCGTACGTTGAGGCTATGTCCTTCCATCCAGTATCATCGATTCCTACATAGAATTGATCAACCGAAAGAGTATTGAACCGGTTCCCTTTTCCAGGATACAAGCTGGTCCGGTATGTGACGGATGTGATGGCATCAGTTACGGTCAGTTCGGCATTGTAATTCCGGCTGTCCCAGTAATCGCCCATTGCCTGCTCAAATACAACCATCTGGTTTATGACCGGCTGTGCCTGATGATTGTTATATACATAGGTCGCTGAATTTCCGGATATCTCACTGTATGACATATTTAATTCGGCCTGGACAACTTTGTTGCTTAGTCTTTCAAGGCTTACATGTGCGGTCGGCAGGTTGTATTCATATATCGTGATCGTTTCCGTCGTTGTTGCGGAATGTCCGCGCGTGTCCGTGGCCGTGAATGTGATCGTCGTCGAGCCGTGCCCCTTTAGCACGTCCGATGTGATATACGAAATCGTATATGTAGCAGCAACAGATAACGGATGATCGACGTAGGTATCGTCCCCGATCGTCATAGTCACTTCCGCGATGTCGCTCAAATATGCCTTGTTGATCGTGATTGTTGCCGATACCTCGGAATAATTCTCCAGATATACTTCCAGCGCGTTCTCCGTTGCCCTTTCCAGCACAATGGTGTCAAACTCAGGGACAACTTCTTCTGGTACCATGACCGTAAAATATTTTGTCGAAGTGCCGGTCTTTGTTCCACTGCTGTATGTATCCAGATCCACCTGCATCAGGCCTGTTTCGCTGTTCGGAATCTGATTGCATACTTCATACGGCAGCGCATAGCTGTTGAACGTGTATTTATCCGTGGACGATGGCGAGATCATGTCCGTCGTATGAGACCAGGTGCCCATCGAAAACGTGATGTAATAGTCCAGGTCTGCGGACGGCGGCGTAAATGATACGCTTGGATAATCCCCAATCTCCGTATCCGCCACGTCATCCAGATCCGTGGTCTGCGCCTGCCATACGGCAGTCAACGTCAATGCTGCGTTGCCGGTATAGTTATCTCCCTTTTGGTAGGTATTCCCATCCGATCCGGACCAGCCCTTGAAATCATGGCCGCTTTTTGTCGGCTCCGTTGTCGATAACTTCAGCGTTACATTATATTCCTTCGATTGTGCAGATGGTGCACCAGATCCGCCATTTGCATCATATGTGACGGAGTATGTCCGTGCCGGGCATGAAATACTTCCTGACTGCTCTCCAGTGCTTCCGTAATTTCCACTCCAGTCAGAGCCATATCCGGTTGCGCGGAATTCTGCTTTAATTGAAAATGTTTTATCCAAACAATTAAATTCGTACCCGTCATTGTTGATGACTGTCACTTCTTTTGATGACGGCCAACTGGTATCATATGCGGACAGAATCGTTGTGTTGTCTGCCTTGTTTGTTCCATTGATCCAGAGCTTAAAACCGATGCGGTTCAGCGTCTGATTCTCCGAAGTGCAGCTGATTGTTGCCTTGACGTTCTTAATCTTTACTTTGTCGCCGCTTCTTGTTGGGCTGTCATAGGTAATCGTGCAGTCATATGAACATCCGGCTGTCTTTACTGTTCCTACGGAAAATGTACCCATTACCAGGAAGCCTCCTCTCTATCGGTTGAAAATATGTTATCTCCGGTTGTTACTATAGAGTCTGTCGTGCGGCTGCGGTCACTCAGCGTGATCAGGTGCGCCTGTGGAGTCATAAAGCACAGTGCGCTTCCAAGGTCCGCAGATTTTACGATGATCTGCTCTCCTGCCTTTGCCCACAGGCCATAGCCTGTATCCAGGACAAAGACGCCTTCGCTTACGCCATTCTTACTCACGGACAGGCAGTATTTCATGCCATCACGGCCGGCGGCTACCGTCTTGCCGGCCAGGAAGTTCGGTGCAAACTTCTGTCCGCAGAAATATGGCATCGATCCGTCGTACCGCATCACGCCGATCGGCGAGACATAATACAGGATGCCTTCGACGTTTGCGACTGTGTCGTGTCCGCCGGAGATGACGCCGTCTGCCTTTGTCGTGTGCATCTGGTAGTTGGACGGATAATCACCATAGATCTTGATGATCTTGTCCTCTGTGAAGAAATGGATGTAGTTGTTGTATGCAGCAGAGGCCGTGACCTCATCTGCAAAGCCTAATGATATTGCATAACTGTCGGATGCGATCCCAGCATAATTGAACCACTGCGTCGGATCTCCAAGTTTGCAGGCGAAGATCTCGTGCGTGGAGTTGCTGACGCCCCACACGCGGTTGTTTAGTGCGACAAGATGGTCCAGGTCCGGGCACTTCGTCCGGACCGTGAAGCTCGTCACCTTGTTCACTTCGATCATGCTGAGAATGATATAATTTGTCTCATCCTCCGCGCCGGTTCCATATACGATGTAATCGAACCAGTCATCTTCAGATGTTGCGTTCTGTGTTGCGGAATAAGTGATCGTATCCAATGGAGAGAATGTCCCGAAGAAATCCGATACTTCCTTCTTGTCCTTGATGGCGTTCTCATCCAGCGTGCCGGTCGGAGCCGTATAGGCTGACTCCGACGCGGAGATTCGTGGGACCAGCTTCACATACGGGCTCTCCAGCTGTATCCACTGTTCCGTTGATGTCGAATACTTCTTGAATACGCCGTTTGCCGTGTCGTACCAGTATTTGGTCGTATCGACCGGTGCTGTCGTGCCGGATTCGTAATCAATCGTCTTGCCGTCGATGTCGCACGGGATCATCTGTATTACGAGATACTGTCCGCCGTATGCCTTCGACGTGAATGACCTGACGATATTCGATAAGGCCTTTGTCTGTGAATTGAAGATGACCTTGTCCGGCATGATGACCGTGTATGCCCCGATCGTGGCAAAGCTCTTCTCGGAGTCTGTCAGATACTGCGCAGACTCCGGCAGGATCTCTCCCCGTGAGCTCTTCGTGATGCCGATACGCAGCAGATTACCAGATACCGCCATCAGCGTATCCGGTGCATATTCCCACAGGCCATTCGGATTCCCGGACAGCGCAAGGATGTCCTCCTCGCCCTGCCTGGTCGAGATGACCGGGTAATTGTCCAGGGACATATTGTTCATGTCATAGAATTCCCCGGCCTGCGTCCTGAGGTTATGGTCATAGCCAAGGAATTGCTGGATGAAGGTCGTCCCTTTGTTTTTATATGATGCTTGTGGAAGTCTCATAATAGCTTATACGTCCCTTTGTAAATCGGCTGATGTGCTCGGATGTAGCGGTCTTTCCATTCGGAATACCGTGCCTGGAAGATGGCTGCGTGGTTGTTGTACCGGTCGTACTCTTCATTCGCCAGACAGATCCGGCTAATCAGGTACTCCACATAGATGTCTGGTTCTTCCAGCATCACTTCGTCCGTCAGCGCGCTGTGTTTCTCGCTCTCTTCGGTGATGATCCCTTCAAACTCACGGAAAAACATGGAGATGTCGCGTTCCACGTCATTCACCCATGCTATGATCATCGTGTCAGAATACTGGTGCGGATGCACTTCATTCAGCCTGTTTTTGATGTCCTGTATCGTCATAATTTTTATCCTTTGTAGAACAGCGCACCACCCATCATTGGAGTGATGCGCTGCATAGCATTCGCAATTCGTGTGCCTTCGTTAGAAAGCAAAGTGTTTCTCTTTTTCCTTGAAATCATCAGACTCGCGCTGGATCATAATCGCCGTCTTGGTGTCCTGTGCCATGCTGGCTTCAAGCACCTGCCATACATACATCGGGATCTCTACGTCAACGCCACGCTGGATTCTCCAAGCACGGCCGTTCACGACCACGGTGACGTCATCCCGGTAGCGTTCGTTGTCCTTGAAGAGTCTGACTCTTACCTTCTGCTGCTCCCACGGGATCGCCGGTTTGCTTTCCTCTTCCGGAGCCGCCTTCGGTTCTTCTACTACTTCTTCTGCTACTTTCTTCTCTTCTGGCTCTTTCTTAGCTGCCATGTTGTCCTCCTTTTCTTGAGGGCCGCGGACGATGCCAGGCGCAACAGCTATGGTTACGGGGCTGGACAACGCCCTCGGCCCATCAGTGACTATCAGTTAGCCCCTGCTGCAAATGTGGAGCAGGTTTCGATTCTGACGAGATACTGCTCGATCAGACGTTCTGCTACTTTGTAAGCCTTCCAGCCTACGGTTGCTCTCTGGTTCAGAGGATCAGCTGTTCCTGCAGAACCTAACTGTTTCACGATGTGCTGCAGTCCGCCGCCGGTCACTTCGGTTACGCCGTATGCGTTGGCACCCATGATCAGGGTAGCGTATACGTCACGGCCCTTTGCGCCAGCCTCGCCCGGATAAATGACATCATTCGTGCTCGGAGATGCGGTCGGTGTATCTTTCACGGTAATGGTTGCCGTGTTTGCGGAAGAGCTGCCGCTTGCAGCGGATACTTCCATTACTTCGCCGCCTACGAGGATCTTACGTCCGACCAGTGCGGTTGCATCTGCGGTCGCAAGTTTCTCTTTGATGGTGATGACCTTTGTGCTGTAAGAATATACTGTCAGATTCCGTGCGCCTGTGGTCTCATCAACAGCCAGATCATCTGCATGGAAGATCTTTGCTTCGGTTGACTCGGAGAAACGTACGCCTGCGATACGTCCGATCTCATTTGCGTAGATGTTCTCGGTGTCAACGTACTGATGCGGAGCCTGCCATGCCGGATCGTCCATGATATCGAACTCGCAGTCCGGATGGATGATGCCTGCGTAGTCGCCGTTGATCTTCGGTGCGTTCATGACCTTCAGGGTACGGACAGCCATACGGATGGCTTTCACGGTCAGAAGGTCGTTTCCGGAAGATTCGCCGCCGACGAGTGCGGATCTGGAGGTCTTGCTTCCTTCGCCGTACTGTACGTTTGTACCGCCTGCCAGGACCTCTCTTGTGATGGTGTCCAGGGTACGGCCTGCCTGGGATGCGAGCAGCTCGGTTGCCTGCACCAGGTTGTTGTCGATTGCGGTCAGCAGCAATGTATCGGACAGCTCGATGTAATCACCAAACTGGCTGATGGTTGCTGTGATCGTGGATACGACGAGCTTGTTGCCGTGTGGCGTCACACCTTCAGTCAGAGGAGTGAGTGCCTTAGCAAGGCTGTCGTATTTACGGAATTCAATGGTTTTACCGCCATTAGCCGGGATCGGATGCTTCTGTGCAAACTGATCATGTACCAGGTTCGGCTCAGCAAGTGTGATAAGGTACTTGCTGTAGAATGTTTTCATCTCGGCAGACAGATCTGCGGAGCCGGTCGTCTGGGTATTGTCGAAATATTTTAAGTTGATCGGCATCAACTTGACAAAAATGTCCATAATTTTCCCCTTTCTGTGGGGAATCTACCTACTGAAATGTGATTTTTTCCCCACGTCTTGCTCTCTTTACCACTTCCATAAGGTCTTTAGCGGAAAGAGAATTTACGTCTGGTTTATACGTGATAGCGTTATTGGAATTGATGCCGGCTTCCTGCGGTCTCTGACCACGGGCTTTGATGTTGTCCATTACCTGCTTTTCGGTGTACGCAGCTGTCACATTCCGCGTGTCATTCAGGATCTCATCCAGGTGAAGCACTTTGTACGCATGCTCCATTGGAGTGCCAGCCTGTAAAAGCCGGATAAACTCCGGGTTCTGCGCTTCTGCTTCCAGGTTGAAGTTCGGATAAGCCTGTTTGATCGCTTCCGCCTCCCTGGTCCACTGTGCAAGCTGCTGGTCTACCATCTGCTGATTGATCACGTCCTGCTGCTGCTGAAGAAGTGCGCGGTTCTCACGCTCCAACTTCTGATAGCGCATGTACTGATCGACGCTCATTCCGGCCTCATCCGCTGCTTCTTCCCAATAGGCAGAATCGCTTTCGATCGCTGCCATCAGGGCCTGTGCGTCCGATGTGCCGTATCGCTGGTTCAGCATATCGATGACCGGCTGGACATCTGCTTTGAAGCTCTCAAGCTCCTTGGTCTCTTTGAAACGCCGGTTGATCATGTTCTGAGTATCCTTGGTATAGAAATCCTTGTACTCTCCATTGATCAGCTCGTCATAAGCCTTGCGCTTCTCATCCAATGTGCTGGAGGATGTCACGACATCCTTTTTGTCAGCGGCGTCCTGACTCTTCGGTTCCTTTGGTTCCTCCGCCGGTTCAGGTGCTTTCCCGAATACGACGTTCTCGTAAGGATCTGTTTTCTTCGCCCGGCTCCGAGAGGCGGCCTCGGCAAGTAGTTTTTCGCCCTGTTCTCCTGGTCCTTCGGCTGGAGCTGCGCCTGCTCCTTCTCCGTCAAAATGGTCCAGCTTCACATGAAACAATTCGATCATGTGGTCCTCCTTTCTTCGCGGTACAATGCCCCGTGTGGCTCTTTCAACGACTACCACGGGTTCTGCATCTCTGCATCGGGTAGTTCTGTTGCTGTCAAAATAACAAAGAGCCGGTCGTGGTTTCACCCCATAACCGGAAACTTTTTTATTTTTTTATTTCATTCAGTTTTACCTCGCAGAATTCCGGATAACTGGCCGCGATCTGCATCAGTCCGATGATCACCAGATCAAATGCTCCCTTGATGAAGTTGGATGGATCTTCCAGTTCAAACGAGATGTATCCCCAGCCAGGCTTATCGATCTGCGCGGAATGAAGAAACAGATCCTCTTCATGGTTCCGCAGGTATCCTTCCAGGGAATACATCAGCGCGGATACTCCGGCGCATACTTCCGCCGATCCGGTCGCGTGCCCGTCAAACTGTATGGAATATCTTGGATCTGCTTTCGTGATCTGGATCTTTGTCATCAGCGTAATCCCGTGTTCTGTGCGCTTCCTGAGTTCATGTCAGGTGTGGATCTCTTCGCCAGCCGCTGTGCATATGGCAGCTTCGGTGCCCTGGATTCCATCACGCCTGCCGTTGCCTTGTTCGTTACGTTTTTGCCGCTTGGTGCTTCTGCTTCCGGCTGCGGTTCTGCTCCCGGTTCTCCCATCGGCTCGCCCATCATCTGGCCACTCATCATCGCAAGTGCCTGCATCGCCTGGTTCAGGAGATTCAGCAGTGTCTGTCCCTGCTGCACCTGCTCCACGATCTTTTCCTTGCCTTCAAAGTCCATCATCTCCAGAGCGAGCAGAGCTTCCTGTGCCCTTTCCGGGTTAAAGAATCCCATCGAGTACAGCTCTTTGGCACGCTCGTTTTCTTCCATCCGGCTGAACGGGTTCTTCTTCTGTGCCTTGATCTTCAGGTCGAAGATCGGCACGCGGTATGTCTCCTCGCCTGATGGCAGCATTCCGGTCGGTTGCGGTCCGATCAGCGCATTGCTCATATCGACGAATGCGTACTCTCCAGGCAACTGGTTCGTGATCCGGAATGTACGCGGCTCATCATAGAATTGGCGCATCAGTTCGATGCACTGCTCGCAGATTTTCGTGAATGACCGGTAAGACTCCGCTATGATGTCACGGCTCTGCTTGTTGCCTGCTTCCTGAAGGGCTGCGATGGCGGATGCTGCCGTAACGCCCGATGCCGATCCGCCGGATGTGACGTCCCGGTTCGCAGATGTTTCCTTCATCTCCTCGATCTTCTGCTGCAGGACGTTCTCATAGATGGCCGGTAATGGCTGTGTCACGATCTCCTGGAGCCTTGAGCCATCGATCTGGCCTTCCACTTCCACGATCGGATTGTTCCAGTCAAGGAATTGATTGACATTGATGTTGGTCGATGTCGATGCGAAGAATCGTTTCTTTGTAGCCAGGATGCTGTTCTCCAGGATATTGGATGACAGCTTATCGATGAACAGCTGTGGGTTCTTGCAGATGGCGATGATGCCGAATCCGGTCGGCATTCCCTTCTCCGGGAACATCACGTCGAATACGAACGGATACAGGCCGTGTGCGTAGTATCCGCTGTCCCGGTACTTCGGATCGTTCTCGGATGCGTACAGGATGATGTTGTTCACGAATTTGCAGTAATGCAGGATCGTCCGGCCGTCCGGCGTGCGCCGCTTGTAGTACCAGTCAACGACCATGCTCTTTTCGGATGTGTCGATGCTTTCGTCATACAGATACTGCGTGACGCTCACCACGCCATTGCCCTGCATGTTCCTGCACTCCGGATACTGCGATATCAGGATGTCCGTGTCCATCACTTCCACGGTGAACAGGTTCCGGCTCTTCTGTATGTCGCTGATGCCAGGCTCCCAGAAAATGTTCAGGACATCCATCTCGATGATGTCGATGTCGCCGAGGCCATTCATCTTCTGGCTGTTCCACACGTTCCCATAGATCGCCGTGCCGTGTTTCAGCTTCTCCCAGGTGTTGGAGCTGTACGTTCCACGGAAGTCGTTGTACTCCATCACGACCGGAAGGACCTGCGACAGGACCTTTGCGGATTCTTCATCGCTGCGCTCCCTTGGCAGCACGACCGGCTCCGGATAGTTGTCCATTGCATCCGCGTGCTTATTGGCGATCGCATTGAACATCCAGGCGGATGTGCTCTGGACCGTGATCTTCTTCTGGTCCTCTTCCTTCTTCGCGGCATTGATGAGGTCCCAATGCTGGAGCTTGTACCACTTCTCATCATTGACGATGCGGTTCTCCAGGTTGGCCTTGCCTGCCTTGTACTTGTTCAGGATGTTGGCCGCTTCCGCGATGTCATCCTCCGTGATCAGCTTCTGCACCATCGGATTGTCAGTTTCCGGCTGGCCATCCATTGTCACCTGCTCATCCTGTCTGCCATAAAAAATCTTATCTTCCATCTGATTCTCCCTTAAATTCGATAAGCTTCGTAGTTGTCATATCTTGATCCGTTGATGATCCGGTCAAGTGGTGTCTCTAACGGATCATACGGTTTTACTTTCTCTATCTTCCTGATCGGTGGTGCGATCGGGTTCGCCATGCACACATACCGCCACTCGTCATAGATGTGGTCCTCGCCGTCGGTGTCGATGTCCTCCACGTCGGATTCGTCATACACCAGGGCCGGTACCGTGCGGATGAAGTGCTTGCAAGTGCTGAAGCAGTAGAACATCGGCACGGCGTTCTCATCGAACGTCAGCCGGTGGTGGCACTGCATCTTGCCGGAGATCCTTGCGTGGTCTCCCTTCTCGAAATAAACGCCCTGGCGTCCCATCAGATCCCCGATGCTCTCCGTGCCATCCGATTGCCAGATGGCCGGATCACCTATCCGATGGATCGTCTTGCCCTTCAGGTTCGGATCATCTGATTCGATGTCCCTGATCTTCTGTGCCACAAGCGATGGCTCCAGCTTTATGCCGGTGTTCGGTGTGCCCGTGCAGCCATAGTATTCCCTGATGCGGTACATCCTCCGGTCGTGGTCGATCGCGTACCATCCGACGGAGAATGGCTTGCTGTAACCCCAGTCTATGCTGCACCAGATGCTCCAGTCCTGCGGTACCTTGAATGGCGATATCACATGCGTGTTCTTCCGGTCCTCGTAGTGCTCGCCGTCATTGCGCCATTCGGTAAATACCTGGCCGGAGAATGTGTCCCAATCGCCATACAGCAGCGCATTCCGTTCCGCTTCCGGTAAGGACGCGAGCCGCATGATGTAGTCCGGATCATTCTCCAGCAGCTTCTGGTTGTCAAAGACCGTGGAAGGCACGAAGATACGGCTCTTCCACTTGGTCTCTACATGTCCGTCCGGGAATGTGACGCTTGCCTCTTCCCATATGGTCTGCATCGGCGGACGCGGCGTGATGAAGCGTTCCTTCACCCACGAATGGCCGATGCCTCCAGGGTTCGCCTGTGCCCTTATGTAGCATCTCGTGTCCGGACCATTCGGTCTGTTCCGGGAATGCAGGTACATATACTCATCGTACTGGAATTGCGTGAGCTCATCGAAGTCGATGAAGTCGTAGTGCCGGCCCTGATAATTGAGCCGGTCCTTCGTGTACTGCAGCGATCCAAAATAGATCTTAGCCCCGGATGGGAATGTCCAGACGTGCTTGCTGTCGTTGTACCTTGCGGCCGGGAAGGATGCCTTGTACAGCTCCTGGCTCCGGTCGATCAGGTCGGTCAGCTGTGGGAATGTCTTACGCAGGATCAGCCCACGGTAATGTGGGATGTGTACCTGCCTTAATGCTTCTGCCAGTGCGCAGTCACTCTTGCCGCCACCAGCAGCTCCGCCGTATAATGCCTCATCTTCCCACCTCTGCATCAGCGCGAGCTGCTTTGGTTGTGGTGTCCAGATGATATTCGGCATAAATTATGATTGAGCGTCCGGCTCCATAATGCCGGCATTCTTTAACAAACCAAGAAGTGCGTTAAAATCCCCTTTGAGAGCAGCAACATCTGCCGCTGTTGAGGCTGGCAGATTAACAGCCATCCGTACTGCGCCGGTTGCCGTTTTTGTAGCGTTCTTCACATATGCAGCTCCGGATGAGATCCCCAGGTTTGTTCCAATCTTTATTCCGCCAAGCGTTCCAGGAGATGCTGTCGGCAGTGTGTACTTGGTGTCATTGTCAGCGGAATCGTCAATCGTTCCGTCTTTCTTATGGAACCGGATGCCACTCATAGCTGCCTTTGCGGAATGTTCCAGGGCAGAGCCAAAGCTCTTCTCGACCTCTGCCAAATCCACATCGCCTGATACCAGGATGCTGATCCTGTCGCTGGCAACCGGTCTGTTGTATACCGTGACCGGAACCAGGCCCATTGCCGTGCCGTTATTGGCAATGTTTCCGCCGATGCTGATCGGCGTGCCTTCCTTCAGCGGAAGCGTGATGTTATCCCATTTGATTGCTACTGGTTCAACAACTGCGTTATTGATCTTCATGTTATTCCTCTCTTTCTATTTTCTGTTCCGGAGGCTTCTCCGGAGTCATTATCTGTGGCAATGCGATCACGCCGATCTCGTCATTCTCTGCGTCCAGCGTGATGTCCTGCTTGTCTCTCCAATGCTGCCGGTCTCGGTTCTTCAGCCAGAAGATCTGCGCTGTCGTATCCGGCTTGATCCACTTCTTCTCTTTCTTGAACATCACCATATCGCCGGTATCCGGATCCCTGCGCCATTCTTCCTCCCAGACGTAGTAACCAAGGGCTGCCTTTTCCAGAGCCTCTTCGACCTCGGAATCATAGATGTCCTTGGTCTTTTTTAAGGCCTCAAATATCTCAACGTGATTGTTCTTCCAGTTGTAAAGAGTCGTGGCTGTGATGCCTATGTTTTCAGCTATCTCAGCATCCGTCAGCCCGTTCCTTGCCCACTTACGCAGCAGGATCAGGCCATCTTCCGTCAGCCATTCTTTGTACTTACCTATAGCCATATGTACTGCTTAACACACCCTGTTTGCAGATTTCACCCCATAAGGCATAAAAAAAGAGCCGATCATCTCGACTCTTTTTGTAGCATATATGTCTGGTCGTTCCTCATTTGGCACCACCACCCTTCAGATCAGCTCCGCAGTGCGGACAGTACCGGTAATTCTCCTCCATCATCCATTCCCGGCCATCCTCCTGGACTCCATACTCCCTGCGTTTCGTGCCTATCCCACAGACAGAGCACACGTCCCATTCCCTGCTATGTGGATGTGGCTCCCAGCTGCCCTTTATACTTAGGCGCTCTCGCAGGAAATTCTGCCCCTGCCACACGCGGAATGCGAAGTCCCATGCTTCGTGCTCATCCATGTTGTAACTCTCCAGTGTCTTATCGCGCACCTTCTCAATAAAGTCACTCTGCTCTTTTGGCATCATATCATTCATCTTTGTCCCCCATTCTTCCACCATCCTTGCTCCGCAACACGGACAATATGGGTGATTGTCTGTATAATGACTTCCGCATACAGAGCAATAATAATATCTATCACCCTTGTCAACCCACTCCCCATGCACAACCTCACGCACATCTGCGGTTGGTGCAAGCATTATCGACAGGAAAAACCAACAATGCGGTTCGTCCATCGGGCGAATACCTTTCTCCGGGATTCCGTTGATTATTTCGTCTGCGGTAATTCCCTTGCGTAGACCTAAATCGTCCAACAGTTTATCTGCGTCTATATACCTGCTCATTCTTCTCTCCCTTGATATGGCTCTAACCCGTCCATATTCCCTCGCCAAGTTGGAATCGGTTCTGCATCTCTCAGCGGATCGATATTCAACAGATACTCTGCCTTATCCATGCTCTTAAAAAGATTCTTTGTGAACATATCGTCGAATCCTTCGTACTCTCCGGCCATATATGCGATGTGCTCCATTACCATCTGCACGCCGTACATAAACTGATCATTGCCTTTCCTTGCATCGTATAGCCCTGTGAACAGCCTGATCTTTTTCAGCTCCTCCAGGACAGTCTTAAATGCTTCTTCCTTGTCGTCCACTGCCCTGTCGCACCTGTCACAGTCACCTATGCAGATCCCCCGGTCACATTCCGGCGTCCACTTCCACTTGCTCGCGCTCATTTTTCTTCCTCCTCCTTCTCGTCCATTTCTTGCACGATCCATTCTCGTACTCATCCTCATCCGTGCAATCGCACAGACGAGGATCTCTACCACAGGTGATGCATTCCATCAGCCGTTCAAAATCACTCATTCTCTTCGTACTCATAGTATCTCTCCTGATCCACCTTGTCCGCATAGTTCTCTTCCGCGGCAAACTGGTCATACTCATCCCTATCAATAGCTCCATGCTTGTAATCACTGATATAGCTCATCGATGGTCCCTCCCGTCCAGGTTCTTATAGATCTTCAGATCATCGTCGTCGCTGGTGTAATCGTCCAGCTCATCCTCGTACTCATAGTATTTCTCCCGGACGTGAAGGATGATCTGTGCCATCACCCATATCAGGATGGCGATTACCACCAGGAATATAACACCTACCACAATGCCGCCGGCTATCTGCATGATCATTTCTTTTTCCTCCTCTCATCCTTCTCGAAGATCTGGATCGTTGCCTTTAGCGTGTTCTTTTCCTTCTGCAGCCGCTTGATGGTCTGATCCCTGCTCTCCAGAACCTTCAGCATATGCTGGATATACTCGTCCTTTGATGCGAGTTGATCCTCGTACATCTGGACCTTCTTCTTATGATCCGCACGGATCTGCTCGATCTTTTCCTCATACTCTTTCTTTACTTCACTCGTCGTTGTCAGCATTTATTCTTACCTCCCTTTTTCTCCAACGCATACACCATATATCTGGTGGTCTCTCCGTATCTGTTCACGCCATGCTCCGGTGTCTTTTTGATCTTGTGCCCTTCCCGAATGAGTTCTCCCACCCTGGTTGACAGTTTCGTTATGCCCAATTCGCTGAACGCTTCCATAGGGCTGATGGTTTTATGACGTAGGTGATCTGAAACAGTTCGTCATCCAATGGATGCGAGATCCTTTTATATCCACCTCCGGATGTGACCGTAAATTTCACGAGATCACCCTTTTGATATCCCCTGTCATTACGCCGGATCTCAAAGCATTTATCTCCGGAAAGAACCGGATCTGCGAACGACTCCGCCAGCTTAATCTTGTGTGTCATCTTTCTACCTCCGGAATGCCAAACTCTTTCAGTCTTTCCTCAAAGCAGCTCTCGCAGAGCTCGATCGTCCTGGTCCTGCGCTGCGTCCGGTAGATCACCTGCTTATCCATATCCTCTTTCCGGTACGGGTACCGGATCTGGATGTGGTGCTCTGTCCCATTTGCCATCGGTACGCCACACAGGTCGCATTCAAATCTGTTAATCTTTGCCATTGTTTTCTTCCTCCTCTTCTGCCGGGTATGTGATCCCGACCGTAATTGTGCTGATAAAACGATCATCTTCCGGATAGAACAGCTTCTCAGCCAGGTTCAGCTTGTAGTTGTTCTTCCGCAGTGCCCGGAATTCCAAACGCTTTCCGAGCAGCTCATTTGTTTCTTCATCCAGGACCGGCTCTCCGTACTCTTCGCACATGCTCTTCAGGTAAACCTCGTTCATTGCTTCCTGGATGTCCTTCAGATCATTGGCGATCATCTCTTCATACTTTTTGATCTTCGCCTGATCCTCCGCGTGCCGTGCGAGCAGATCCTTATTCGTTGCTCGCAGGTTCGACATCTTCTGCTTGAGCTCTTTCAGTTTTTCCTGGTCAGTTTTTTTGTTTGCCATCTTGTTTCTCCTCGTATTTCTTGTTTAGATCTGCGGCGTGCGGACAGGATTCCCATTTCCAGCCGGCGCAGTATCGTTTCATAAAGTTCCTGGCATCATTCGGCGAATCAAACTTCAGGATGTGCTTTCCCTCGCAGCCGATCCGGAGTTTCTCATCCCACTTGAAGTACGGACAGATGAAGTTGAAATGCCAGTAGTCCATAGTTAGCCTCCCATGATCCTCTTCTCGATGTCCTCCCACGTTTCCACTTCCTTGTCGATCATGTCCAGGATCTTCTCATCCGTGTACGGCCATATGGTCTTTCGGACCTGGTTTGCAAACTCACCTTCACCTTCCCACTTGAAGTCACGGTCCACGAGCTCCGGATGTGGCGGCTCTTCCGGTTCCGCCCACATCCGTCCTTCAATGTCCTGCCACGCGGATCCTGTCCAGATCACGAAGAGCCTCTTCGGATCCTCACCCTTATCCGGCTGGTAGATCACCTCGTAGTTCTTCCGGTATGCCGTGCCGGTCAGTACATCCCCACTCTTCCGCTTTGCTGCGAACAGGCCTACGCTTGGTGCCTTATCTCCATTCGGCCCTGCGATATAATCACGCAGTATGCTGTCGCATTCTTCCTTGGTCTTGTAACCGATCATGCCGTACCAGGCGTCCAGCGTCTGTGACCGGACCACGTACTCGTCATCCGAATTGGTATCAACCAGGCTGAACCGTGGGTAGAATGATTTGATGTTGATCAGCAGTTCCTTGATATCTTCCCTTGTCATTCCCATCCTTCCTTTCGTGCCGGTTTATGGGTTTCCTGCTTCAACGGAAAAAGGCCTTTCCATCCCTGCTCGATAGACTGGTCAAGGATCTTGATCATCAAATCCTCGTCACAGTTAGCCAGTTTCGCAAGCTTGTCCTTAATCCGATCCTTCTCAATGTCCGTGGAGACATTCCGATACTGGAGATAGTCAGAGAACGCTTTGTTAAGTTTTGGGTTTGTGAATTCTTCAGATAGGTCTATAGATTCTTTTTGATATGAGTCTTTAGATATATCATTCATATCATATCTCATCACATCATATCTCATCATATCATATCTATTCATATCACCCACAACTGTGCTCTCTTTTGACAATTGTGTTTTTTGTGCTTCTCGTTTCTTTGCCGCCTCGCTCCGGTTCCTGCACTGCTCGTCATAGTTCTTTTTGTTCTCAATCACAGTTTCTGCATATTGTGAGAACAAAACATCCTCTATGGATCCAGGCTCAAAATTTGGCAATTCCCCTGTAGAATCAAGCTCTATCAAGGCCATGAGGATATCTGCGCAGGTTTCTTTTGGAACCTTTTTCAGGGCCTTCAGCCAGACGTGTGGTATAAGTGTGCTTGATTTTTTCTTCATTGTTTCTCCTCATCACAATTGTGATTTTTCTGCACAATTGTGCTTTTGCATTTTCTATACTTCCTGAATCTGTATCCCAAATCTCCAGAGCATCAGCTTTCGCTTGATGATGAAGTCCTTGGTTTTGTATCCCTTGGCATCCTCGACCACGGTCTTGCCGGTCTTGCGGTCCGTATACACGAAGTCTGCGATGTACTTGCATGGTTTCTCTACCACCTTGCCATGCACTTCCTGGGACGGGATCAGCGTGTACTTCACCTGTCTCTGGAGGCCGACAATCTCGCCTGCATCTTCCAGTTCTCGGAGCAGTTTCCATCTGGCCGCTTCCCTAACGGAATCGAATCGGATGCCATCTACTTCCACTTTCCGGTTGTGGTATTTTCTGTAGTAAGCCATCACTCTTCCTCCGTATCCTTTGCCCATTCCTTCATCTCTTCTTCCGGAAACAGCGTTGCGATGACGTTTGCAAGCAGCATGTCCATTGCCATCTTTGTGATCCCGTGCCCAAATGGGGATTCGTGGATCTCATCCAGAAACGCATCCGCAATGTCCTTCATCGTGAATTCTTTCTTCCAATTCTTGAATGCGTCATATGTGATGGAAAATTCTTCCGCTGTAATCGACTCGTCCTCTTCCTCTTTAAGCTCATCAAGGAAATCAATTAAAAACTCCTTTGCCTCTTTAGCGTTGTCTATCTTTACGATCTTTACTTCTTTCATCGCTCTACCTCCTCTTAGTTAAATGGCAGCGAATCGTCATCGATATCGATCTCCATAAATTCCTCTGCTCTTGGTCCCTGTTCCGCCTTCTTGCTTTCGGCAAACTCCACGCTGTCTACCATGATGCTTGTCGAGTTCGCGTGGTATCCGTCCTTGGTCGTGTATGATCCGACCGTAATGCGTCCCTCCAGGATGACCTTCATCCCTTTCTTCAAATAGTTGTTGACGAATTCCATCGTCTTGCCGAATGCCACGCAATCAATGAAGTCTGCATCCGGCTGGCCTTCCTGCTTGTACTTGCGGTCAACAGCGACCGTAAACTTCACAACGCCATTGCCCGTGTACGGTTCCCTTGACAACCGACCTGAAATAATTGCTCTGTTCATGCTTTACCTCCTAACTGTTTTCTAAGTTTTGCTGCCTGATCCGGTCTCAGATCATACAGACTGTTCACGTTGTAATAAGCGCAGACCTTCTGGATTCTTACTTCCGGTGTATCCTGCCCTGGAGCTGTCACGATCAATTCTTCCAGATACTTCGCTTCCTCCGGCTCAATGATGTCTGGTCCTGGCTCCCATCCAGAAAAATCAACCTGTGGTTCCGGATTCTTCTTCGCCGGAGCCTTCTTCTCCGCCTTTGGCTTACTCAAGCACTGCGCATCGTCATCCTCTGTTGCAAGACCGAATGCCATCAGCAGCGAGTAGCGTCTTGCATAGGTAATCGCAGATCCTTGCACCTGTGCCGGATTGTTGGTCCCCACCAATGTGGCATCCACGATCCTGCAGCCCCGGCGTCCAGGGAGTTCCTTGCCATCCACGATCGGATGCGTAACGATGTAATCTCCGTTCTCATCCGTCTCGACTGTCTGGTAGTACCTCGTGTTGATCGACTCCAGATACTCATGCACCTGTGCGATGTCAACGTACTTGTACGAATACTTTCCGGTATTCGCTGTCTTGTTTTTTGATACAGTTCCTTCTGCCATTTTTCTCCTCCAATCATTCGTAATAACTAACTCTGTAATCCCATTCAGGATCCTTTTCCTGTTCTCTTTTGATGATGCTCTCCGCTTCGTCAAATCTTCTGTATCGCTCCGGGAAATGCCACCACGGGCAGTCATTGCCTTCCCACTTGCCCCTGCCGTAGATGTCCGCGTCCCGGTACATCTGAAAAGCGTCACCCTTTTTCCTCGTTAAGATCCAACTCATAACACGCCTCCGTTCTCATCCATCTGCCTCTCCAGGTACCGGTCCAGCTTGTCCTTGTAGAAGAACGTCTTGCTGTTCCTGGAGCACGCGAGCCGGTATCCGATGCTGCTGAATTCCTCTGAGTGGATCAGTTTGCGCAGCATCTTTTTGGAATAGCCCATGTCCTCCCGCCCCCCCC
>Ga0265298_10000947_pt1 | contig 43235 bp, 48 predicted proteins | sample AusTroGonzalo_MG_3_FD_193486 | JGI IMG/M metagenome (GOLD analysis project Ga0265298, IMG submission 193486) | Bovine rumen microbial communities from tropical cattle in Woodstock, Queensland, Australia - Gonzalo_01 | ecosystem: Host-associated > Mammals > Digestive system > Stomach > Rumen ... | reverse complement strand
GTTACATAATGATCTCCACAAATGTCTTCTAATATAAGTGATGCATCTGGACTATTGTTTAATGACGATGAATTTTCTTTTACTGATGGATATGCATCAAGCCCATTCATAATCGATTCAAACAGCATATTGAATTTGCTTCTTTTAGCAGCGTTTGCTTGAAAATTCTTAACTCTCCAAAAATCTTTACCGTTGTTCATAGTTATACTTTTTTAATTGTTCTATAAATTGTATTTATTTAAACTATATTTAAGTCAATAAATAAAATAAAAGAACGAAGACTATGAGCGAAGAATACATATATTCGACGTTTGACGCCGGCGATGTAGCGACGTTTGACAACGCAGTCTACATAAAGCAAGGTATGACGTATGTAAAACCAAACAAAAGCTGGAAGACTACTGACATTGTCAACATCAAGGGCCTTACATTCAATAGAGACGACAACAACGACTTGAATGGGGATGTTCATAAAGAATGGAGACCAATTGAGATAGCTATATCGAATCTACCGCAATATACGTCTTTGGTGTGGTCGAATCCAACCATTATGGATGTAGACATTAGAAGAATACTTGAGTCTATTCCAAGTCTTCTTACTAAAAATTTAAGATTTGAAGTTCCTGCTGATGGAATAGCTAGAATAATCATATACAATGAAATGGAGTTCGACATAACTGTAAACATTACTATAAATGATGTGCCAATTCCATACTTTTTGAAAGGAAATGCATCCATGAAAGACGCCAACGCATACAAAGTAATGGCAGGCGATGTAATCGAGATTCCAAATAGACTATCAAGAGCCATCATTCTTCCATATGAATATACAGCTTCTTAGACTATATGAAAATATCACGGACATATAGATACTGACGCTACGCTATGCATAGCATATTGGCCATACGATAGACTTCAAAGTCATATCGTCAATTCGCCACCTGCCGACTATTATGAAAAAGTTAGTTCGCATAGCATAAGTGTGTCAAATTTTACATATAAAATTGTCCCAGACTATATTAAAGAAGACGTTATGTCGTATAAGTATTTTAGAAAGACTTATCAATATCTTTACGAGCCATTGTCTGGTATAAAATACAAAAAATGTTTAAATTACAATTATGAATATAGAGACAGATTGAATTGACTCTTTAATTTTTCAAAGGAGACGTTATGAATAGCAAAAGTGTGATGCATGGTCTAGTTCCGGCCATGCTTCTTTCTATGTCAGTTGGGCAGATTTACGCCTTCACTAATTTCGCTTCTTCAATATCAGAGAAGATTAGCTATAGTCAGTCGGCAGTTCAGATAGCATTTTCATTAGGCATATTCTTCTTAGGAATGGGCGCAGCGTTTTTCGGCAAGTTCGTCGAGAAAGACATTAAGAAAGCAAGTTTTCTTGGAATGGCATTGTTTATCGTTGGGTTAGTCACAACTCAGCTTTCAGTCTGTTTTAAAACGCTGTCACTTTTGTATATTGGGTATGGACTGTTTCTAGGTCTTGGCACTGGCATAACATACATATCTCCAGTTAAGACGATGATGATGTGGTTTCCTGACAATAAAGCATTAGCGTCAGCTATTCCAATCGTATTCTTTGGACTTGGATCAACTTTGTCTACATTGCTTTTGAAGCCATTTGGATTTGCCGGAATTGAAAATATTTTCTATGTTTATGCAGCGTTTTATCTTATATTGATGACGGCTGGTGCGTGTCTCATAAAGAAGCCTGATGGATATAGCAAAGCTGAAGCGACTGGATCAGTAGATTTTTCATATGGAAAGTTGCTTAAAGATAGGTTCTTCATTCACTCATGGTTGTTTATGTTCATCAATATTTCAGCTGGACTGTCCATCATTCCATTGTCGAGACAATTGATGCAAGCTGACATTATCAATTATTCAGCGTCTACTATTGGCATATTTGTAGCATTAGCCGGTGTGTTCAATGGTGGTGGTAGACTTGTGTATGCATATGCAGCTGATAGAATGAAGAGGCGCCTTCATATTTTGACAGCTATTATTGGCGATTCGATTTTAGCCATAGCGTTGTGCATTATATTTCCGAAGACGTTTGGCGTTATGATGCTTTTCATCAATATGTGTTATGGCGCTGGTTTTTCTGTTATGCCGTCTATTTTGTCTGATAAGTTTGGCATTGCGGATTTGTCGAAAATTCACGGAGCAGTTCTTTCAGCATGGGGCGTGGCGGGCTTGATAGGAAACAACGCTTCGTTATTGGTTCATTCAAGATATGGATGGATGGGAGTGTTTGTTATGATTCTTTTAATGCATATAATAAACATCGCTAATAGTTCGTCGTTGGTTTCACTTGGAAGCAGAAAAGAACAGGAGCCGGTTGAAAATGAGCAAGCTTAGAGATTTTTTCGAGGACAGATGGTTCGACATTTCAGAGTTCTTTAAGAATTGGATATGGCCAGCATATAGTTTAAAAAACGCTTTATTTAATAGATACGATCTTGTTAAATTGTCGTTTATCAAAAGAACTGAATATTCTGACGTAGTCGAGCGAATGACTCAAGCTAATTTTGAGCTTGTAAAATTCTTCATCGAAAAGGAAAGACCTGAAGAAGTCGTCATGTGGTACCAGGATCATGAAGGCCATGACGTCGGCCCTCGATATGGAATGTCATGCGACAAATCAACGAAATGGGATGTGATGTATCCTGAGCTTCAAGGCGAATTCGTCATGGACATCATAAAGGACATATATGACTATTATGTGAATAGGATTAAGCAGCAAGAGCATGAAGATCTAGTTCTTAGCGAGTTCTATCATAAGTGGCTTGCTGACGATATGCAGTTCATCGATATGCCTGGATGTGAAGCGTCTGAAGTAAAGTTCATCTCAAAGCCAAAGATTGAGTCGCTTGATTTTTTCAATGAAATTAATGTAAACTGGAATGTTCTTGACAAGTATTCTGATGGCGATAGAAAAAATCTGCTTGATAAAGACTTCGTGGACAAAGTCAGGAAAGACAATGAAAAGAAAGAGTTTGACGAACTTCAGAAGTACTTGCATCTTTGCATTGAGATGAGGCCGTATATGTGGACGTAAAGGAGAAATATAATGACTGAAGAAAGCGCTATTGAATATGCAAAGAATGTAATTGAAAAAGAAATGCAGGGGCTTGAGCTGCTAATGGTGTCGATAGGCTGTGAGTTCTTCGACACTGTAAAGCTATTTGAGTCAAGTCTGTCAGCTGGAGGCAAGATAGTCTTCACTGGAATAGGCAAAAGCGCTCATATAAGTAGAAAGGCAGTTGCGACATTAATAAGCACTGGATCGAGAGCAGCATTCATGTACCCAGTCGAGTCGATGCATGGGGATCTCGGTATGTTGTCGAAGCAAGACGTTGTTGTGGCCGTAAGCTATAGCGGAGAGACTGACGAGCTTTTAGCTGCAATTCCAGCTATCAGGAACATCGGTTGTGAAATACTGGCTTTGACAAGTTCTGAGCATTCGAGGCTTGCGAAGACGGCTGACCATTTGCTTCTTATGCCAGTGCTTATTGAAGCGTGTCCATTTGAGCTTGCGCCTACTACGTCGACTACAGCGCTGCTTGCATTGACGGATGCTCTAGCACTTACGTTGATGAAACGACGAGACTTCACGAAGAAGGACTATGGACGTCTTCATCCAGCTGGGTCGATTGGCAGGGCATTGACTTATAAAGTTCGAGATGTGATGAAGCATTATGACGTTCTTCCATCAATAAATGAGCTTGATTCTAAGAAAGCTATGAAAGCGATGCTAACGACTCAAGCGCCATGCGCGGTGCTAGTCAATAATGACAACCGTCCAATTGGCGCTATCGATGCCAATGACGTCATCAATGAAACTGTAGAGAAATGTTCGCTTCACACGCTTATGATAAAGGAAGACGAATTTGCAGTAGACGCTTTGAAGAAAATGACTGATAAGAAGCTAGACGTAGCTATAATAGTAGACGCTAGTGGTAAGCTTACAGGAGTTGTTTCAATTAAAGACTTCGCTTCGTTGAAAATCTCAAAGCCGATTTAGGTTGATCTATATCGACAGTTTTTCAAGAATTCCTAAGTTTTTCACAAACCTGTTTCTAGAATTGCCATCGTAGAAGAACATACCTATGATGTCGTTGCCTTTTTTGACGATTTTCTTTATCATGTCTTTTGGAAATCTTTTATAGATGTATTGTATATGCACAAGAGAGCTAAGCACATCATCTAATAATTTAGGATTTGCGATGTCTCTATCAAATAGAGACACAGTGAAATCCATCGTCAATTTCCTTGGCCTTATATGTATGATATCTGTTATGATCTCTAAAAGAGTTCCATAAACACCGTACAATGGTTCGTATGTTGGTATCTTGCATTTTACAATGCTAAGTATCTTACTGAGTTTGTCTTCGTCTTCTTTTACTATATGTAGCATTATAGTCAGTATCAATGTAGGAGCTTTCATATTAGACAGAAGCGCTTCTTCGATATTTGGATGTTTTTTCATAAAGCTGTTTAGGTATTCTTCATTAAGCATGCTCATGCTAAGCAGCGAATCGCCATTTTTCCCAAGTAGAAATGTGAATAAGTCTTTTACGTCATCGAAGTCTTCTATGTTGATGCTGTCGTTGTATTGATCCGTTAGAGCGTCTAAGATTTCTTTTATATCGTCGATAGAGATTAGATGACTCACTAAAGGCGTTTTCAATATTAAGTCTAGAAGTTTGTCTAACTTATTGTCTGCCGCATAGCCATCTACAGCCAATTCCATTAGCGTATTGATAGCGTCTTCATTACTTATATGCAAAACTGCTTCTAGTCTACTTACGGTGCAGTTGAAACTGCTTTCGCTCTCAGATATGACAGCTGCGTAAGCTTTTCTGACCATGTCTTCCTGAACAATCATGACTCATCTCCACCTATTCTTTCATACATAGCTTTAGCTTCTTTTGCTCGAGTCGGCTTGCCATGATACCTAAGTGTTTCGACTGCATATGAAATAGTATTCTTAAGCAATTTGTTGAATCCAACGCCGATAAGCTTGTCTAATATAGAATAATCTGACATATAGTCTAGGAATGCGTTAGCTTCTATTATGTCAGAGCCATCATCGCATGAATTCCTATTTTCATAGCAGTTTTCAATTGCTCTATTTAGAAATTGAATTGGCCTATATCTATTCAGTTTGTTAGAATTAAAATCTCTAAGTCTAATGCATATTGCGTTTATTATGTCAAGTCTAAACAGCTTGTTTCCGGCATATCTTATAAAATGTCATTTCAAGATCATCAAGCGAATATGCAATGTTAGCTAAAAGCACTTTGAATAGTTTTATATTTGAAGTGTCAGATATTGCATAACTATATTTCATATGAAGCTCTAAGTCGCTGCATAACTGTGGATCTCGATCATAGAAATGCTCTCTGTCTACAATCCACTGCATCTTATCGAATGTATTGAAGTCGTCTATCCCAATTGGGTTGTTCTCTCCATATACGTCAAGCCACTTCTCTTTCCAAGCTTTGCATGTAGACTTGACGTCTTCGACAGTGACGCAATGCTCAGCCTTTCTTCCAAACATGTTAGATTGCTTTATTATAGAGGCAAGCTTTAGTATGTCTTCGTCTAGCATACCGGCATTCATTGTAAGCCAAAGAGCTAATTCGCCAGCCTCTTCATAACTTATAGTAAGTAGTGCAAATTCAAGTTTAGATACTGGATCAGCTGTAGCGCTATCTTCAGATATGACTGACATATATGCTCTATATAAGAAGTCCTTCATATTAGTCCTCCAATCATTTCATTGGCTTTTGCCAGTCTATCGCCGTCATAGTTAGCATGTATCCTATCTATGCATTTTAGCGTAGTCTGAATTATAATGCGCAATAGTTCGATTTCATTGCTAGTCGCTAAAGCGTTTATCTTCTGAAGATTAGCCTCATCTGTAAGTCCGTTTAATATAAGTTTAAAATCAGCTTCTTCTCTCATTAGCGGACACATATACTTATTTTCAATCACTAGCTCCAATACTTCTAACGTAGAGCAGAGAATGTTGCTATCCGTGACTTTGTCTTCTGCTAGCATTTTCAATGCATATACGATAAGTTCATGATCGAATGCAAAGCATCTGGCCATTCTTAATAGTCTATTATGAGATTTTAAGTCAATGATTGAATAAGCCGGATTTGACAGAAGCTGAAGCAGCATATTTTTGATTCTGGGTGTGCGTCTTATATAGCCAAATACATCATTGAATTGACGGCATCTTCCGAGGCTTTCTTATTTCAAGTCTTTTCCAGTCTATCAGCCATCGAAGTTCGTCGAAGCTTTCAAATTTGCTTAAGTCTAGCATCAGTTCGCCATTGCTGTCTCTCCATTTTTCATTAAGCATGCTCCATGTATCTAATACGTCTTGCTTCTTAATTCCCGTCGAAAAGTCTTTCATTAGAAGCTTAGCCGTGTTGTCGATCTCTTCTTCAGTAGCGCTGAACTGCATAAGAAGATCCATCGCTAGCATATCGCCGTCTTCGTTGCTTATCAAAAGAGACCTAGCTAATCTTGCTGAAGCGTCATCATCTGTAGATGATGTTTCTTCAGATATGACTGCTATGTATGATCTGTAGATATTGTCATTCATTGTTCATCGCTAAATAATTTTTTGAATTCTAATAGTCTTTTTTTGTCGTAGCTGGTTTTAGCTTTATTTAGAGAATAAGTTAAGTCTTCGACTATTTTTTTAAATTCATCCGGCATTTCGCTTCCATACGTGTCGTCTGGACAACTGCATTCACTCATTATCTCAGTTTCAGTTAGCTTATCGAAGATCAGCTTTACGTCGGGATTTCCATTGTCCCAGCGTTTATATTCGCTGACTATATATGACAATGTATATAAAGCATGCAATGCGTCTTCTGTTGAAAACAAGATTTTATCTCTAGACAACCATTTTAAGATGTATTCTGTAAGTTCATGATTAAATGAACAGCTGTTTGACATCACAGTGATTTTGTTATAGTCGTATAGTTCCGAAAACCTATAATGATGATTCGAAAGAAGCATACGAAGAAGTTTTTGCAGTCGCTCAGATTTGCTAATTTTAACGCAATCGTCGAATTCTGGATGAATTGGTATAGTGAAGTCTCTCCAGCTCATTCCTATCTTCATATAGTTTTTGTCGTTTATCAGCCATCTAAGTTCATCGAATCTTTCAAATTCGCTTAAGTCGAACATTAGTTTTCCAGTGGATTCGTCTATCCATCGACTATTCAAGACTGTCCATGCGCCTATCACACCATCTTTAGAGACATGATTTGTTTCGTTAGCTATAAGCTTTGCAGTTTTTTCGATGTCTTCATCAGTCAAGTTAAATTCCATCGTAAGCTTCAAAGCAAATTCGCCAGCTTCATCATTGCTTATATGAAGAGCTGAAGCTAACATGGACACAATGTCGTCCGTAGTCGACTCGCTAATCATTTTGATGTAGGCTATGTCAATCTTATCGTTCATCTATGCAGTCAGAATTTTACAATATTTATTTTCATAATTTTTCATAACGCCGCTTTCTCAAATCCATTGATAAACATCGTTACGTTTTCTTTGACTACGTCAGTCTGAGCGATGTCATATAGAGCATACAATATCTTTCTGACTAAATCGTTCATACTGTTGTCATGATAGTATATTAGAATAAGGCCCATCTCTTTTACAGCGCAGCCAATTGGAATGTCAGCTTTGTCACTCAATTTGCTGTCAAACGGCATAAGTTTTGCGATTTCTTCAATAGCCTTCCTACATATGCTTAAAAAATTATCACTGATGCTTACGCTTCGTCTAGCATCTGGATGAATAAGTTCATAGAATACGTCGTCTATTATTGAAAACAATGCTGAAAATACATAATTGCCATTCTTTTCTCCATAATTCTTAATTTTGCTTACAGCCCATTCAAGCATTTCGTCTTTTAAATGATGAGCGTTTACAAATTCTAATTGCTTAACATAGTCTATCGTTATTAGCGGGTTCTTAAGAATTGCTTTAGCTATGTCCGTCTCAGGCGCTATTCCATATAAAGCGTTTCTTCTAATCAAGTTGCGAGCTGGCCAGTTGTTAGCCTTTAGCGATTCGTCATCGGTCGCCCACTGAAGCTTTGAGAACGTACCAAACTGCTCAATGTATTTCAAATCAAGAAAACCTGTGTCTTTCCATTTTATAACCCATTCGATGCATACTTTCTTAAATTCGTCTACACTGATTTTTCTCAAATTGCATTCGTCTTCTACTAAATGAAATACACTATTCATTACATCTGAATCTACGTTGTTTAGAAGCAGCTCTAAAGCTAAAGCGTCAGCTTCTTCTTTGCTTATGTTGAATATCTCAGCGGCTTTAGAAGAAAAGTCTACGCCATGATCTTCAGCCTCAGCTATGACAGCTGCGTATTCTCTAATTAAGTTGCTGTATTTCATTCAATCGTCGTCCTTTACGCCGTTTAGTCTTCTTTGTATTAATTCAATCTGATACTTAGTCATTTGTGCTGTAGACTTAGCTTTTTCTAAACATTCTTCAAGCAGACTTACAATCTTACGATTATCCGTGTGAATGTTTTGGCTTTCTAAGACATCATTTGCGCTTTTAAGCGCGGCTGACACATCATCACAATAATCTTTGAATTGAATGACGTCTTTTATTGAATCACAGTTGACTATTGTTTTAGCTGCTTTCTTTCTATGAGAAGCATTGATAGAATAGTTATTGCATATGTCGTCAAGAAGTTTCATTGCAGCCCATTTGTCTTGAACACTGATGCTTTCATGAAGGCGCTTCGCTAAGCTTTCGACTATGAATTCGTCGCCTATTACGCCGTTTTCTATAAGATTGTCATAAAGACCGTACATAAATGATTCGTTTACGCTAATCGACATATTCATAAGCATTGCTTTAACGACTTTTTTAGTTTGTTTGATGTTCTGAATATGCTCTTGTATATTGTCAATTATTCCAAATTCATGTGAATTTCTATATTTTGCACTAGATGCAATCTGCATTAAATAAAAACACCCAAGATCTTCTACGCTTAGCTTTAGTTCTTCACTATTGTTCCAGACATTCATCCAACCTTCGCATGCTTCTTTAACATCGTCTACACTTGGTGTAGGAAACTCGCTATAGTCTGGATAGTCTTTTATAGCTATTATAAGCTTCGCTATTGTTCGTATGTTGTCTTCAGACATTCCAAGCATCACTAACTCTAAAGCTAGTGCGTCAGCTTCTTCGCTGGTGCATTGAAGTCTAGATTTCAATAAATCTGCTGGATCCGTTGCAGATCCTTCAACAATGCATCTGTAAGCCTTCTCTATCTTATCGCATTTCATCATAACATATCGATCTTTTCATCTACAAGCTTTCTAAGTCTTGTTATTTTTGCTATGATTATCCTATAGTATGTCTCATAGTTGTTCGTGTATTTAGATTTCTTTAAGCTCTCATCTAACAATGATTCGACATCGTTTATTCTACTTAAGTCGTTGTGCTCGCATAAGTATCCGCCAATGCCGAATAGAATGTCAACTGACGTTAAAATGCATGTAGCTCCATCCATTATCTTTCTAATCACGTCAGCGTTTAGAGCAGCATATGCAGCTTTCATTTTATAATCATCTGGAACAGCTTTTATTTCTAGCATATCAACCAACGTTTCAGTTGAATACACAATGTCTTCTATTCTATTGCTCATGCGCATTCTTTCTGAAAGACTTTCAATCACGTCGTCAAGCATAACGCCGCATTGTGATTGCTTCTTTATATAGATACTTCATAAACAGTTCTACAATGTTTATAGAGATGTTGTGCATCAGCGCCTTGGCTATCTTCGCTGCACGCTCGTCGTTAGTTGCTTCATCTACAAGCGTTCTTGCGTGGTATGTCCATGCTTCTCGCCAGTCTTTATGAGAAAGCCACCTAAGTTCTTCAAATGATTTGACATCATCGAGAGATAAGCTGTCATTTTCTGACCACGTGTCTCTCCAGCCTTCGCATACTGTTTTGATTGTGCGTAGACTGTATCCGCTGTTTCGCGTTCCATCTGTAGGCTCGTTTATTAGAAGAATTTCCTTTCTCAAGTCTTCTTCAGAAACGCCACTAACGATAAGATCCATGACGAAAGCGTCAGCTTCTTCATGTGTGCAGTCCACTCTTGACCATAGAAGATCTGCTACGTCGGATTCTTCGTCGGATGCCTCGCTTATGACTTGCATATAAGCTTTATGTATAGTATCGTCGTTCATATCATCTCATCGAAAATACGTGCGTTCTTAAATAGATAATAGCGTTTTTTGCATAACGCTAAATATTCGCCATTGTGAAAGTCTTCAGCTATTTCGCAAATTTTCTTAAGCGCCTCGTCTATCTTTTCGTTCATACTTGTCTCGCCTATCTTGTTCATTTTTTCGCCGTCTTCAGCAAGTGTATGCGATAATATTAGAAAGCCGCCATTCTTCGTTAGTTTGTCTAAGACTGCTTTGCTAGTAAGAACTGACATCGCTGCTCGCATATCCTCAGCTTTAAACTTATCTTTCATAAAGCCAGTGTCTAAGATGTCTCGGCCTCGATGCGCATCAAGGTCGTTGCCTGCAAGCATTCTTACACAACAGCCATTGATTATCTCCGTTATAAGTTTTCCTTGATGCATTAGCTCCATCATCAAAGACTTAAGGCTTAAGTCCCCGAAGCTAATGCCATCGATGTTAGCTATCATCGCTTTGCATAGTTTTTCAGCGTAATTGCCTGGCTCGCACCTAGTTGCGAGCTCTCTTGCTCTAAACGTCCACGCGATTCTCTTCTGTTCATTTGTAAGCCACTCTAAGTCGCTAAACGACTGCAATCCATCAATCGTTAGTTCGGTCTTGTCTTTCCATTGAGACGCCCATCCCTCTAAAGCAGCGACAATTCTGTCTATTGAATATAGTCCAGCGCCTTCTATTATTTCGATAGCGCTTTTTATGTCATCTTCTCCCACGCCATACGAGATCATCTTAAGCACCGCGGCATCTGCTTCTTCTTGGCTGCAGTTAATGCGCTTAGCTAGCATGTCAGCAGCGTCTTCGTTTGCATCATTAGCTTCAGAAATGATTTTCTTGTATGCTATGTTCAATTTGTCGTATTTCATTTTACTGCTCTGCCTGTAGTTTGAATTCGTCATATCGGCGTTCGCATGCTCCGAGCATATTCTCCATTGTCATATTGTCTAGCTACTTCGCATGTCTTTTCAAAGACTTCTGCTATCTTATTGTTCTCAGTCTTGTCGCCTACTTTGTTTAGAGCTTCGCCAGCTTTCGATAAAGCATCGTTTAGCACTAAGAATCCATGATATGCATTTAGCATTTTGTCTACTACTCGATCATCTAAAATTGTTTCGACTGCAGCGCGTCCATTTTGTATGTCGAACTTCATCTTGCTGAAGCCATAGCTTATCAACGAAATCGCAACCGGCACGTTTAATTCCGTTTCGTATATCATTCTATCGTGCAAGCCTTTAATTGTCTCTTTAATTAGCTTGCCTTCTTCAATTAGTGCCATCATCAATGTGTTAAGCCCGCTGTCCATTATGCTTAAGCATTCTACATTTGCAATCATTGCTTTAGCTATGATTTCAGACCTTTCGACTTTTCCACATTCGAAAGCGAACTCTCTAGCCTTGAACACCCAGTCATTTCTCTTTCGCTCGTTAGTAAGCCATGTTAAAGTCGCAAGCGAAACAATATCATCAAGCTTAAGTTCGGTTCTATCTTTCCATTGGGTAGCCCATCCAATGCAAGCATTCTTGAATTCGTCGATAGAGTAGATGTCAGCATCGTCTATCATCATTGAGATCTTCTTTATGTCAGCTTCTTCTACGTTATTCACAATAAGCTCAAGAACTGCTGCATCGGCTTCTTCTATGCTTATGCTAAATAATTTAGCGATTCTTAACGATAAGTCTTCTTCAACTCCAGCTATCACCTTTTTATATGCTTCTACGACGTCTTTCATTTTTATCTTCTAATTCTATTTAGCTTGCTTTGAAGATGACCTACAGAGCAGTTTTCAAAATATGTAGACTCTTTAAGCTTGTTTGGAGCTGACTCATATCTGTCTACAGCGTCTTCGCACAGTCGTATGACTTCCTTCGTCCTACAGTCCTCTCTACGTCTCATGTAGTAGACGCAGTAAGCATATCCAGCGTCAAATAGCGCAATGCATCCGCTCTTTGCCGTTCAATAGCAGGTCTCTCTTTTCAGCTAAAGCGTTTAGCAGCTCGCAATACATTGGAAGCTGGTCTCTAGAATCAGTGAACTTCCCGTCAGCGAGCCTAGCTAACTCTACAGCTTCTTCATACGAGTAGACGGCTTTGAGCCTCGCTGTCACGCTCTCTACTGCATCCTGAAGTAGCGTATGAGATCTTATGCTTCTATACGCTATCCCAGCGCAGCTGCTGGCTACGCTAAGCGACATATTCCACATGATAGCTTTAGCTATCTTCTGGTTGCATCGATTATGCATATTCCAGTCTAGCTTGCCGCATGCAAGCTTTGCGTATTCATATTCTTCCGGACTGCTGCAGCTTGAGCTGTCGTATGACAGAAGCATAAGCGAGCTAAAAGACTGCACATCGTCTAGCGTCAGTCCGCTGTAGCTGTCTTTGACTTGGGTCCATCGAGCGCAGACGCTAACGATGTTGTCGGAGCTTGAGCTGAACTCGTCTTTTCCAGCAAGCGCCGCTACTTTAAGCATATCAGCTTCGCTCATGCCAAGAGTCGATAGCTGCAGCATAATCATGTCAGCTTCCTCTATGCTGCAATTCAAGTTCTCGCTAAACACTTCAGCTGGATTGTCTGTTAGTTCTTCAGCAGATTCAGCTATGACTTTCTTATATGCTTCAATGACCGTCTTCATTCTGATTTGATGTTTTTTATTCTACTTACTTCGTTTAGCATTTCAGTATACCAAATAAAGTCTGTTCTATATGAAAACGCGCTTCCGTTGTCTTCACACGCTTCTTCTTTGTGCGCATCTAAGGCTTCATAGCAGACTTTCACTGTTTCATCTCTTCGCCCAGGCCTTTCGTCTGAACAGCACTTATCACAATATCTTATTAAAATGTCTAATAGATTTCTCCAACCATATTTGTCGTTTCCGTAGATGAACTCGTTCTTTCTTGCTATGAGCTCGCACGCTATTTCGTCATATACATTGAATATGGCTTTCATGGATAGAAAGCCATACTGAAATGCTGTCAAAAGATTTTTTAGCTCGTCATATCGCTTAGCTATTCTTAGTCTAGCTAGAAAGCTATTCGCCATTTCGCTGAATACGCCGTGTTCACGCAAAGTTCTTGAAGTTCTAAAAGCTCCTCCTATTGACCTGTAAGTTATCATTACTGAACTAAGCTGCTCTACGCTTAGCTGCAAGTTCCACAGCATAGCTTTCACTATCTTAATGCAGTTGTCATAATATCCAATCGATGACAGTATGTTTCCATTGACATCGCTTAGCCTATGAAAGTCATCAATTGAGCTAGTGACGTACTCAAGCTCGTCGAATATGCGTATGTCGTTTAACGTAAGCAGCTCGCTTCCACTCCACATACTGCACCATTTCTCGCATACTTCTGCTATTCGCTCAGGACTTGGCTTCTTCTTTGAGTTTGACACAATTGAAGCGATTCTGCTTACGTCAGCTTCTTCCATCCCAAGCATTGAAAGTCGAAGCGAAATCATATCAGCTTCTTCTTTGCTACAGCAAAGAGCTTCTTCAAAAGACTTAGTTTCGCTAACTTCTTCAGAGATGACTCTTCTATATGCTTCAACGACGGCGTTCATCTTACAGGCGCTCCCTATGAATCGCTCGGTCGAGTCTTCTAATGTAGCCGTTCATCGTCTCGTCGATTTTTCTCTGTCTAGCTGGCGTCATTAGAATGCCAATGTCGCTTACGATGTCCTTTCGATGGCGCTCTAAAGCTTCATAGCAGACTTTCGCTGCTTCGTCTCTTCGCCCAGGCCTTTCGTATGCGCAGCATGTCCCGCAGTAGTCGACTAGCGCCATGAACAGCGTAAGCCAGTCGTTGTTCATGAACTCGTCTTTTCTCGCTATAAGCTCGCCTGCTATGTCGTCGTATGCCTGAAGCAAGTCTCTATTAGAAGAGTCGACGAAGTCGAAATTGAAGACGTCTGCTAGCTGCTTTAGCTCATCGTGGCTTTTAGCGCTTTTCATCCTTGCTAGAAAGCTTTCTGCTACTGCTTTCTGCAGTTCTGGATGTCTTTCATGCGAGCATATATATGCAGTTCTCACTGCATTCGACGTGGCGCTGAGCTTCATGTTCCACAGCACGGCGCTGACGATCTTCTGTCGCCTGCCGTCGCTCTCTGCGCCATGCAGGATCTCTAAGCATACCTGGCTTGTAGACTCGTAGTCTCCAGCTTCGTCTGTGGCGTACTTAAGCTCGTCGAACGAGCGTATGTCGTCTATAGCCAGCAGCTCGCTTCCGCTCCATAGCTCACGCCATGCTTCGCAGACCGCTTCGACGCGCTCAAGGCTTACAGCGTACTTATAGCTAGACGCGAGCACGGCTACTCTGCGTATGCTAGCTTCTTCTAAGCCACGCATGACAAGGCGCAAGAACATCGCGTCCACTTCCTCTAGGCTGCATTTAAGCCTTCTGCTAAGCTCGTCTGCAGCGTCAGCTTCAGCTGACTCTAATATGACTTTCTCGTATGCTTCAACCAGGTCTTTCATCGCGTCAGCGCTTCGACTCTGAGATCTTCCTAAGGTCTGCCGACAAGGCTCGGTTAGGCGAGTCTGGAGTCTTTCTGCCGTATGCGTCTTCTAGCTCGTCTAGCTTGCCAGCTAGGCGTCTCAGCGCGTCGCCGGAAGCGTCCCCGCTTTCTTTCGTGAACGCTCTAGCTACGTTGGTGCACAAGCCCAGCTTAAGCCTAGGATCGCTTACCGTCTCAAGCTTGTCCATTAGCGCGTCTATGGTGCTGTCTGACTTCGTCAGATAGCTTGTGAAATTGTAGAGCACGCCTATCATCCACCATGGAGCGCTGTCAAGGCTTGCCGTAGCGAGAGCGTCTACGTTCATCAGAATCGCGTCAGCTAAAGCAGCCGCATGCCTTTTGTCCGCGCAGCGGCGGCTGAACGTCGCGCTTATCTTCTCAGCGCAGGCCTGGTTCTCGTCCATTAGCGCGAACGCTCTTAGCTCGCCAAACGACTTGAACTCGCCGCCCTTTAGATTGGTCTTGCCACTCCATTTGTCTAGCCATGCATTGATGACTTTCTTGACATCGTCGCTCGACACTCTGCTTAAGTCGTTGTACGGGTCTTCGTCGATCTCTTGTATGTACGTAAGCTCAGGGCCATTGAACACTTTGTAGAACATCTCGTAGTCGTCTCCCATAGCCCCGCTCATCTTAAGAATCAGCTCAAGCTCGTCCATTCCAACAGCTTCTACTACTACTTTCCTGTATGCTTCTTCAATTCTTCTAATCTTGTCGTTCATTGTATTTCGGTTTCCTTTTGCGCCAATATATATTGACGTTATTTATTTCTGCATAGACGAAGAATCTGCTAGCTGGACAGTCTGCTTCATCCAGCAGGCCAAATGCATAGCGTCCGAAGAAGAAACGACAGTAGAGCCTATGAAAAAGTCTATTTGAAGAATTTTGGGTAGCGCATTTTTTTCACGTGATTTTTCCTCTGGAGCGCTATATAGGGCCTCACTATGTGAATTTTCACATTTTTGGCCATTCTATGGCTATTGTGCTGGAAAACCGTGATTTCCCAGTTTTAACCGGGTTTCTCCAGAGCTTCGCCAACTCTTCAGATTTTCTCAGGCTTTCTTCAAGAATCAGAAGTCTTCTGGAAAAGCTTGGACTTTCTGGAGATTCACGTTCTCTGTGGAGATATGAGCTTCTAGACTTCGTCGAGATCTTAGCTGAAGAATCTAACCGGTTTTGAGAGAAGTCTTAAGCTGGACTTCTGCAGGACTCTAGAGTCCTACGGAGCTAGAAAATCCGGATGAAGCAGACTGAAGAATCTTTCTTTGTGTCAATTCTAGATTCAAAGAAGAAGACATGCATAAGCTCGCCTATGAGCTGAGCTTTGAGCTGCAGCGCTGAGAAGAAAGCTAGAAAATCCGGATGAAGCGCTTTGAACTAGCAAGCGTTGTGTCAACGTCTAATTGAAAGCTGGACGTCTAGACGAATTCGGAAAATTCAGTTGGCGGGTTTTGAACTAGCAGCAGTTGCGTCAATATAGAAATGGCAGTCCGATGACCGAGTCTTAGCTGAAAATTCAGTTGAAGCGTTTTGAATTGCCGTGTGTTGTGTCAATATCGAATTGGAGCTATGACAGACGCGAGAGACTGAAAAACCGAATGAAGCAAATTGAAAAAACAACTGTTGTGTCAATATACAAAAAACGCTTGGCTGTTTTCGACGGCGCTGAAAAACCGATTGAAGCAAATTGAAAAAACAACTGTTGTGTCAATATTGAATTGGCGCCGGGCCGGGCGCCGCCAGGCGGGCGTTTTGAAAAAATCAATTGCGCATAATTGAAATAACAAAACAATTGTCAATAACAATATCAAACGAAAACAAATCGTTTGAAATTGAAATTGACAATTGAAAAAAAATCAATTGCAATAAATTGAAATATCAATTCAATTGTCAATAACAATATCAAACGAAATTGTTTGATATTGACAATTCAATTGAAAAAATCAATTGCGACAAATTGAAATATCAATTGAATTGTCAATAACAATATCGACAATCAATCGTCGTTCCAACGATTGATTGTAAAACGCCAACAACAAAACAAAAGGAAAACCAACATGGAACAAATCGTCACCACAATCTTTGAAGCTGCTGCTGACCTGAAGGCCCTCGCGACTGGCAACCCGCACATCCCCGTGTTGCTCCACGGCGCCCCTGGCGTTGGGAAGACGGCCGCGATTGAGAGCCTCGCCCATGAACTGGGAATCGGGTACATTGACTTGCGCTTGGCGCAGATGGAGCCGAGCGACCTCGGTGGCATACCCATTCCAAATGGGGACACGCTCCGCTACTTGAGACCCGACCGCCTTCCCATGGCCGACAGGGATGGCGAGGCTGGCATTCTCGTCCTGGAAGAGGTCACGGCCGCAAGGACGGCAGTCCAGGTCGCAGCCTACAGCCTGGTGCTTGAAAGGCGCCTTCCCAACTGCGACTACCACCTCCCTGACAAATGGATGGTGGTCGCCACCGGGAACGACAAACGTGACCGTGCAGGCGCTGGCACGATGAGCTCAGCCTTAGCGAACAGATTCCTCCACTACACCGTGGGGGTCGACGTCCCGGCCTGGTCCGTGTGGGCCAACGCCCATGGAATCCGGCCTGAAGTCACGGCCTTCATCAACGCCAGGCCCAACCTTCTCCACTCGATGAAAGACCAAGACGTGGAGTTCGGATGGCCCTCGCCCCGCAGCTGGGAGAACGTCAGCAAGCTGCTGAACGCCGGCGTCTCTCGCCAGGCTGCCATCGCCGGGCTGATTGGCCCGTCAGCCGCCGCCGAGTTCAGGGCGTTCGTCGATGACGCTCAGGAATTGGCCCTCGTGAGGACCTGGATGGCCGACGACAGCGTCCCAATCGAGATCCCGCAGAAATCTGACCGCAAATACGCTATCGCCGTCGCGATGAGCTACCACGTCTGGCACCCAGGCGACGACGCCAGCCAGGATCAGCTGCTCAATGGCTGGTTCAGGATCCTCGAGAAATTGGACGGCGCGTTCTCGGCCCTGGCAATCACGCTGGCATACGAGGACACGAACGCTAAGGAACAGGCCCGCAAGGCCTCGGTTCTCTACCGCCATCCCAAGTCCGCGGGATTCAAGGCTAAGTTCGCAGAGATGAACAAAATCCGCTCCTTCACAATCTGACCGGGCCAAGCCCGGGCCGGGTGGCCCGGGCTTAGCTGAAGCCAAGTCGAAGCTGACTACTTCGGCTTGGCTGAAGTGAACTTGAAGTAAACGAAAAGGAATCGAAATGGTAGTGAAACAAACGGCAGAAGAGTTTAAGAAGTCAATCAAATATCTGAACGAGCTCATCAATAAGGGGCTTGTCGCAAAATCGACATTGACTCAAAATGAACTTAGAGCGACCTTTAAAGAACCTTACGCTGATGAAGTCGTGATCTTCAAGGAGTGACCGACTTCAGCCAAGCTGAAGCCAACTACTTCGGCTTGGCTGAAGCGAAGCCATCTCCAGCGACTTCAATTAGACAGGCCCAGGCCTGGCGTGGCTGAATCCGCTGCGCCAGGCCTGGGCCTTTTTTCGTCTATTCAAGCTAAGCGCAGCTGCATCCGAAAAATTCGGATGCACTTAACTGAAACTTCATTCTTTATGTCAATATACAATTGAAGACGCGTTCGCTTAATAGATATGAAGCTAAATTGGCAGGCCCAATTCGACATTGACGCAATCAGCTTCATTTCAATCGAATGCATTCAGTTTTTCTTAAAGCTGAGACGCCAAGCTTAGGCCTGCTTCTATCGCATTGAAGCCTATTGAAGCTGAATCGCCGCAATGCATTCAAATGCGTAGCAATGCGCTTGGAATAGATTGAATGGAATTGAATATAGTCGACGGCATTTGCATACGGCTTACCCGTCTACGTGCGTCTCTGCACTTGCTGAATGAATGCTGCTTCGTCTACCTTAAGACGACTTTGAGAATTTCAGTTGAAGTAGATTGAAATCGATTGGGTTGTGTCAAAGACTAATTTGATTGAATGAAATCGGATGGTCTTTGCATGGCTTCAATTGAGTTGAATTGTTTTCGATTGTATCAAATTAGCTGTAATGCGCATGCGGGAGCAGCAATGCACTTCAGTATACATGAATTGAATTGAATATACAAAACCTAAGTCCAATTCGATTCGTCTGTCTGCGTGCATTTGCTCTCCCGCTTCAAGTGTGACGCGACGACTTGATCCTATTACGCAGTTTTGAATTGAATTCAGTTGAAGCAGATTGAAATAAAGACAGTTGTGTCAATGCTGAATTGGATTAGACGGCTTCAGTCCAATCAAAGCAAATTCAGTTGAAGCAAATTGAAATCAATTGGGTTGTGTCAATATCCAATTGGGCGAGCTTGGCTTAAGCGGGTCTTGAAAAATTCAGTTGAAGCAAATTGAAATAAAGACAGTTGTGTCAATATATAATTGAAGAGTCTTGCTTTAAGACGGATTGAAAAAATCGGTTGCGCGTAATTGAAATCGCAGCTGTTGTGTCAATACGCAATTTGAACGAGACGCATATGCGTCGGCTGAAAAAATCAATTGAAGCGTTTTCAAAAATCATACTATGCGTCAATATATAATTTCAGCTAAATCATAGTCTTGCGAAAAAATTGATTGCGCCCGTTTGAATTGGCAGAAGACGTGTCAATTTCAATATCGAACGGAAGGCCGTTCGGTTGTCGAGTTGGCAATCGAAAACAATTCAATTGAAGCAAATTGAAATATTAGATCAATTGTCAATATCAATATCGAAAAGCAGCGAGAGCTGCTCGGAAATGCAAACGCCAAGTCCAAAAGGAGAAACGCAAATGATCTTCGGAAACGTCTCAACGAATTTCAAGAGAAAAATCCAGTCAGCGATGAAGTCTGTCTACAATGAGACTGTTAAGCAGTGCGCAGCTGAACGTGTGCATGTCGTTAAGAAGGACCTTGCGAGGCTGTGCAAAGACACTGCTATAGAAGTGTTCAATGGCGCGTCGGTGGAGAACGAGGCGTGGGGCGAATGCATGCAGATGAAAATCGATCCAGCTGACCGGGTGTGCACCTTCAATCTAACTAATCTTCATCCGATGGCGACGACTATCCAATGGATGGGTCTTACGTCATCTGACGTGATCCATGCGTTCATCAAGATCGACGGCGATGGCCGTCCATCGACGTCATATTTCTGGGTCGCCGTCGGAATGCATTCACCGACCGAATCCAAGAATGGCAACGCTGCGACGTTCCGCGATGCATACGCTGCATGGGCTAACGCTAAGCGAAGCTTGACTGCCAATCCTTGACAATTGCTATGACGAACGCCTGGCCATCCCGCGCCAGGCTACCCGCTGCCGAAAGGCCGCGGGCTTTTTTTTTTAGTCTTTGGCCTAGCTACTTTGAAGCGGCTGAAGCCAAACCTGTTCCAGACTTCAAGTCTGCTTCACCATGGGCGCGTCTCTGGACATGAAGCTTGGGCTTTGGCGCACGGGCTTGAAGCCGCTAACTTGAAGTCTGTGAAGCGAAGTCGGCGTTGCTGAATGCGTCTTCTGAAAGCGAAGCTTCATGCTTAAGCCTAAGCTTAAGCTGTAGAAGAATTCTTCTCTGTTTTGAAGACGCTTCTGCTGAAGCTGCTTTGAAGAAGCTGAAGAGAAGCTTCTGCTGTAGACTTCGCTTCGGCTTCGGCTTTAGCGAAGAAGCCGGACTTAAGTCGAAGCTGGAGTCCTTAAGCCAGCTTCAGAAAAATCGGATGCACTGAATTGAAATCAGATCTATTGTGTCAATCTTCAATTGGACGGCCAAGTTGAAGCATCTTCAAGAAAATTCAGTTGAAGCGCATTGAAATCAGACATATTGTGTCAATTGACAATTGATAGAGCCGATGCGTGCAGAACTGAAAAAATCAATTGAAGCATTTTGAATTGGCGAGCGTTGTGTCAATAACAATATCAAACGAAAAACGAAGCGCTTGATGGACGGCTGAATTGAAAAAATCAATTGAAGCAAATTGAAATATCAATTCAATTGTCAATAACAATATCAAGCGGGACGGACCGTTTGATGTTGACGGCTGAATTGAAAAAATCAATTGAAGCAAATTGAAATATCAATTCAATTGTCAATTGAAATATCGAAGGACGGTGGACGCCGCCCGCTAACCAAGAGCGCTTAAATCAGAAGGAACGCCAACCATGACTACAAGCACAACCAACCCTGTCATCGACACCCGCACCAACAACGTCACACCTCTCTTTCCCGTCTACGCCGGGTACCCGCCCGTCAAGAAGGAAGGCTACCGCGACTACACTTCTTACCTCAAGATCGTGGAGCTGCCATTCAATGGCAAGTACATGCTCCGTCTGACTAACTGCTTGTTCCATGCTCTCAAGGAGCTTGGCGGCAAGTACGAAGTCTTCTTCCAGCGTGCCTCTGAGTTCTGCTACATTGACGAAGCCGAGACCGTTGGAATCGTCAACTGCAACACTGGATGGACTCAGCGCGACCGCCGTCAGCAGCGGATGTTCGAGGAGCACTTCACGCCGAAGTGCCTGGGCATTAAGATCAAGCAGTTCTTGACTGAGAAGAAAGTCTACCCAGAGGGCGAAGGGTGGAACGCCAAGAGCCGCTTCAAGGTAGACGGGACAATCACGATGAGCGCGACCGTCTGCGACGACGGCATGCCATACGGGCTTGGGTACGGGTCTTCATTCAGGAACGACAATGCGACCGAGCTTCGTGACTTGAGCACCAAGCGCTGCCAAGTCGTCTTCTCGGTGATGGACCTGGCGATAATGGCCGACTTGTTCTGTGGAGCTGACAAGGAGACGATGGCTAAGTACCCGCAAGACCGTATCGAGCGCCTTACTCGGAACGACAGCAACGACATGGTGCTGATGATGAAGAAGGCGTATGAAGAGCAGATCAAGGAGCTCCGCGATGAAATCAAGACGGCTGAGAATAAGATCTCTGACGACTACTACGCAAAGCAGCGCGTCCTTCAGCAAGAGCGTGATGAAGCGCTGAAGAAGATGCGGGATGAATTCAATGCGAAGATCGCCGCATTGAATGAAGAGCTCAACAGCGTCTTGGCTGACGACAATTCAGCAGAGGCTTCGCCAAGCGAGGCTGCTGAATAACGAAGCCTTGAAGCCAGGCGGCGAAAGCTGCCTGGCGATGCTTCGCTTAGTCAGACGAAGCTTAAGTTGGCGAAGCTGCTCTCTGACTACTCGACTTGGCGAACCATGACTGAAGCCGTCCTATCCTGGACGGCTTTTTTTTTTGCTTGCGCCGGCTTGGCTTCAGCTGGCTTGAAGTCGTAGAAGCCAAGTTGACGCAGCTTGCTTGAAGCGTCCTGCACATTTGACGTAAGTCTTCATAGTGAATGCAGGATATTAGACTTTCGTACTTAGCAGATATGCGGCCAGTCTTTAAGACTGTTGCAGCGCGCATACAGCCGTGGCTGTTAAGCCTATTGGCGTTGGCTTGCTTCAACAGCGTCTGACTTTGCGTTAGACGCTTTAAGATGACTGCTACGAAGCGTCTTCAGTAGACGCAGCTTCATGGCGTCCAACGATGGCTTTGCTGTAGTTGGCAGGCAGTGCAGACAACCGTGCACTAGTAAAGTGAAGCAATTGAAGATAAGTCTGCTACAGTAGTTTTTCTTCGCTTGCTCTAGCATAGCTTCAGCGAGGCCGCTGCGGTAGTCTGCATGTATGTTTAGATGAAGCTGCATACGCTAGTTGGCAATGCGTCATGGCTAATCTTGAGTTGATGTCTAGAAGCTTAAGCTTACGCGGGTGCGCACGGTCTTGAAAAATTCAGTTGCGCCAAGTTGAAATTCTTTCAGTTGTGTCAATACGAATATCGAAAGCGGAGCTGCTGCTCTGCTGAAGTCAAGTCGGCTGGCTTGGCTGAAGCTAATGCGGCTTCGCTTTAGCTGAACTTGACTTGAAAAATTCAGATGCACTGAATTGAAATCAAGCCTGACTTGTCAATATCAATATCGAACGCAGCTGAGTGGCTGCGGCCAATCCTTAAACGCCAAACATGAGGACACTACAATGAATCTTTCAAAAGTCGTTCGTGAAAACACTGAAGTTCTTTCACATGGAATCGGCGGGTTTGGAATCGAATCAAACCCATACGATGCAAAGGATAGAGAGAAGACAACTGAGTTCATTCCGCTGCCTGTGTACGGCAACTACGCATGCAAGCTCGTGAATGTCATTGTGAATTCCTTTCAGCGCCGCCCCGATAAGTTCGGGCTCTTCGCTTCACGCTGTGGCTTCGTCACAATGCTGACGAATGGGCAAGTCTCGCTTGCGCTCAACACTCGCTACTGCTACGGTGGCACAAGGCGCTTGTTCCATAAGTTCTGCACTGCATGGCACTTTGGAATGAAGGTCAAAGAGCTTGTCGTTATGCTTGGGCAGTACCCTGATGGCGAGGGCGTCAACTCATCGATGCGCTTCACAGACGACCGCAACGTGACGCTGAAGCTCTACCGTTGCTCTCCTGACTTCTTGCCGTATGGTGAAGAGAGTGGCATCGTCTGCAATGTCCCGTACAGTCGAGACGACCAAGTGACAGAAGCAGTCGTCAATCTGCTCGACCTTTCGATCTTGGGAGACCTCTGCTGCAATGATAAGAACAAAAGAGAGCTTAAGTACGACAAGACGAGAGTCGATGAAATCGTTGGCTGCCCTGTAGACGACTTGGCCGTTGGCTTGCTTACTTCGATAGACGCTCAGATAGCCGAGCTTAACAACGAGCGAGACGCGAAAGTCGAGGCGTCTAACAAGGAATACCAAGAGCGAGTGAATGCGCTTTGCAAGGAGCGAGACATAAAGGCTGGCGAGATTAAGAAGTCGTTCCAAGTCAAGATAGACGAGCTTCTGAAAGAGCGCTCGAAGTTCTTCAACGAAATCCACGACGTGAAGCCCGCTTCCGCTGAAGCGTGACTTAAATGAAGCGCCTGCTTGCCAGGCGCGTGCTTAGCCAAAGCTGGCATGGCGGTTGCGCCTCAGCTTTGGCAGCAGACATCTTGGGTGGCTTGCGCCAAAGCCGCTCTTGCTGGCATTAAGCCGGCTTAATTGGGCTTGCCTCGCTCCTAGCTAAGCCAAGCTTAGCTTAAGCAGATTGGACTGCATATGTTTATTGGCGTTTTCATATGCGGTAAGCGCGCTGCAGACAAAGCGCTTGCTTAGCTAGGAGCTTACTTTTAGATATTCGACTTTCGTCTTTCAAATAATAAATTCAGTTCAACCAAATCCAAAAGGAGAAACTCAAATGAACCAGAACATCGACATCTACTCTCAGTACGCAAGCAAGATCAACGAAGTCAGAAGCCAAGGCGTTGAACTTGCCCAGCTTGAGGCATGCATCGAGCAGCTACAGTCGACTCTCGAGATGCTAACCGCTCGCTATCAAGCGATGAAGACTTCGTATGGCGAGAATGTCAGTCAGCTGAAGGCTGTGTCAGACAGCTTAAGCCAGCAGCCGCAGCTCAGCCGGTGCCAGGCCTATGGACAGCCGGTCTTTATTGGCCAGTCTGAAGACGGCCACGACTACTCTACTTTGCTTCGCCAGTATGGGCAGCAGCCAAATATGTTCCAGCTGCAGCAGATGCAGGGAGGAGCGTTTTAAGTCGAAGCTGACTAAGTCAGCTTCATCCAACATAGAATAGGACAAACAAAGGAGACATCGAAAATGGAAAAGACATTGAAGACGAAGATCATGAACTTTCTTAAAGTCGGGAAGACTTACACTGCTTCTGAAATCGCTGAAGTCTACAGCAAATGCTCAGGGCGGAATGTGACGACGAACGACATCATTTCTACTATCTCATCGCCAAGCGGCCGCAATGGCTATCTCCGCAAAGCTTCTGCCCATGATCCGCGTCATCTTGAGAAGACAGGCCGAAATGCATATGTCCTGGCCGGTGTTCCTGGAACTCAAAGCATCTCAGTCAAGACGATTGGACTCAGCCCGAAGCTTGCTTCGCTGTTTTCGCAGTACAAGAAGAAGCTTCAGTCATCACGCATCTTGAATGGCTCGAAGATAAGCGACCGCGCTGCGCTTGAAGTCGCTTGCAGGCTTCTTATCGAATCGCTATGACATTCTAGGCAATCTAACGTAAGACAGCTAAGGCCGATGCGAAGTTTTTGGCGTTCACTTCGCATCGGCCTTTTTTAGTCTCTAGACTTCAGTCTAACTTTGCTTAGTCTCTTTTCATTATAACTACTCGCCCGGATTCTTCTACCTTTGAATCCGTTCCGTCTGGGTGAATGACCCATAAGACATCGAAGCCATAGACGTCAGCTTTCGTTAGCTTCTCGTCGTTATATCCATCTGAGAAGACGACCACTCTGTCGAATTGCGTATTTTCCTTTTTCTGCTCCGAATTGCTCTTCATTAAAATCTCTTGAGCACGCTTGCCATTCATATTCAAATCATTGATGAAGTCGAATATGTCTCTAAGATGCGTTCCACCACCGCCTTTCATTTTGAATTCTGACACGTCGAACACGTCTCCAAGCGAGCTGTCGTATATTATAGCTTCTTGAATCTTTACATCGCATTGAATTACAAGAACTTTATAGGTGATCTTCTGTGCTGCGCACATACTAATAATGCCATTCATTTCAGATAGGAACTGCGTAAGATATTCATCAGTAGATCCACTTGTGTCGACGGCTACTGCTATCGTAAGCTCAATGCCTTCTTCACTTGGCATTATAGTGCCAAATCTGTCGAAGAACTCAGGGCCAATTCTTCTGTCCATTTTATTGTATGTAGTGTTCTGCTGAGTGTTCGTCGATTGGAAATGATTTGCTAGTTCAGATCTCCAGTCGATGTCTGCTTTCTTAAATTTGTCAAGTTTCTTTTCAATAGCGCCTGGCATCTTACCCGCTTTCTTTGCAGCGTTAGCAGCTTTGTTCATAGCTTCAGCCATCTTTTCAGCTTTCCTGGCGGTGTCTTTTCCAATGTTCTCAGGATGGAAGTCTGGATCGAATCCCTTTGGTGGAAGCTCGTTCTTCGATATGCCACCATTAGCTTTCCCAGCGCTTTGCTGGCTTTCGCCTCCACTATAGTCTTTATTTGGAGAAAGTTCGTCGTTTGGATTTGGTCCTTTGCCGCCATATTCGCTTTTTTGCTTTTCTTTGCCTTGGCCTTGGCCAGCTTTGTCGCTTGCTTTGCTGTTGCTTTGCTCCTGTCCATCGTCTTGTCCCTGCCCTTGGCCATCTTTGTCGTCTGCTTCGCCGCTGCCTTGACCCTGGCCTCCAGGCTGAGGCTGACCGGCGCCTTGCTCCTTATTCTGTCCCTGCCAACTATTCTGCTGTTGTTTGCCTTTCTTAGCCCTTTCTCTTTCAAGAAAAGCTTTTATAGCTTCAGAATATTCTTCAGCTGACTTAAATGGCTGAAGTCCCATCTCTGATATAAGGCGTCTTCTAAGAAGCGTCTCGTTTGATTCATTAAGCTTACCTGTTGGATCATCGAAGTTCTCTGGAAGGCAGACGCCTTCTGGTAGATGAAATCCTTCTGCTCTAAGCATCTGGTTGATCTCCAAGTCAGCTGCGATGTTCCATACCTCCTGGTCTCTTCCACCTTGTCTCTTGAAGTGCTGAAGAGCTGCATGCCAGACTTCGTGCGCTATCACAAAGATTATCTGTTCTTTAGTCAATGTAGACATATACATTAGATCGAAATAGATGTTCTCGCCATCTGTGCAGGCAGTGTCGCATCTTACGTCATGGATTGGAATGATGTCCATCATCATTGCGACAGTTCCGATGAATGGATATTTCGTTGCAAGTTCTTTCTTGCAGATGTCTAAGAATTTAACAGCTTCTTCCTTTTTCATTGCGACGTATTTCTGAACAGCTTCAAGATCTTCTTGCGTTGTGTCTGCGCTAGCTTTGCTGCTTTTCGCAGATGTAGTCTTCTTCGCTGAAAGATATTCATTTAAAAAATTGTCTGCTGCGTCTTCATTGAATAGTCTTTTGTTAGTCTTGTTTACAAGTTCAGTGAAGATTGTGTTAAAATCATCTCCGATTGTTTATTTTGTTTAAGGCAGCTTGAAATCTAACGAATTTCTTGCTGAACATATTGTTGAATCTATCGGTTTTCATTTATTTAGAAATCCTTTTTATGAATGTTATTTAATGTTATTTATTATTAAGGCATGAACAGAATATCGCTACATATGAAATGCGTGACAGCTAGAGACATTGACGATATGATGAAATGCGACAGCCCAATGTTCAGGCTTCCATTGTATAGCGATAAGTCTAGAAGCATATTGAATTTCATCTTAGAGGCTGAGCGACTGAAGCCGTCTGGATTGTTCTCTAAGAACCGACATCTGTCTTATATGCTTATAGATGTGAAGTGCTTTGTGAGGTCAGACGACAATTCGCTTTCTCCAGTGTTTAGGGAGTACTTCATCGGCGCGTCGTCGCCAAACGACAAGGGAGACGCATGGTATACGAAAAAGGACGTTGTGAAGCTTCTTAAGATTCTGATAGAAGCTAACTACAACTATGGAGCGAGAGGGTTCTGCATAGACGACTTGAAGATACTGGCTGCTGCTATCGAAAAGGAGGAGAAGCCAGCTTTATGGAAGAAGACTCTAAAAGCTGCGCCAAAGAGATTCAACGAGGACTATCTTGTAGAATTAGTTGGCATCGTTGCTGACCCGCTGACTGTAGAGTTCAAGAGGACGCTTAAGCGAGAGGTGATTAGACTGAAAGACTTCTACGAAGACTTGATTAGAGAAAGAACTGAGGCTGCACGAAAGGAAGTCGACGCTATTCTTGGAAAGCGCGACGCTGATTTAGACGAGCTTAACGCTAAAAGAGACAAAGAGATTTTCGACATGATCGAAAAGCAGATTCACAATTTCAATTGAAAAAATCAATTGCGTATCGTTTGAATTATAAAATATTGTGTCAATGTATAATTTGATTGTAAGTATTTTCAATAGACGAAAAATTTTAATTGAAGTTATTTGAAATATTATTTGCTGTGTCAATATATAATTGATAGTAAACGGCGTTTCATTTATAAAAAAATCAATTGCATTAAATTGAAGATATGCACATTATGTCAATAGTAAATGGCGGTGGACTTGATGCTGAACGAGTTGGGTTTTCTAAATAGGAGCATCGGCATATCGTCAGCTGTGGTGTCTTGCTTTGGCTAATAGACACTAAATCTTACTTTGCATTGCATGATTCGCTATGCCTGCAGAATTCGTTTTAGTTGACAACTTAAAGGAGACGTTGAAATGAAGATGGACTTCAATTATTTCTTTGGATGCAAGATCGACTTCGGATGGTTCTTTGGAAAGCGGGCGCTTGACGTGTTGAAATGCATGTACACATCAAGCATCGTCTGCCACGAGGCTTTGTTTAAGATTCATATGATGAAGCTTAAAGGCGACTCTCGCTATAGAGTCGTAGAGAAAGACAACCGCAGAGGCTACGACTACCGTCCATGCGTCTGTCCAGATGGGTCAGTCGCTTTGACGATTGGAAGGACACTTAGGAACGAGAAGCTGAGGAGCGATATGTCTGACGCACAGCTCAGGAACATACGGCTTGACGTGACAGCTTACATAGCGATGATGAGCGAGATGCTGAAGAGATGTGAAGCAGCTGACGACTCAGTATTCGTCTTTCCTGCTGATGGTGGCGACATCGAGATCACAATCGGCTACTTCAAGCTGTTCTTGAACATACTTGAGCATAAAGGCGAAGTCACGAGACGGACACGTCAGATGTATGGCGACGCGATGATCGACGAGATGTGTGGAGGGCCTGAAGATCCATTCACATCTGGAATGCTCTCGACATTCGCTACGGCGCATTTCGATGCATGCAAAGAAGCTTACTCGAAGCTTGAGGACTGCGTTCAGAAGTCTTCCATTCTTCATTTCTCTGACGACGCAGCTGCGAAGAAGATGATGTCTGAAGCAGCAGCTTCATTTAGAGAGACGATGCATGGACTTGCAAAGGAAGCTGCTGAATTTGTCGAGGCTACTGATGAACAGCTGAATGAAATGATAGAGCGGATAAACGCAGAAGTGAAGCGGTATTAGCATACTTGGCGGCCACGTTAGCTGAAGTGAAGCTGAAGTATCAGAATCGAAGCTGCTTCTGCTAACTTGAAGTTGAAGTAGCAGACTTGAAGTCGAAGTATTAGACTTGAAATAGAAATGGGCGTCGGCTAACGTAGTCGGCGCCCTTTTTTGTCATTGCATAAATGCATGTCAATGTCGCTGGATGAATCGCATGATCTCTTGTAGCGGACTGCTTAGCGTGTCGCCAAGATACCACATTCCATTCGAGTAGACATAGCAGTAGTTCGCTAGTTCTTTCGTCTGAGTCTTCATCACTGATTCGCCACACGGCGTCTCTAACGATACAGCTTCTTCAACTACGCATTCGTCGATAGACTTTAGAAGTCTATGCACTTGCTTTTTTTCGATTAGTCTCTTTGCTGATCTTTTGTCTGAATAGTAGTCTACAAGGATTGCGCCAACTTCAGTAGGCTCGCCATTGTGCGCGATGAAACAACCATCGTAGACTCCATCAGACTCTATCCATGCTATTGCGGTGACGTTGTTTTCGTCTTCCATAATTCTTTCCTTAGTCGTTGAACTTATTCTCATCGCATATCATATTGTATATTAGATACGCTACTATCATGACAACTGGTATTGCGACGACTGAGGCCACCGCGCTTAGCATCGACATCGATAGAAGAGACTTCACAATGATGGCTGCTAAGTCTATAGCGAAGAAGACTATCAATAGCGCTACAATTCCCATCGACCACCAAGCGCCTTTCGCTCTGTCTATCTTCTTCTCGATGTCTTCAGCTTCGTCGTCGCTGAAATGCCTTCTCTCTATCTTCTCGACTACGCCTGAAGGCAAGCCTTCTTCAAGCTTGTCTAATTTCTTTCTTAGTCTATCAACGTCATTTCTGCTGTCTGTCATTTCTTTCGCCTCTGGTTTTCTCTATAAGGACCACGTTCATTAGCTGGACGAACAAGCTTCCACCAAGCAGCGCTGATATGGCAGCGTCTCTAAAGTCAAGCATGAACACGCTTATTAGAAAGACGACGATGTCTATTATAAGCAGGTTCAGCGCTACTAGGAATGTCTTGTTCTTGTAGGAATCTATCATTGAATGTACATTTCTTTTATTTAAAATAATCCTTTCTGTTTTAAAATATCAATATCATGGAGTTATTTATCATGGACTTAGACAGGATACACTGCACGCACTACGGACTTGGCTTATATACGCAGAGAGCTAAAGACATACTTATGCATCTGTTCTTCTGCAACCATAAGTTCGATAGAGATCTCGTAAGATCGTATGTCTTGTACGACCGTTGTGGAAATGCATTGAAGAAAGTCGCTATAAACCAAGGCGTCTACGACGACACATACTTCACAGTTGGGATAGGCGGCGAAGTCTGCGCTGTCTATGAATTCAACGAGTTTAGCGATTTCCGCACTCATGCATTAGATAGCATACGATCTACTGAGAAGATTCATGCTGATTTGTCTGGATTTATGAAAGACTTGCATGATATGCTTGGCGCCAGTTCGTTCTACTATGGCATCGCTGCAAACGATGAAGAGCCGTTTAGGTTCAATAGAGACGAGGTGAGAGCGATTATGTATGCGCTGTCTACGAATAAGTCTCGCATCGACAACTATAAGAAGCGAAACCATTCTGCTGAGGCTGTCATTGGAAAGCCTAACGCGGATCCAATACAGATAGCTATGGAGACCACTGTTAAACATGAGGCTGACGCTATAATGAAAGACTTCTTCAGCGATCTTCTGTCTAGAAGCAATGTAAGAATATTGGATGGAAGTAGCAAAGCAGCCGAAAGGTTCAAGCAGCTTTTCGATTCAGTTAAAGTTGATTCGGCTAAAGAAGACCTTGAGCATATAATTGGATATATCTCTAATCTTTCTGGAATAAAGCTTACAATAGAATCAGCGTATTGTCGAGTTCTAGCTTTCTCGCGCGGATCTCAAGAAGCTTCGACTTAATATGTGGAATAGAGTCTTCAAGTAGCTTATTTAGTTCTTCTGCTTTCTTTGCGTTTTCTTCGACTACTTGAGGCGACATAGTTGGAAGGCCTGCGACTTTTATGACTTTCTGCATATCGTATCCAGTAAGTAGTGTGTTCGGCCCATGACTGGAAAGCGACTTCCTGATTATGTCTAAGTCTGCATAGTCTATTGTGATGCTTCGTTTCATTGCTTTTGTCGTCGTAGAGATGGTTAGAAAGCAGTGCGAACTTCTATCGTCGTCTAAAGTAGCTTTCATCGACTCTTCTATCGACAGCTCGACCGACTCGTCTTGCTTTAAGTTTATCTCGAAGCTGCTTAAGTCTTCCATGAAATACGTCTGGTCTATGTCTAGATATTTTCCAATTATGCACACCTCTCCACATGGAGACAAGCTGAAGCTAGATCCGCTTTCGATTGCAAGAGAGTTCATCACTTGTCCTGGATACCAGACGACGGGCGAGCTTAGACTTGAGAACTTCACTTCTCTCTCGACGACAACGCCGTCTTTCATTAAAAGCATTTCAGGCTCTGACTTGCCAATTCCAGACTTGAACAGCAGTCTTATGATGTCGAGACAGCGCTCGCCATATACTTTCAGTCCAATAGGCGTTCTCATAGTTCGTTTACTGTCTCGTGAATCTTCGCTATCTCAGACTTACTATGCGCTGAAGCTACGTTCATCGCTTGTCTGAAAGTAATCCCATAAGCGCTTGCAAGCTCGATTCCAATTGATATAGAGCATTGCCATTCAAGCTCTTTTTTAATTGGATTCCTGTAGTGGATAAGCGTGATTGTGACGCAGTTCCCTACAGACTTACTGAACTTAGCTTGCTTGCCAGAGCTGCTAACTTTCGCAAATCCATTTTGGCATATCCATTCTTCTTCTGTCATAATTAGCTATCCTATGTGTAAACGCTTACTTTCAATATAAACCAATCAAGCCTATTATAAATATATCTAATTCGGCTTTATCTAGCCGACTACAAGGAGCTTTAGCATTACATCATGGGATCTCTTTCTGAAGACATGACGCTGTACAGCAGCGCTACATCGATTGGCGTCTATTCGGAGACGGCCGCGACTACATTTAGAAGACTTGCTAGAGTATGCACTGAAATGAAGCTTTCATTTAAGTCTACGTTTAGCTATAAAGAATTGGTGCTATGCCCATTTAGTAGATGCTTCGAAAACATCAACACAATCGTTCAGACGCATACTAACGACGTATGCTTCATTCATATTGGGCCTAGAAAGGATTTCACTGACGACATTAAGCGGGTTCAGGGATCTTGAAAGCGTTAGGTCGACTGACATTCAGATGCTAGCAGGCAATATGCTGTGCGTGCCATATCTTAAGATTGGCGATATACATGGCGACAGGTTTCTTCCGCACGACGTTAGCTATATGCAGATGGCAGGCGAGCCGAAAGTTGAAGTAATGGTGAAAAATACCGCTCTTCCAATGTGGATACTTGTAAGGGAAATGTGCATTGCTTTGGTCGAACAGCTGCTTTCGACGAGCACTAATCACGTGAAGGCGAAAGACGAAACGCAGTTAATCGATGTGCTTATGCAGAAGAAGCATAGCGGGTTTCAATATAAAGCTTTCGTTGCGAATGGACTAAGGCTAATGGAAGCCATAAGGGACACTCACGATTTAGACAGTGAGCTGACAATGCTTGGGGCAGTGCCAGCTGACAGGATGCAAGGCTATCCAGCAGATGGCATAGCGGCTGCTTATAGAAGCTCTATAATAGACGAGTTCTATGAAGCCGCGTCGACCGCATACAATGAAGCGTGCAATATTAGCAGAAGCATGAAATCCGATGTTGAGAACCATACGAAAGAGTATATCGAATCTACTGTTGAGCAATATGCTGATAAGTGCCAGCTGCTTCGAAAGCTTCCGAATCTAATGAAGACTACAGGCTATCTGCCTGGAGAGCTGCTTAGCGTAATGCGAAATAGGATAGTAGATTTTGATGAGAAAGCTGCATTCGACGAGTTCGAAAAGAAAGTCGAGCAAGAAGTGCGTTCATATAAAATCAATTTGGATAATGCTTCTAAAGAAGCTGACCGAAAAGTTCCAGCCGCGAGAGCCGAATATGCTGAGAAGATCAAGGAAACGTTCGACGAAAGCAACGTGTCGGCCGTGTAGGAAGTTGAGTATGTCTCTTGTTGGAAAGATGAATGATGCATATGAAAGTCTTGAGTTGGATCTTCATTCAGAGCTGGCCGCTGTAGTGCTTAGAGACATATGTAGATATGTCGCTGAGTGTGGTGAGAAGACGCTAGACAATGGCTTGTGGTTTTCTGGAATTAGATACGTATCGTCAATTGCGTTGAATTGGCATAACAACGTCACTATATTTCCAAAAGCGCGCATTCATAATACGCCTGATTTCACGTTTAATTTGGAGCGCTACAATAAATTCGACATGCGATATGAGTTTGTTGTGATAGACACGACTGTGTTTGTTCCAGAGCTATGGTTTCCAACTGAACACGATGTCGATCCATTTGGAAAGGACAGCAATGGAAAATTGCGCATATTGTCTAAACATGGAAACAGCGAATTCTATGAATTCGTAGATAGGCTATGCATAGAGAAAGTCGCAAGCGTAAGCGATGTCGATGTCAGCGATTTTGGCAGCATGGTTGATGTGCTTAGAATTTGCGATGCATCGATGAAGAAGACTATTGGATCGTATCTAAAGGTAGCGCACTTAATCGCTGGCGATAGTTCATTAGATGATCTTGTCAGGGAACTTGGGTTCGAAGTATCTGACGACGAGTTGATTGGAGAGCCGTTAGACGACATTACAAGGCTTTACCGCGAAAGCGCTATGGAGCAGTACATGGGCGAAGAAAGCGACTTAAAGCTTAGAGAAGAAGCTATTGAAATGATGAAGGAGACTTTATGAGCATTGATGCTTCAAAATATAGTGCAGATCTTCGAGACGTCTTCGAGAAGATAAGCGTTGGCTTAAGTTCGAAGAAAGCTGCTGACGTTCTAAGGATGTGCGTTCGATTCTCGAAAGAGAAGCTTGCTTATCATGATCCAAATACATTTGGCAAGTCGATTCTTGACGTATGCAAGAACTTCACTGTGTGCTATACTGGAGACGTCGTTCTTGTAGAAGACTGTGTGAAGAGTAAGTCGACGCCATTTAGCGATATGACTGTGGACGATGGAATCGACTACGATTTCATTAAAGACGACAACACGATTCAATGGTTCGTGAATGGTGTGATGATACTGCCTCCGATCCGTGCTTTGCTGAAGTATCCTGCGCATAAGGGCATCGCTCGAACAAAGATGACTCAGAAAGGAAGCTTAATGATCACTAAAGCATATCAATATGTCTTACTGGACGAATTCTTGAGAGACGTATGCGCTGGCGCTGTGACTATAGCTACTAAGAAGAATACATATCATACGCAAGTCGAGAACATCTGCATTGGCATCCAAAAGCATGAAGAGCTTTATCCCTTCGCTGAAGCTATGGCTTTGTCTTGCATTATAAGAAACGACAGGTCACTAGATCATTGGCTATCGTCTATGGGCGTCGACATGAACTCGCTGACGACCCTAGAGTTCAATGTGGACGACGTGACGCTTATGTATAGAACATCTATCATCTTGGATCTAATCGACACAATCATTGACGTAAACGATAGACTGTCTAATGCATTGAATTCTAAATACGCTGAGCATAAGAAAGCTCTTGACGAAGTGTACACTGCAGTCGTGTCGAAGTTCAGGTCGAAGTATGGAGACGAGAAGATAGCAGCTTTAGATCTACCTGAGCATTCATGCATTGTCTCGTCGTACGGACTTGCTGGATGGAAGAGGGCTTTAGCCCAAGAGCTTGGCGCGGAGCTTGAAGAAGCTAAAGCTGGACTTAAGGCCGAGTTCAAGTCGAACCAGGATGCTGAAAGAAAGTCGTTCAATGAGGAGATAGAAGCGAAGAAGAAAGAAGCGCATCAGCAGATGAAAGAGACGTTTTAGTTTCAATTGGAGAAGATGATGACGGATGGTGAAACATATATAAACACATTGAATAAGTATAAATCTAAACGTGGCTTAGGCATATACTCTAACATAGCGGCTAGAGTGCTTAGGCGAGCGATGAAAGACGCCAAAGGCAACGCATATCGATACATTTCCAACGAGATTGGCATACAGCCATTTCGCATGTCGTATGAGCCATGGCTTCAAGATCTATACACGATTGCTCCAGACTACCAAGGCGAAGTGACAGTGTATATGCGGTGTGACGGCCGGAGAGACTGGGGATCTTGAGAGATTCATTCATGAGACGACTGATGAAGAGCTAAAGAGCATATATGTTTTTCCGACGGTCGTCTCGCAGTCAGTCATCATTCCAATGTTCGCATGGGAGGCGAACTTCATAAGAAAAATCAATGGCACACTTAATATGCATTTCGCTAGAGCATTTAGGCCATTTAGCGTATTTCTTGACGAGCTTTGCGTTAGCGAATGCAATGAATTAGACGATAAAGTAGAAGACTATCAAAGTATGCGTAAGTTCATTGTCAGCATGGAAGACTCTAGCTTGAAGACGAAACTGATGTACTTCCAAAGAATGTCTTATCTACTTGCTGACAAGATCAAGCAGTTCTCTAAAGATTTCGATGGAGCGCCTTCGAATGAAGACGAGCTGACTGGGACGCCTGTAGACGACTTGACTGCAGCGTATAGGCTAAGCTTGATTGGAGAATACATAGAGACTACAATGGGCTTGACGCCGACGAACAACCGTGAAAAAGCGTATGCTGAAACATTGAAATTCATCAACGAGATGAGGGCTACTTATAAATGAATGCGAACGCGTTTGCAGAATTGAGAGCGCGATTGAGAAGCGTTTAGACAGAATGCGCAAGAATGATTCTTTCGTTCTTCATGGAGACGATGCGTTAGAAAAAATAAAGCCTAGGATTGTTCCTAGGCTTTTCTGTTATTTTGGTTTGCGGTTATTCTTCTTTTTCTGTATTGTCAGTCTTTGTCTCAGCGTCTTCGTTTTCTTCTTTCTTTGCTGGAATTGGAGGAGGCTCAGCTTTCGTCACATCAGCGTTTTTCGCTTCCCATGCGTTTGTGTTTAGCTCTGGCATTACGTTGACATAAGCTTTAGCTGCTTCTGGGTCCTTCTGCGCCAACTTCACTAGATTGCCAGTGACTTGCGGGCCTGTGCGGAAGCGGATCGTGCGGACGCCTGCTACGCCTGCTGTTGGATTGCCAAGAGAGTCAGAGTCGCTTGTCTCAATGACAGACTCAGCGTTCTCTCTAACGCCGTGGAACGAGAACAGCCCGTTGACATACAGTATAGAGCATTCGTTGCTTCCAATCTTAAACACTTTGCCAATCCCAACGACGCCGCCGTTGTGCGAGCAGCCAGCCAAGAACGCGGCTGCGACTGCAAGTAGACTTACAAGTTTCTTCATATTCATCCTTTTTGCTTTATTTTGTCAATATTTATTTTATGCGCCGTCATTTATTGTCGTTGTCGAAAGTTTCTTCTATCTGCTTAGCGCATTCTTCATATGTCTTCGAAGCTTTCGTGCGTGCGTCTTCTATAAACGATGTCTTTACTTTCTCGATTTCTTCGTTAGCGTTAGCTTCTACAGCGTTTATGCCATTTGTTATCTCACGCCTTAGAGACTCTTCTTCGCTAGTAAGTCTGACATAATATGGCAAGTAGCTTCTAATATGTAGTTTATCTATAGTTTCCTTTCCATATGAATCTATATATGATTTTAATATCTCGTTGATTTCATCGTCTCGCTTCTTGCCAATCTTTGCAGTAGCGGCGTTTGTGTCTCTTATGTAGTCTTTGTATGCGTTGCTGATCTCTTCATACACAATGTCGACTGCGGTCGTTCGCATCATTAGAGTCAATTCATCTATTTGATGGCCTTCGATTGCGCTTTCGTCTACTAGACTGCTAAACTGGCTGTCTGCATTGTTGTCGTTTTGCATTTTTCGACAGACATACAGGCAGTCTAGCCCTAATGGGAACTTCTTTGTCTTTGATGACACGAAGTCGATAACGTCGTCTTTTTTCGTTGGCTGCTTCTGCGTGTCTGCTAGGAATGCTATTAATGTGTCTTCAAGTAGATCTCCAAGACGTATTCGTCCGTGAGATGAAACAATGACTTCTTCGTTTTCGCTTGATATTATATGATTTGGATAGTCTAGATTTTTAAGTGTAGTTGTTGGAAGGCATACCATTTCGCCAACCATGAAAAACCCTGCAGCTACATTCCATTGTTCTGGATTTCTGCCATTGCTTATAGCCTTTAGACGCGATAAGTCTTCTGACATATCGTTTGGAAGAAGCGAATCGGACTCGGTCGTTATCACCACTTCATTTGTTATGGTCTGGAATATGTTAGCTATTTTCGCTTCAGTTATTTCAATGGTTAGATTTCTAATAGCCCCATGCTTTTCGTTTCTTCGTATAAGTGAACGCTCAGCGGCTTTCCATGGCAGCGACAGCATATTTCGCATTAGCCTCGCTGACTTAGCGCTAGCTAGCCTTATTGAATTTCTATCGATGAATCGTAAAATCGATGTGGACGCTTCATTCATTTTAGACCTCTCCAACGTTCTCGTAGAACTCTTCTTCAAGCCTGCACAGCTCACTGTACTCGTATGCGTCTAGCTCGCTTTGGAACAACTGCTTTATTTCGTTGATGTCGCTCCTAGTGAGTATCGCCTTAAGCTGTGGAAAGTCTTCGACAACTTGGCTGACTGGCAGTCCAACTGTACTGTCGTTCACTTCGGAGTCGAACCACTTGACGCATAGCTCTGGGCTGCATTTCATCCAAAACTCGAAATCGTCACAGTATTGAATCAAGAACTTTGGATCTTCATTGAATGGCAGGTCGTCTAAGCTATACCATTTTCCATCTATGCATTTCCACGTTATAGTCTTTCCTTGTCCATTGTCTAAAGCATATATCTTTCCATCCTTGAACGCTACTCTGGTTGGACGCTTTGCTGGCGTAAGCTCTTCTTCACCGCTTTCGTTCATGCTTGTCCCGTTGTATAGCGACATCTCTTCATCTGTCCACGGAGGCGTGAAGTCTTCGCCGTATGCGTCTACTAAAGCTTCTTTAATGACGGCTTCGCCTTGGTCGTTGTCTGCTACAGTGAAGATCTCTACGCCTTCAGTAGAGTCGTATTCTTTCCAAAGTCTCGAGTCGTTTTCATAGTCGAAGCCCTTCGCGCTGTCAGGAGTCGCGTTTCGCAAGTCGTCTATCGTAAGATACTCTCTTGGGTCGAGCCCTGCTCGCTTCGCTTGGTCTATCGCATGGATTGCTTCAGCTTCAGTGACGCCTGGCGTCGACTCTACGAATCTCTTCATCGCTGCATATTCTTCGTCAGATGTCATCTGCGACACAGCGTCTTCCATGATCAGTTTTCCATGCTTAAAGCTGAACGAATACGGCTTCAGCTGACTGCAGACTGATTCATCGTAATAGTTCTTCATCAGTGGTCGGTCCCATGGAATCGACTCGATGAAGTCGCCTAGTGCTTTAAGCTCTTTGCTAATAGTGCCTTTCACTTGCATGACATAGCTTATAAGATATTTTATAAGTCGTTTTCTAGCATCGACAAAACTATCTATATGCTTTTCATCGGTTTCTGCTTCTAAATCTGTTAGTACTTTGTCTTGCATATCAGCTATAGCCTTGTCTGATATGTCAGTCTCTCTAATAAGTGTGTTGACGATTGGTGTGATTATTGTGATGACCTCATTTACGCTTCTAACTTGAATGTGGCTGTTAGTTTTTTCAGGCGTCTTTGTGGCATGCTTCTTCACGTATTCGAGAATTGCTGTGCTTAGCATATTCATCATTTTGTCAGAGCATACTCCGACTAATGCTTTCTTTCCGAATGTGTATTCTTTTCGAAGATCTTCTTCGACTCGGTTTTTTGGCTTTGGCTCTATGTCGCTTACCAAATTAGCTAGCATAGTGCTCTTTAGCTGTTTATACAATAGCCAAGCGCAGAGGTTTTCTAATGTAAAACTGTCTAAGCGCTTGACTCTACTTTCTATTCCATCCTTTCCAAATAAGCCGAATAAGCTTTCGTCTATTATGTCGTCTTTCATTGTGTGCAGCGTGAATTCACGTTTCTATTGACGTTATTTATAAATAATTGAAATCAATGATTTGGAATGCATTCTAATGAATAGAACGATTTACGACATATATGCTAAAGCTATGTTGAGGGAAAGCGTAGAAGATCCCGATTCATATTACAATAGACATATTATTAAGCCTGGCGAGACTGTCAATGGTACTACGATGCTTGCTGCCATTGGCGATGTTATGCTGCAGTGCTATGATAGATTCTGCGAGAAGTTTGGAAATGACTTCGATGGCTCTTCATTCAATCTCGATCCATCTACAAGTGAAATCGCGGTGGCTTCTTCTAGAGTTTCGCTGCTTGACTTTCCGAATATTGGAGTCGTTGACATCGACATGGTAGTTCAGGGATTCATTGAAGAAGACATTCATGACAACGATGGATGGTTAGTGTTTTTCGAGACGTCTATAGGACTAAATAGCGTAGTGAATGATATAAACAAGGTTTCGCAGCATGTTGGCATAAGCAATAGGTTCCAATTTGGCATTTTCGAAGAAAGTTCTCCAGAAGACTTCGAAGTAAAGGATGATTTGTCGTCTATTGCTGTGTTTAATGATGAGATGAAGAACTTACTCAAGGAAAGAATCGCTGCATATAAGAAGACAACGTTTAATGATGGCGTTATTGAATCTAGTTTCATTGAGAAATATATAGAACGACTTATGCTGAAGATGCGAATATCTAGCTATCATAAATGGTGATTTTGCATATTGTTTTGCCGGCTGAATAAGCCGGCTTTTTTTTTCTTATAAAAAATCAATTGAAGCTATTTAGAAAAACTTATCGTTGTGTCAATATATACTGCGTAAAGTTAAATTGAAATTGTTTCAACCAATAAAGCAAAGGAGAACGACGATGAGCATTGAAGAGAAACTTATTAAAGCTATTGAGTACTACGACAAAAAGTATTGGGAGGAAGGCGTCTCTGAGATTCCAGACGAAGAGTACGACAAGTTGGTTCGAAAGCTTGCTGAAATTTGCCCTTCACATCCATTGATTAGCAAGGTGCATGGCAAGGCTGGCAAGGTCGTTCATGAGAAGCCAATGCTTTCGCTTGGCAAAGCATACTCGCTAGAAGAAGTAGTTGCATGGGCAAAGAAAACGTCTCGTAGTAGCAGCGAATTGTTCAAGGTTCAGCCGAAATACGATGGGCTGTCTGGTAAGCTTGAGAAAGGCGTTCTATCGTCGAGAGGCGATGGGAAGACTGGCGAGGACTATACGTCGAAGCTGAAGCTTATTACGCTCGTTGGAGACTTCACTAAGTCGACGCTTGGCGAAATGGTGATATCAGATAAGGACTTCCAATGGATGACTGACAACAACGTAGTCAGCAAAAGTGGCAAGACACTGAAGAATCAACGCAACGGGGTTGTCGGCGTTGTCTGCACTGATGACGAGGATTTTTGGATGCCAACGCTTGAGAAGATGAAAGCCGCTGGCCGAAGCCTTGTGTCTTTAGTGAACTACGAAAGCATGTCTACGACAGTCACGCTTAAGGAGCTTCAGGAAAAATGGAGCGACTTGGTCGAGCAGGTCAGGTCGTGTGGATGGCCGACTGATGGCGTTGTCGTTAAGCTTGCAGATGAGAAGTATGCTGAAGAGCTTGGCTGCACTGAGCATCATCCTAGAGGCGCTATCGCGTTTAAGTTCTCGAATGTGTCGAAATGGACGAAGCTTATTGGCGTCGAGTGGTCGATGGGAAAGGACCAGATTGCGGCTGTTGGGCTGGTGGAGCCAACTGACTTAAGCGGGACGACTGTCAAGCGTGTAAAGCTTCAGTTGACGAAGCCAGTGTCGTCGGCTGTAAGTAGCTATCTTCTTGATGGAAGTCTGCAGATTGGCGACGACGTTCTAGTGGAGAGAGCAGGTGACGTCATTCCGCATGTCTCGGCTTCGAAGCCTGGCGCTGAAAGGATTAAAGTGACGCTTGACAAATGCCCGTTCTGTGGTGCGCCGATTGCGATTTCTGGAGCTGAAGTCCGCTGCACATCCGACGACTGCAACAAGAAGAAGCAGGAGAGACTGCAGTATGCGATGACTGCGCTTGGCTTCAAGGGCATTGGCCCATCGTATGCAGAGAATCTAGTCAATCTGCTTGGCGTAGATAGTGTGCTTAAGTTGATGACTGTGTCTGCGAGCGATTTGCGAAAGCATAAAGAGTTTGGCGATAAATTGGTCGACATATTCATCGTTGAGCAGAAGAAGGCGATGTCATGCAGCCCAGAGACAGTGCTTACTGCGATGGACATATGCGGGCAGGTCACAGCGAGGACGCTAATGAAGCATATGACGCCTGAAGAGCTTATCTTTTCTAGCGCTAACCGACTGAAGCAGATCAACGGCATAGGCGATGTTGTCGCAAACGAGATTGCTAGCAAGGCGTCGAAGAAATCGAACGAGATTCTTGAGACGCTTAAGTTGTTCAATGGGGAGTCGGCTGCTGAATCAGTTGGCGAGCAAGTATGCTTTACTGGAAAGATGATGAAAACTCGTGGTGAGATGGAGGAGATTGCTAGGAAAGCTGGAATGCAGCCAGTCGATACTGTGAAAGCCGGTGTTAGGCTTGTAGTAGCTGACTTAAGTTCTACGTCTTCTAAGATGTCGAAAGCAAAGAAGCTTGGCTGTAAGATACAGACTGAAGAAGATTTTCTCGCTGAAGTAAATGGATAATTATAGACGGAAAAGGCGCGTAGCAATACGCGCCTTTTTTCATTATGTATCGAAAACCTAATTAATTTTCATTTACATCAATGATTTTAAATGATCCTTGTATACTGTCATCGAATGCACCGGCTATCCACGACAGTCTTGTTATGCATTCGTTTTCTGGCCAAATTGCGATTTTTCTATCAACAACATTTGTAGTTGGCTTATTTGCTTTAGCTTTCATTCGTTTTTCAAATTTTTCGTATTCGTCATCGCTATTTCTTGTCTTTTCGTTTGTTTTGTTGAATAGACTTATAAGTTCTTCGTCACTTAATTCATCGTCGCCGCCGTCTTCATCGTCTTTGTCTAATTCTTCGAAATTTGGATCTTCATCATCGTCGGATTCTTCATCATAATCGTCGGTATCATCTGAATTGTTATTCTTTACTGCTTCTGTCAGTAAGTCGTTGCTTAGTAGCTTTGCGAAGGACATATTTGGAAGAATCTCAAATGAAAGAATGTCTTTAAGTTCAGTTGCGTTGTTGAATTCTATTGAATATAGGTTTAGCTTAGAGCTTGACTGTCTTTGGAATGTTAAGTTGTATTTCTCTTCGAAAGGCTCCAATGGCATATTTCTGTCGTACTCTTCATCGTGCAGTTCTGGAGCCATGAAGAACATACGTTTCTTTACGCTAGGATTGTCTAAATAGAAATACACGTTGTGCATCTCGTCTTTAATGTATTGGCAGAAGTTAGCTGGCGTCATTCCTTGAAGAGGCTTATCTGACATAATGTACTGACCGATGTCTTCAATGTCGTTTACGCTGTTTTCTTTCATATATTCAATGTTGACATTCAATTCTTCTGGGAATTCTAAATATTCCCTAATGCTCATCGCGTTTTCACTCCATGGGCAAGATATACTTAGAAAACTTTGCAAATCCGAATCGTCTTTAATTTTCGCACAGATGATCACTGTGCCATATTCATCATCTAAAGACTCTTTATAATATGTTATGCTATATTTGCTGAAGAACTTGGATTCTTCATATCCTATCCATGTCAAGAATCTTTCATATTTCATTTGGTCTTCAATGAAATACGTAGGATCATCAATCATCATACTTAAATACAATCCGTCTTCTATGCTTTCGGAAACGATATTGCGTGTAAGAATCTCTCTATATATGTCAGTGAATTTTTTCATTTGTGCTTCCTTGTTTATCGGCTTAGACTATAGAAATTGTTGTCGTCTTCACACCAATCTTTCATTATATAATGAAGTTGTTCGCCAGAACTACCAAATGTCTTGTTTAATTGTTCGACATTCAATGGAATTTCTTTTCCATTCGGCAATTCGTAGAAGTATGTATATTTACTGTCGTTTTGTCTATCATTTCTGTCGAATCTAATGCCTGTCATCTTATATTTAACATCGTCGATTCCGCTGAAGTCTGAATGCAAAATTTACTCTACTATTGTCAGTTTCATCTAGAGACGCATTTATTTTCTTGAAC
>Ga0265298_10000946_pt1 | contig 43239 bp, 37 predicted proteins | sample AusTroGonzalo_MG_3_FD_193486 | JGI IMG/M metagenome (GOLD analysis project Ga0265298, IMG submission 193486) | Bovine rumen microbial communities from tropical cattle in Woodstock, Queensland, Australia - Gonzalo_01 | ecosystem: Host-associated > Mammals > Digestive system > Stomach > Rumen ... | reverse complement strand
GGCTAGAATTGCTGGTGTAGATATCCCGAACAACAAACAAGGTCAAATATCTTTAACCTACATTTACGGTATCGGCCGTTCGGCTGCAAAGGCTATCCTTACAGAAGCCAATGTACCGTTTGAGAAGAAAGTCCAGGACTGGACCGATGATGAGCAGAACACAATCCGTAACATCATCGCCGACAATTACAAAACTGAAGGTGAACTCCGCAGCGAGATCCAGATCAACATCAAACGTTTGATGGATATCGGTTGCTACAGAGGAATCCGTCACCGTATCGGTTTGCCGCTCCGTGGTCAGAGCACAAAGAACAACGCTCGTACACGTAAGGGCCGCAAGAAGACCGTTGCTAACAAGAAGAAAGCCACTAAGTAAGCCATTAGCTATTAGCCATTAGCCATTGGCTTTAGATAATTTCTGCCAATAGCTAACAGCCAACAGCCAATAGCCGATTAGGGTTGGATCATATTAAATACCATTAAAAAAATTAGTGAATTAAATGGCAAAAAATTCAAAAAGCGTTAAGAAACGTGTTGTGAAGATTGAGGCTACCGGTAAGGCATTTATCAAAGCTTCTTTCAATAACATCATCATTTCATTAGCAAACAATGAAGGACAAGTCATATCTTGGGCATCAGCCGGAAAGATGGGCTTCAAGGGTTCGAAGAAGAACACACCGTACGCAGCTCAGATGGCAGCAGAAGAGTGCTCAAAGACAGCGTATGACTTGGGATTACGTAAAGTTAAAGTTTATGTCAAAGGACCAGGTGCAGGTCGTGAATCAGCTATCCGCGCTATCCATTCATCAGGCGTGGAAGTGACCGAAATCATCGACGTCACACCAATACCGCACAACGGTTGCCGTCCGCCAAAACGTAGAAGAGTGTAATTGTTAAACATTTAAAAAGAAGAAGTTATGGCAAGATATACAGGTCCTAAGACAAAGATCGCCCGTAAGTTTGGTGAACCAATCTACGGCTCTGACAAGTATTACGAAAAGAGAAATTTCCCTCCTGGACAACACGGTGCAGCCAAGAAACGCAAGAAAGTTTCTGAGTATGGTATGCAGTTGCAGGAGAAACAGAAGGCAAAATACACCTACGGTATCCTCGAGCGCCAGTTCCGCAACACATTTGAGAAGGCTTCGAAGAAGAAGGGTATCACCGGTGAGATCCTCCTCCAGCTTATCGAGTCACGCGTTGACAACACAGTGTACCGTCTCGGCATAGCCCCTACACGTGACGCCGCCCGTCAGCTCGTCAGCCACCGCCACATCACAGTGAACGGCAAGGTGATGAACATCCCTTCAGCAATGCTGAAACCAGGCGACATCGTAGCAGTGCGCGAGAAATCAAAGAGCTTGGAAGTGATTACAAATTCAGTGGGTAGCCACGTTAACAACTACCCATGGTTAGAATGGGATTCAAATACCCTCACAGGAAAGTTCATGAGCTATCCTAACCGCGAGGATATTCCTGAGACCATCAATGAACAGCTTATCGTTGAGTTGTATTCTAAATAATCGAATATAAACTGATATTATGGCAATATTAGCATTTCAGAGACCTGACAAGGTCATAATGGTAGAATCGACAGACAAACACGGTGTCTTCGAATTTCGCCCGCTCGAGCCTGGCTACGGCATGACAATCGGTAACGCTTTGAGAAGAGTACTCCTCTCATCGCTTGAAGGCTACGCTATCACATCAATCCGCATCGAAGGCGTGGAGCACGAAATGGCTCCTATACCTGGTGTGATCGAAGACCTTACCGATATCGTGTTGAAATTCAAACAGGTCCGTTTCAAACAACAAATCCCGGGTGAGACATTCGAAAAGGTCACCGTCGTCATCGGTGGACAGGAAGAATTCCTCGCCGGCGATATCAACAAGTTCTTGTCAGTATTCCAAGTGCTGAACCCTGAACTCGTGATTTGCCACATGGATCCTTCGGTGAAACTGACCATCGACCTCACCATCGGAAAAGGTAGAGGATATGTCAACGCCGATGAGAACAAAGTGCTCAACGCACCTGTCAACACCATCGCCATCGATTCAATCCATACACCTATAAGAAACGTCAGCTTCAAAGTCGACAACTTCCGCGTCGAGCAGAAGACCGACTATGAGAAGCTCATTCTCGACATCGAGACTGACGGCTCAATAGCACCGAAAGACGCTATGACAGAGGCCGCTAAGATACTCATCTATCACCTCATGCTGTTCAGCGATGAGCGCATCACCCTGATGGACGAGCAGAAGACGGTGTCGGAAGACTTTGACGAAGGCTCGCTGCACATCCGCCAGCTCCTCAAGACCAAGTTGGTCGACATGGACCTCTCGGTGCGCGCCCTCAACTGCCTCAAAGCAGCCGAGGTGGAGACTATCGGTGAACTCGTCGCCCTCAACAAAGCCGACCTGCTCAAGTTCCGCAACTTCGGTAAGAAGTCGCTCACAGAACTTGAAGAGTTAGTCAGAAGCAAGGGACTCGAATTTGGAATGAATATCAGTAAATACAAATTAGATAAGGAATAATAGAGATGAGACACAATAATAAAATCAATCATTTAGGAAGAAAATCGGCTCACCGCAACTCGATGCTCGCCAACATGGCCGCTTCGTTGATCCTTGAGAAACGCATCATCACAACCACAGCTAAGGCTAAGGCTTTGCGTCTCTACGTCGAGCCAATGATCACACGTTCCAAAGACGACTCAACCAATTCACGCCGTATCGTTTTCGCACAGTTGCAAAACAAATACGCTGTCACAGAGTTGTTCCGCGAAGTGAGCCAGAAGGTCGCTAACCGTCCAGGTGGCTACACACGTATCATCAAGCTCGGTCTCCGCGCCGGTGACAACGCCGATATGTGCATGATGGAGCTCGTTGACTACAACGATATCTACACCAACGGCAAGAAAGCTGCTAAAGCAACCAAGACAACACGTCGTGGTGGCAAGAAGAAAGCAGCTGAGGCTCCTAAAGCTGAAGAGGCTCCTGTAACAGAAGCTCCAGCAGCAGAAGCAAAGGCTGAATAAGACGTTAGATTTTAAACGTTTGATATTCGTGGGGACGCACTGTGTGTGTCCCCATTGATTTATCTGCACGTCTTATTCCGAATCCTTAATAAATACTGATAATTCCATCAATTATGGTGGAATTATCTTTGTTTTATTCTACCAAAAGGATAATTTAATGACCAATTTTGTATAAAAAAGTTGAAAAAATTTCTCCTATCGTAATAAAATTTGTTGTATTTTTGCCGCGTTTTTCCAAACAGGGTTAAACAATTTAATATTAAAGAGTTATGAAAAATCAAAGTGAAAAATTGAAGGAGTTTATAACCTTCCTGGCAATGGCATTTTTGATGCTGTTGCCGATAACAACCGAAGCTCAATCAGGAACCGACGGATTCTTCACATCATCTGCGAATGAGACCTACAACGACAGAAACCTACCAAACAGTTTTCTTAACGCTAGCAACCAGACATTCGGCGATAACTCAGAGGCACCTGCGGGTGACGGATTGCTTGTAATGCTCGCAGCTGGCGCAGTATACACATTGACACGCCGCCACCGCCGTTATGGCACATGCATTGTGGCTCTTATCCTGATGGCAGGCCTGACACAATGCAGAAAAAACACCACCGTCATCGATACAGTCGGTAAAAAAATGATTGATATCACAATCAATGTCGGCAACGGCTCGCGAATTGACGTCAACACAATGACAGGAGCAGTGAGTTTTGAAAAAAACGACTGTCTGTTTATCGTGAGCAACGGCGAATATAAAGGTTATGTGAAACACGACGGAACAAATTTTACGGGCAGCATCGAAGAGCCGACTGAAGACAAGCCGATGTATATTTATTACCTTGGTAATAAAAGATATCAGGATTTGGCAGTCGGAAGTAGACGATGTTCGGTAAATATCTCCGACCAGACAGGCAAACTGCCAGTCATCTCATGCGGAATGACCGACGTATACAGCTCTTCGACAACAACTTACGATGTTTATCTGAAAAATAAATGCGCTCTGGTGAAGTTCAACGTCACCACATCATCCGACCAGCCTACATGTCTTTTCGGATTTAACAACGAGATGATTATTGATTTTGAAAACAATATATTCATGCCTGACACCATTGGTGAGATGGTGATAAAGCTTAAAGCGGGCAACGGCGAACGCTGGGCGATACTGTTGCCTAACAGTGAAAGCATGGCTGAAGGCGCCGACGGCACGGCATTTTCGAAAGATTACCAATACATAGGCAAACGTCCGGCTGTCAACGCGTTGAACAATAATGATTTTGTGACAACAGCTTACGACGTCACGGTGAACACCACTTCGACAGGCAACACATCATTTGATAACAAGAAATTCTCGGTTAGTGCGACAAAACAAGTCGAATTTGCGCCAGGTAACGTGCAACATGTACAGGAAGGCAGAGGCTGGGTATGGAAATTCGCCGACCATCAGTACGATGTGTTACATAATGAGAATGAACAAAGATACGAGGGCGCATACGACCGCGACCGTTTCGGATGGGGCACGGGCAACAATCCTGATCTGGCTTCATGCTGTAATAAAGATTATCCATATTCGTTGGATGGCACCGATCCTTTTGTCGATTGGGGTGCCAATTTCACCACTGATCCTGATCATGGAGCGTGGCATACGCCTAAATGCATTGAGTGGAAGTATTTGTTGTTTGTGCGTCCGGCTACAACACTTAACGGCGTCAACAACGCCCGTTATGCTAGAGCGAGAGTCAACGGCGTGAACGGCCTGATACTTTTCCCCGACATCTATCATCATCCTGATGGTGTGGCGCTTCCTTTGTCAATATCTATAAATTACACTAATAATAATCATAACGGCAATTACACCGATAACGATTACAACGTGGCAGATTGGACTGAGATGGAGGAGGCAGGCGCTGTGTTTTTGCCGACAACAGGTCAACGTATTTACAAAAACAGTGCCTTGGGCTTTTATGATGTTGACGAGAGCGGACATTACTGGTCACAGTGTGACCTCGGCGATGAGGAACATGCATGTAACCTGTTTTATAGCAGCTATCGTCCTTACGTATTTGACAAAAACGACAAATACAAAGGCTATGCTGTCAGACTTGTAAGAGAATAAAAAATCTTGAAATTTTTGTTGCAAAACTTTTTTCTTGGATATTTTTTATTATTTTTGCAACTTGAAATAAAAGGTTTTAAAATTTTTTGAAAAATGAGTAGAATAGAAAAGATTCATGCCCGCCAGATCTTGGATTCGCGCGGCAATCCTACAGTAGAAGTCGACGTCATCACCGAAGACGGCATCCTCGGTAGAGCAGCAGTGCCATCAGGCGCATCGACAGGCGTGCACGAGGCGGTGGAGCTTCGCGACGGTGACAAAACCAAATTCATGGGCAAGAGCGTTTACAAGGCTGTCGACCATGTGAACAACGAACTTGCAAAAGCCATTGAAGGCTATGAGGTTACAGACCAGAACGCCATCGACGCCAAAATGATTGAGCTCGACGGCACAAAGAATAAAGGCAACTTCGGAGCCAACGCCATCCTCGGCGTGTCGCTCGCTTGTGCAAAGGCAGGTGCTATCTACACCGACCAGCCTCTGTACCGTTACATTGGAGGCGTCAGCGCAAACACATTGCCAATCCCAATGATGAACATCCTCAACGGAGGTTCACATGCCGACAATAGCGTTGATTTTCAGGAGTTTATGATCATGCCAGTGGGCGCTAAGTCGTTCCATCAGGCTATCCAGATGGGCTCTGAGATCTTCCATAACCTCAAAAACGTGTTGAAAGCTGCCGGTTATTCGACAAACGTAGGCGACGAAGGCGGTTTCGCACCAAACCTCAAGTCAAATGATGAGGGTATCGAGGTGATTCTCAAGGCTATTGAGAAGGCTGGCTACCGTCCAGGTGAAGACGTGTTCATCGCTCTCGACGCTGCTTCTTCAGAATATTATCTGCCAGAAGAGAAAGTCTATCATCTGCACAAATCAACAGGTGAGAAACTTAACGCAAAGGAAATGGTCGAGTTCTGGAACAACTGGGTTAAGAAATATCCTATCATCTCTATCGAAGACGGTATGGCCGAAGACGACTGGGATGGCTGGAAACTGATGACCGACACTATGGGCAGCAAGATTCAGCTCGTGGGCGACGACCTCTTCGTGACCAACGTGGAGCGCCTCAAGATGGGTGTCGACAAGAATGTCGCTAACTCTATCTTGGTGAAAGTCAATCAGATAGGCTCACTGACAGAGACTATCGCAGCTGTCAATTTGGCTTATCGCAACCAGTACACCGCCGTCATGAGCCACCGCTCAGGCGAGACAGAGGACACCACCATCGCCGACCTCGCAGTGGCATTGAACACAGGCGAGATCAAGACAGGTTCAGCCTCACGTACCGACCGTATCTGCAAGTACAATCAGTTGATGCGTATTGAGGAAGAATTGGGTGATATGGCTTACTATCCAGGTAAGAATCACAAATTCACGAAATAATTGGCTGTCATTTCGACCGACCGAAGGGAGTGGAGAAATCTCATTCAATTGCTTGAGATTTCTCCATTTCGTTTAAAGAAAGTATTCATCCTTGAAATTTACAAAATATAATTGCTTTTGAGCACGAGTCACTGCGGTGTAAAACCAGCGTAAGTCGCTGACCTGCAATGACTCGTCTTCTTTTATGTATGGCGCGTCGAGAAACACAGTAGGCCACTGTCCGCCCTGGGTCTTATGGCAGGTGAGGGCATAGCCGAACTTCACCTGCAAGGCGTTGAAATACGGGTTCTGGCGCATAGCCTTGTATCTGTCGCGTTTGTTGGGTATGTCCATGTAATCCTCTTCAACGGCACGGTAAAGTTTGTCGGATTCTTCCTGTGTCAGGGCAGGGGAGTCGCTGGTTAATGTCTCCAATAATATCTTCACTGAGAGATTCGGTTCATCTTGATAATCAGTGAGTTGTATCTCTACGTCAGCGAAATGGAAGCCGTACATCTCCTCGGTGTTATTGATACGCATCAGCTCGATCATGTCGCCATTGGCAATGAAGCTGATTTTCTGGTCTTCGTCGGTCCAGAAATAGTTGTTTTTCACCACCATGAGCTTGTCGCCTGTCGAAATCTCGCCTTCTTCCTGTAAAATGCGAGCCCGCACGGCCTGGTTGTACATGTTGGCGCGTTTGTTGCTGCGGCAAATTATCACTGCCTCGTTGCTGGTCTTGTCACCGAATTTCTGCCAAAGCAATTCCTCAAACTCTTGAGGTTCAATACGATGCACGTCGTTGAAACTGTTGACGTTAAAAAGTGGTAATATGTCATTTCGACTGGAGCGTAGCGGAATGGAGAAATCCTCTTTTTCATTTGCAATCGAGTAATGAGGATTTCTCGACTTCACTTCGTTACGCTCGAAATGACATCTTAATTGTGTTGCATTATAAAGAATTCCCGATTCCTCTTCTTGTCGCATCACTTCGGTAAGCTCGTACGCGGCCACGGTGAGCCCGAACTCGTGTTTCAGCACGTTGATGTCGTTGGCGGGACTGTTTTCCAGCCCTACAGGTGGCAGCTGGGCGTTGTCGCCTATCAGCAACAGCCTGCAGTTTTCGCCACTGAACACATAGTTTATCAAATCGTCGAGCAGCGAGCGTCCGCTAGTGGTCTCATCGCTTATCATCGAGCATTCGTCGACGATGAAAAGGGTGTTTTTCGCTTTGTTTTCGGCTCTCGTCATGCGCAGCGAGCCATCGGCATATTGCTGAAATCTGTATAGCTTCCGGTGTATGGTGGAGGCACTTTTCCCGGTATAGCCACTTATCACCTTGGCAGCCCTTCCTGTCGGCGCCATCAGCTGGTAGCGCATGCCGATCATCGGAAGTGTCTTCACTAGGGTGGTCACCAGGGTGGTCTTACCGGTGCCGGCATATCCTTGTAAAAGGTAGGTGGGGTTAGGCTTTTCGGAGAGCAGAAACGCTGCCAGATGATACAGTACTGTGCGCTGACCCTCTGTCGGGACGAAGCCGAACGACCTCGTCAAGAGCTGATATAACGACTGCCGTTCCATGTTAAAATGGGTATCCGATACCGAAGTTCCATACCAGGTCACGCCACTGCATCTTGCTGATGCGCCAGCGCGAGCCCTCGTCGTATGCTGGGTCACACAGTGGAGCCGCTATATCAAGTCGGATAAGGAAGAATGAGAAGTCGAAACGGAAGCCTAAGCCAGCGTCGACAGCTATCTGTTTGTAAAACTTGTCGAATTTGAACTGTCCGCCAGGGAATGCCTCGTCATTGCTGAGTGTCCAGATGTTACCCATGTCGCAGAACAATGCGCCTTTCAAGACGCCATACAACGGATAACGGTATTCGAAGTTGGTCTCCAGCTGTAAGTCGCCTATATGCTCGATGTCGTAGTCGTATTCGTTCTTGAACTCACCAGGTCCCAGGCTCCTGAAACGCCATCCGCGCATGCCGTTGGTGCCGCCAGCATAGAAGCTCCTCTCAAAAGGCATACCGGTGGAGTTGCCGTAAGCGATACCCTGTCCGTACACGAAACGCATCGCCAAGGTGTTTTTGCTGGTGAAATAATGGTAAAACCTGAAGTCAAACTGGTATTTGAAGAACTGGGCGTAACGGATACCTAAAATCTCATGATGACCGTCGCTTTCAGACATGATTGACGTATTGTTGAATAACGAAACTACGTTTCCCGACGTCTCGATATCGAATTTCAAATAGAAGAAGTCGTTGTCTTTCTTCTTGATATTCTGGTTGTTGAAGATAAACGAATAGTTCAAGCCGAAGATCAAGTGGTCGGTGTACTGCTCTTTGATGCGCTGGTTGGTCTCAAATTCGAGCAGAAAAGCGAACAACTCATCAGGTAACACCTTAACAATGTTGAAGTTAAGAGGTGTCAGAATGTGTTCTATCGTGGGTGTCGTCTTCCAGTTATAACCGAACGATGCCATTCCGATGTATCTGGTGTACAATGGTCTTATCTGTACGTTGTAACCTGTCGAGAGTATTGTCTTGGGCTGGTATTCTATCACAAATCTGTTGAGTTTGATCGGGGATAGGAATCGAGGGAACAGTATGCTCGCGTCAATGCCGAGCTCCTTGGTGTTGAACAGGCCTTCCGAGATGATGTAGTCTTCCACACGTTGTGCTTGGAAACCGCCGCGGAGCGTTATCCTCAGCACCTCCGAACCCCTGAAGATATTATTGTTTCGGTAAGATATGCTTCCCAACGCGCCGAGGTCACCACCCGAGTTGTTGCCTTCAAGCTGGATATTGTAATAGTTCAACTTGCCTTTCTGCAAAGTGATGTCACAGCGTAGCGGCTTTAGTGTGTCGTTGTTGCTGGGGATGGTGTCGAGGTAGATGTTGCTCATGCCGTACAGCTTCAAACTGCCCAGTGCCCTATATGTCTGACTGATTTTTTTCTGGCTGAACTTCTCACCTGGACGCATCTGTATCACCTGGTCGAAAGTCTGCAGATGCACCTTCGGATTCTTGCCATAGATGAAGTTATATGTATATTCCGGACCTCTTCTGCTTAACGAAAATGTGTGTTGAACTGTGTCCATCGGCCCAGTATCCGTCATCTTGAAATCAGGGTAGATGTATACCTCCGCAATTTCGTATTTGTCGTGTTTCCTGCCGTCGATGCGCACTGTCACGTCGGCCTTGTGCTGCATCAGGTTGGTGTCGACTTCGTAGATGATGTATTCCCTTGTAAACAAGAAATAGCCGTTGTCGCGCAGATGCGTCGTGATGAGGTCACGTTGCTTGTCCATGGTGTAGGCGTTGTAGATGTCGCCTTCCTTCACGGGCAGTTCGTCTTGTATCTTCTTGATTTCCTTGGCGATAACGCTGTCGCTGATCTTGTAGTCGATATTACGGATATAATATGGCTTCGCCGGATGAACGACGTAATCCACCATGGCGCGACTCTCAACAATCGTCTTCTCAGGCGTCACTTTTGACTTGAAATAGCCGGTGTTGTTAAGATATTTCTCGATGAGACGCTTTGACTCGGCCATGTTTTTATCGCTGACATAAACAGGCTCTTTCGCCATGTTTTTGTTGATCCAGCGGTAAAAACCTTTGTCGGTCTTGTTGATGGTCTTGTAATACAGCCACACTCGCGGCATCCATCCCAAGAAACTCTTGCTCGGCTTTTGAACGATGTTGCTTGATATGTCGGATCTTGAGATATTATACTTTTCTGGCTCGAAATCCACGTTGTTGTTAACCAATATCGCCTCGTTTTTTGGGACATATCCCTTTATGGCACATCCTGTTAGGAACAATGCCATTAACGAAATCAATATTGGTTTAACAAATCTCATATTACCTCTGCTACTGTAAAATTACTGCCTCCGACGAAAACCACGTCGTCAAAATGTGCGTTGTTGAGCGCCGAATTGTAGGCTTGCTGCACCGATTCGTATACCTTGCCTCTCAATCCAACTTGTAAAGCCTTGTCTGCCAATATGTTGGCATCCAATCCACGAGGGATGTCGGCCTTGCAGAAATAATACTCGGCGTATTGCGGCAACAGATTCAGAATTCCGTCGATATCTTTGTCGTTGACACAGCCAAGCACGAAGTGTAACTTCCTGAAAGTCATGTCGCTAAGCTGCATCGTGATCTCTTTTATTCCACCCACGTTATGTCCTGTGTCGGCTATCACCAGCGGCTGACGGCTCAAAACCTGCCATCTGCCCATCAGATTGGTGTTTTTCACCACAAATTCAAGCCCGTTGATGATGTTTTTCTTATCGATATTGAACTTGTCTTTCAGAATATCGACCGCGCAGATCACTGTGGCGAGGTTCTTTTTCTGATAATATCCTAGAAGTGGGAACTCCACAGCTTCGATGTATAAATCATTGTCTTTCCAGATGTCAAACTTTTGATAATCAAGCGATTCGACATGAACCTTATCGCAGTCGATGATCTGGTCGGCAAAGTATATCGGGGCGTTGCATTCCTGTGCTTTCTTGATGAACACGTCTTTTGTCTCGGGCTGTGTCTCGCCGATGACTACTGGTGTGTTTGGCTTGATGATGCCGGCTTTTTCAAATGCTATCTCTGCCAAGGTGTTTCCCAGCATATTCACATGGTCCAACGATATATTGGTGATGACGCTGAGTTCCGGCATTATCACATTGGTCGAGTCCAGTCTGCCGCCCAGACCCACCTCGATGATGGCCACGTCGACGTTCTGTTTTGCGAAGTAGTCGAATGCCATGCCTGTCGCCATCTCGAAAAACGACAGCTGCATCTCCTCAAACTTGGTCTTGTTGCCGTCGATGAAGTCGATAACACTCTGTTCGTCAATCATTTGGCCATTCACACGTATCCTCTCACGGAAGTCGAGCAGGTGAGGGGAGGTGTAGAGACCGGTCTTGTAGCCACATTCCTGGAATATCGAGGCCAGGGTATGCGACACAGTGCCTTTGCCGTTGGTGCCGGCGACGTGCACTGTCTTGAACTTATTTTGTGGATTGCCAAGAAAATCAAGCAGTTCCACGATGTTGCCGAGGTCGGGCTTGTAAGCCTTTGCCCCAATCTTCTGGTACATCGGGAACTTGTTGAACATCCAGTTTGTTGTCTCAGCGTAGTTCATTGTCTTAATGTATAATAGTATGTTATCGTTCCTTTTTGCAGTTCTGCCGCGTCTTTGTCGGGTGCGAACACGGAGGATTTTGCTGCGTTGATGGCCTCTTGCCGCATCCGTGTGTTTGTTATCGTGGTGCCTTTCCCGATTTTGGCGTTTTGCACGCGTCCGTCGCGATCCACCCAGATGTCGACCACTATGGTGCCTTCTTCTGTCACGCCGTCTTTGCTTGGGTGTGGCAGGCTCTTCGCGCCACGTCCGCCGAGGTCGAACGACGGGCCGCCTCCGGCGCCGCCTTGTCCTTCGTAGTTCGGGACGTTCTGGCCTCCGTTGGGGTTACCCTGGTCGCCTGGGTTGCCAGTGATGCCTTCCGACGACGGCTGCTCCTCCGGCTTGTTGGTGGGCTTGAACAAGGCTCGTTCGTTAACCTTGGGCTCTTCTTTCTTGGGCTTGGGCTCCTCGAGGGCGGGTGCTTCCTCGGTGTTCTGTGTCACGGTCTCCTCTTTCACCTGTTGTGGCTGAGGCTTTGGCATGCTCACCACCTCTTTGGGTTTAGGCTGCTGCTGGCTGCCCATGCCCTCGTTGTACATGCCGAGGTTGACCTCCACGCCGGCTTCGCCTGGCAACGGCCACGGACCATGCAACGCCATGATGACAAGCAACAACACCACGAGGGCGTGCACCGCCACCGTGACAGCAATAGCTATTGTCCTGTTTTTGTTGTCTCTCGTCATTTCTTTGGTGATGTTGCCAGCAAAACCTTATGGTTTTGATGGGTCTCGTTGTTGATGTTGTTCACCGCGTCGATCACGTTGACCACGTACTGCACAGGCACATTCTTGTCGGAACGCACCACCACAGTGCCTTCGCTGCCTTGGTTGGCCTTGTTGAGCTCCACCAGTATCTCTGGCTGCAGCTGTTCTTCAGCCACCTTGCGTTCTTCCACGAAATAGTCGTTGTTTTCGTTGATATACACGGTCACCGTCTGCTTTGCCATGGTGCGGCTGCTGCTCTGTGGCAACAACAGCTTGATGGCGTTGGGTGCTATAAGCGTCGACGTCAGCATGAAGAAGATGAGGAGCAAGAACACGAGGTCGGACATCGACGACATGTTAAACTCCACTTTTCTCTGATTTCTGCGTTTCAGTGCCATAACTATTTTGCCGGTTCGTTCAACACATCCATAAACTCAATGCTCTTTGCCTCGAGCATATTTACCACCTTGTCGATCTGTGCCACAAGGATATTGTAGAAAATAAAGGCGATGATACCCACGATGAGGCCGCCCACAGTGGTCACCATGGCCTGGTAGATGCCTTCCGAGAGTGTTGCGATGTCGATGTTGTTGCCTGCGCTTGCCATCTGGAAGAAGGCACGAATCATGCCGATGACGGTGCCTAGGAAACCCAGCATAGGACCGGCTCCAGCAATCATCGAAAGCAGTGCCACACCTTTCTCAAGACGGCTGACTTCAAGATTACCAACGTTTTCCACAGCTGTCTGAATGTCGTTGAGCGGCTTGCCGATACGCGAGATGCCTTTCTCAATCATTCGCGAAAGCGGAGTGTCGGTCTGTTTGCATAGCTCCTTAGCACCGGCTAAGTCGCCGTCTTTCATAGAGTTACGGATCGATTCCATGAAGCTGTCGTCGTTCTTGGCGGCTCTGTTGATGTTGATGAATCGCTCGATGAAAATATACACCGCAACCATAGAGAATATGCCTAATACAAGCATAATCCAGCCGCCGTTGACGGTCATTTCCCATAACGAAATACTGTTCTCATTCTGCTCAGCGGCAGTCTCTACCACTGTTGCAGCATCCAATAAAAGACTCATTAAGTTCATACACTATATTAATTAGGTATAGATAAAACAATGAAAACACAAAAATATTATAATTCTGTGAATCTTTTGACAATTTTTTCTCTGTAAGTGTTCGATACAGGCACCGATTCCAGTCCTGTCTGGTTGAAGTCGATGTAATAGCCTTCGTCTTCGGTGCGTATCAGCTTGATATTGTTGGTGTTGACGATATATGTGCGGTGGCAGCGCATGAGTGGGGTGCCTGCCAGAGCGTCTTCGATGGCCTGTATCTTGTTTCTCAATACGAAAGAGCTGATGCCACCTTTATTATTATAGAACACGTTCACGTAGTTGCCTTCCGCTTTGATATAGTAGATGTTTTCAAGTTTCACGGTGAATTTCAGCGCGCCGGTGTAGTCGTGGAAGTTGACGATGTCGGGCGTGTCGGTGACCGACAGCTCGTTCGTGGCGTTTTTCTGGGTCTTGCCGCCGTCAGCATCGTTCGAATGTACCACGCCTTTAGCGATTCTCAACACTCGCTGTGCGTCGAGGAGCGCGAAGCTTAAGTCGGTGACGATGAATGGGAAACCCAGCGCGATGAAGGTGATCAGGATGCTCTTTCCAATGATGAGAGCCTTGGAATATTCGCCCACATAATCTTCTACATGTATGATTCCCAATGAGATATAGGCGTGGAACAGGCCGATGAGCGCTATCTCGCCTAACATCCAGAAAATATATTTTGGCAAAGTGAAACGTATCAGACGTTTCGACATGTAAAACATCATTACTCTGCTGAAAATCAAGAAGATAGTGGAGAAGATGATGAAGAATGCCGTATACATGAACTTGTCGGGATCTTCCAGTGAAAACCACGATGTCCTGGTGTTTGATAAGGGGATATATACGGCTAAAAACGCTATCGCGAAGAGCACCGAGATGGTCACTTGAACGATAAGATTGTTTTTCTCTATCAGATAATGTGGAAGTTTTTTACTTTTCATAGCGTAATTTTTACGATGCAAATATACAAATAATATTAATACGCACCTAATTTCGTCACAATTTTTTCGAAATTCGTCACAAGAAAAAATATTTCGTCACAAAATCGCCGAATTTCGTCACAAAATGGCTAATTTTGTCACAAAAAACCGAAATTCGTCACAAAACGTCCTGATTTCGTCACAAAATTACACCACCCCGTTTTTTGGGGGTACTTTTGCGGTGTTTGAATTCGAGTATTAATTATTAACCAAACTTAGATATAATGAAAATTTCAGGAATTGGTAGTTCGCTTCCAAAGCAGGTTGTAACAAACCAGATGCTTGCGGAGATTCTTGACACCTCTGACGAATGGATCACCACGCGTACAGGTATCAAGGAGCGTCGCGTGCTCTCGTCTGAGTATGTGCTCGACCTTGCAGTGGATGCTGCGCAGAAGGCTCTCGCTGACGCAAATTTGGACCCGAAGGACCTCGATTTCGTCATTTGCGCCAATGTCGTGAATGAGTATGTGACACCGGCTCTCAGCTGCATCGTGAAAGAGAAGATTGGAGCCAACTGCCCTTGCGTCGACCTCAACGGAGCATGCGTGGGTTTTGTCTATGCCTGCGACATCGCGGAAGCATATTATAAAATAGGTAGAGTGAAGAACGTCCTCGTGGTATGTGCTGAGGCACCTGCCCACATGCTCGACTGGCATGACCGCACATGCGCGGTGCTGTTCGGAGCAGGAGCAGGAGCGGCAGTGCTCACACCTGGCGACAACATCATAGCAACACGACTCACAAGCAGCGACGGATGGGACCGCCTCTATGAGATGCACGACCTGCAGTGGTGCCCGTTCGACAAGAAAGGCAGCACCAACCTCCCACTCGTGATGCACGGACAGGACGTGTTCCGCTTCGCCACATCGACATGCGTCAACGACCTGAAGGAAGTGCTTAAAGATGCCAATATGACCGCCGACCAGATCGACACATATTTCATCCATCAGGCTAACTTGAGAATTATTAAATATATTGAACAGATGCTCGGACAGCCGACAGAGAAGTTCCCGACCAACATCGAGAAATACGGCAACACCTCGTCGGCCAGCCTCCCGATCTTGCTTGACGAGACAAAACGCGCGGGCAAGCTCCACGAAGGCGACATCATCGCTTTCAGCGCTTTCGGTGCAGGCCTCGTATCTGGCGCAATGATTATGAAATGGTAATAAATTTTAAAATGGAAAAAAGAAGAGTAGTTATAACAGGAATGGGCGTTGTCTCACCAGTGGGCAACAATATTGAGACATTCCACAAGAATATTATGAACGGTGTCTGCGGCATTGCCCCGATCATCAAATTCGACACCAGCGACCTCCCGTCGAAGGTGGCAGGCGAAGTGAAAGACTTCAACCCTGAGGAATACAACCTCGAGACGCCTTTCGTGCGTCGTAACGACCTGTTCTCGGTCTACGCCATGGCAGCGGCAGTGCAGGCCATGCAAGGCAACGAGGAAGGCTGGGACCCTGACCGTCTGGGCGTGTACATCGGCTCAGGCATCGGCGGATTCGACACCATGATGCGCGAGATGCACAAACTCGAGGCAGAAGGACCACGTTGGGTGTCACCATTGATGATCCCTACCATGATCGCTAATATGGCATCAGGCAACGTCGCCATCCGCTTCAACGCCCACGGCGTGTGTATCCCTGTGGTGACAGCATGCGCTACAAGTACCAACGCCATCGGCGAGGCTTACCGCGCCATCAAAGACGGCTACGCCGACGGTATCATCGCAGGCGGTACAGAAGCACCTATCAATAGATTGTCGATAGCGGGCTTCGCCAACGCCAAGGCTCTCACCAAGTCGGAAGACCCTAACGCGGCATCACTGCCATTCGACGCACGCCGCGCAGGCTTCGTCATCGCTGAAGGCGCAGGCATAGTGCTGATGGAAGAGTATGAGCATGCCAAGAAACGCGGAGCAACCATCTACGCTGAGGTTTGCGGCTACGGTAACACCTGCGACGGTCACCATGTGACAGCACCGCATCCGGAAGGCACATACGCCGCCAAGTCAATCAAGATGGCATTGGATGAGGCTGGCTACCAGGCAGGCAAAGACGTGCTTTACGTCAACGCACATGGCACAGGCACTGCACTCAACGACTCGTCGGAGACAAAAGCCTTGAAGCTCGCATTGGGTGAGACAGAGGCACGCAGAGCCATGATAAGCTCAACAAAATCAATGATGGGACACCTCCTCGGAGCAGCTGGCGCAGTGGAAATCATCGCCTCAGTGCTCGCATTGCGCGACGGCATGGTGCCACCGACCATCAACCTCAACGAGCCAGACCCAGTCTGCGACCTTAACTACACACCAAACAAAGCTGTGAAGGCCGACTTGACCATCGCAGTGTCAGAATCACTTGGCTTCGGCGGTCACAACGGAGCTGTAGCATTACGACCTATTAAACTTTAGTCTTTAGAAATTAACTGAAAAGTATATAGAAATATGACAAGAGAAGAATTGAAAAACTACTTACCTCATCGCGAGCCTATGTTGCTCATTGACGAGATTGATATCGACGACCAGCATGTCGGTCATGCCAAATATCACGTCAAGGGCGATGAGTTCTTCCTCCAGGGACACTTCCCGGGCAACCCAGTGGTGCCGGGCGTTATCCTCTGCGAGATTATGGCCCAGAGCTGCGCTCTTCTTATGAAGGATGACCTTCCAGGTAATCTCACATTCTACACAGGCATCAACAACGTGCGTTTCAAGAACCAGGTTCTTCCGGGTGACACCGTCGAAGTGGAATCGGTCTTGACAGCACACCGCGCCAACATCTATTTCTGCGATGCTAAATTGAGTGTCAGAGGAAAACAGTGTGTCAGCGGCAGCTTGTCGTTTGCCCTCGTTCCCAAAACAGAAAAATAATTGTATATTATAAAATGAAGAAAGAATTTCAAATTGTTGTGTTGGCAAAACAGGTGCCTGATACCAAGAACGTTGGTAAGGACGCCATGAATGCCGACGGCACCATCAACCGCGCAGCGCTTCCTGCCATCTTCAACCCTGATGACATGAAAGCTCTCGAGATGGCTCTTGAGTGCCGTGATAGAATCAAAGCAGAAAACAACATCGACGTCAAAGTGACCGTCATCACCATGGGACCTCCACGCGCCAACGAAATCGTGCGCGAGGCATTGTACCGTGGTGCAGATAACGGTTTTGTGGTCAGCGACAAACGTTTCGCAGCATCAGACACATTGGCTACATCATACGCTTTGTCGATGGCTATCAAGAAGTTAGGTCGTTACGACGTGGTCTTCACAGGCCGTCAGGCTATCGATGGCGACACCGCGCAGGTGGGTCCTCAGACAGCTGAGAAGCTCGAAGTGCCACAGATCACATACGCCGACGAGCTCATCACTGTGAACCCTGAGACCATCCGTCTCAAGAGAGTGCTTCAGCACGGCATTGAGGTGGTCGAGACTAAGCTTCCGGCCCTCGTGACAGTACACGGCAACGCCAAAGACTGCCGCTCACGCCACGCTCATCTCGTAATCAAGAAGAAAAACACCGAAATCCCAATGTGGACAGCCGATGACATCAACCCAGACTTCGACCGTTTGGGCGGAAAAGGCTCTCCTACAAAGGTGAAAAACATCGAGAACGTCGTTCTCACAAAGAAAGAAAGTATCACAATCAACAGTGATGATGAGGGTATCAGAGGATTGATTGAAGACCTTACAGCATCACATATTTTCTAGGATTTAAAGATTTAAAATTTAACATTTAAGAATAAAATTAAAAAGAATATAGCTATGACAACAAAAGAAAGAATCACTGAAATCATCGTTAACAAACTGAATTGCGATCCAGCACAAGTTACAGAAGACGCCGGCTTCGTCACCACATTGGGTGCCGACTCACTCGACATCGTTGAGTTGATCATGGACATCGAGCGCGAGTTCGAGATCACCATCCCGGATAACATGACAGAAAAGATCGTCACAGTGGGCGACGCAATCAAAGTTGTTGAAGAAATCAAGGCAAAATAATGAATAACATTATTGTATATTGTGAAGTAAAAGACGACGGCAAGATCGCCGATGTGAGTTTGGAGCTCTGCTCGAAGGCTCGTCATCTGGCCGACCGACTCAACGTCAACGTTGACGCCGCTGTCATTGGCAACAACCTCAAAGGTCTTGAGAATGAGTTGTTTACACACGGTGTGAACACTGTTTTCTGCCTCGAGGACTCACGTCTGTCGTTCTATCAGACGTTGCCACATTTCAGTGTGATGACCAAGCTCATCGAACGCGAGAAGCCGTACTCGGTGCTCTTCGGAGCTACTCCTGTCGGCCGTGACCTCGGTCCGAGAGTGGCGTCATATCTCCGTTGCGGCCTCACCGCCGACTGCACAGCCCTCGACATCGACGAGAACGGCAACCTGATGCAGATCCGTCCGGCTTTCGGAGGCAACATCATCGCCACCATCATATGCCCGGACGTGCGTCCGCAGATGGCCACAGTGCGTGAAGGCGTCATGAAACAGGAAGTGTTTGAGAAACAGAAGAATACAGCTGTTGTGAAACTCAACGCATCAGAGTTTTTGAATGAAGCCGACTTTGTGGTGAAGATCATCGAGCGTAAGCTTGAAGAGAAGAAAATCGATATCAAAGGTGCTCCAATCATCGTGTCAGGTGGTTACGGCATGGGCTGCAAAGAGAACTTCAAGCTCTTGCATGAGCTCGCAGACCTCCTCGGTGGAGAAGTCGGTGCAACACGTGCCGCCGTCGACGCCGGTTTCGCAGAGCCTGAACGCCAGGTCGGTCAGACAGGTGTCACAGTGCGTCCGAAAGTGTATATCGCTTGCGGTATCTCTGGCGCAGTGCAACACCGCTCGGGCATGGAACAGTCAGCGTTGATCATCTCCATCAACACCGACCCGCACGCTCCAATCAACTCTATCGCTGACTACGTCATCACCGGTGACGCAGCCGATGTAGTGTCGAAGATGATAAAATATTGTAAATCAAATAGTAAGAAATAATGAACTTTTATCAAGATAATAAAAGCCTCGCTTTCTATCTGAACCATCCTAAGATGGCTGAGATCGTCCGCATGAAGGAAAACGACTTCGTGGACGCTGAGAACGACGAGCTGGCACCTAAGAGCGTGGAAGACGCCATCGACAACTACGACAAGGTGTTGGATATCGTTGGTGAGCTCTGCGGCGACGTGTTGGACGTGAACGCTGAGGCAGTCGATATTGAAGGCCCGAAAATCGTTGACAACGCTATCGTTTACGCCAAGGGAACACAGCAGAATCATGAGGCTATGCGTGACGCCGGTCTTTATGGCATGGCACTCCCACGCAAATATAACGGACTTAACTTCTCATACGTGCCTTACGTGATGGCAGCCGAGATGGTGTCACGCGCCGACGCAGGCTTCGCCAACATCTGGGGCTTGCAGGACTGCGCAGAGACAATCCTCAAATTCGCTGACGACGCTATCAAAGACGAGTACTTGCCACGTATCTACAAAGGCGACACATGCTCGATGGACCTCACCGAGCCTGACGCAGGTTCCGACCTTCAGTCAGTGCAGCTGAAAGCCACTTTCGACGAGAAGGCTAACTGCTGGAGACTCAACGGTGTGAAGCGTTTCATCACCAATGGTGATGCCGACATCAAGCTGGTGCTCGCACGTTCGGAAGAGGGCAGCACCGACGGTCGTGGCCTCTCACTCTTTGTCTACGACAGAAAAGAGAAAGCCGTGACAGTGCGTCGTATTGAGAACAAGATGGGTATCCACGGCTCACCGACAGCGGAGCTGGTGTTCAACAACGCCCCTGCGAAACTCGTAGGCGATCGCAAGATGGGTCTTATCAAATATGTCATGTCGCTGATGAACGGCGCACGTTTAGGCGTTGGCGCCCAGTCAGTGGGACTCGCCGAGGCAGCAGTGCGTGACGCAGAGGAATATGCCGACCAGCGTGAACAGTTCGGCAAGAAAATCAAAGAGTTTGTGGCAGTGCAGGACATCCTCGACCTGATGCGCGCCAAGACCGACGCAGCTCGCTCATTGCTTTATGAGACAGCACGTTACGTCGAGACGAACAAGAAGATTGCCGACATGCTCACACCAGTGCTTAAGATGTTCGCCAGCGAATGGGCCAACCAGATCGCTTACGACGACATCCAGATACACGGCGGCTCAGGCTTCATGAAGGAATACAAGTGCGAGCGCCTCTATCGTGACGCGCGTATCTTGACCATCTATGAAGGTACCTCACAGCTCCAGGTCGTGGCAGCAGCACGTTTCTTGGGAAACGGCGCATATCTCAAGTACATCGCCGACCTCGATAACTTCGAATATTCTGAGGAATTACTGCCATTACGCGACAAGCTTCGTGCCATGACAGCAAAATATCAGGAAATTTTTGAGCTTTCAGGCAATAAAGAGACCCACCATAGACGTTTAGTAGAAGCGGTTGGTTACATCATCATGGGTTACCTCATGCTTCAGGACGCCACACGTTGCGCTGATTTCAGAAAATCATGCGAAGACATCATCAAATTAGGTAAAGGAGAAATTGCAAAAACTTACGAATATGTTAAAGAATAGAACAGCTATAATCACCGGTGCCGCTAGAGGTATCGGCAAGGCCATCGCCAAGCGTTATGCTATGGAAGGCTGCAATATCGCTATCACCGATATCAATGAAGACAACATCAAAGCCACAGTGGCTGAACTCAGCGAGCTTGGCACAATGGTGAAAGGTTACGTGTCGAACGCAGCCGATTTCGCTGATGTTGAGAAGACTGTCAACCAGATTATGGCAGATTTCGGCCGCATCGACATCCTCGTCAACAATGCAGGTATCACCAAGGACGGCTTGATGCTTCGTATGACCGAGGCACAATGGGATGCGGTTCTTACAGTGAACCTGAAGTCAGCATTCAACTACATCCATGCTGTGTTGCCAATTATGGCACGTCAGAAGGGTGGCAGCATCATCAACATGGCAAGCGTCGTCGGCGTGAGCGGCAACGCAGGTCAGGCTAACTACTCAGCATCGAAAGCTGGTTTGATCGGTCTCGCCAAGTCAATCGCCAAGGAGATGGGTAGCCGTGGCATCCGCGCCAACTGCATCGCTCCAGGTTACATCGAGAGCGACATGACAAAGGCTCTTCCTGAAGAAGTGAGAAAAGAATGGGCCTCAAAGATCCCGTTGAGAAGAGGCGGTACACCAGAAGATGTCGCCAACGTGGCGTTGTTCCTCGCATCAGACCTCTCAAGCTATGTCACCGGCCAGGTAATCAATTGCTGCGGCGGTATGCAATGTTAAAGATTAACACTGGAAATAGTTAATAGTTAACAGTTAATAATTTGTTGCATTTATTATAGAGACGATGTTACATCGTCTCTATTTTTTTATTTGGTAGGATACCATATCTTTCCTGAACATGAATCGGATTCTGCACCTGTGACAGAGCGCAATACGTTGATTTCGTTGCGGTTACGGAGCAATCCGAGGAAGGCGAACACGAGGGCTTCTTTGTAGTCGATGATGTCGTCGGATGGAACGACAACCTCGTGATGTGTATTTGCTTGAATGCGTTTAACCAAATATTTGTTTTTCGCGCCGCCACCGGTTATCAACATTGGTAGAGATGCGCCATGGCACGTCTCTACAGATGCACCAATTTGCATGGCGATATGTTCCACAACCGTCGCCATCATATCGGCGATGTCGTCGCGACGTTCCAGCAATGGTTTGATGTTTTCCTCAAAGAATTCGCGTCCCAATGATTTGGGGTATTTTTCGGTATAAAACGGATGCGAATTTAATACGGTAAGTAATTGGTTGTCAATGTGTCCGTTGCGAGCAACCATTCCATTTTTATCATACGGCATCGATAATCGGTAGGCCAGATAATTCAAAGCCTGGTTTGCGATACAGATATCGTATGCAATACGTTGATTGTCAATGTCGTACGAGATATTGGCGATACCTCCGATATTAAGGCACAATGGGTAGTCGGCGAACAGCAGCTTGTCGCCAATCGGCACCAGCGGAGCGCCTTGACCGCCTTTGAGCACGTCGTCGGTACGGAAATCGTTGATGACCATGACCCCACACGCGTCGGCAAGTGCCTGGCCGTCACCGATTTGCAGGGTGTAATGCTCCTGCGGACGGTGAAAAATGGTGTGGCCGTGCGAGGCGACGATTTCGGGGTGTAAATTATATTTTTCGATGAATTGTCTGGTGACCTGACCTAACAATGTGCCGTAACGAACATCCAATTCCCGTAGAGACGCACGTTCGTGTGTCTTTAAAATATTGATATTGAATGCATCGGATAATGCATTGCGCCATTCGTTATTATAATCGTGATTATCCCTAGCGATGATCTCGAAATGCCATTTTCCGTCGTTCCAGAAATCGACATCCACGAGGTCGATGCCGTCGAGCGAGCTGCCCGACATCAGTCCGATAATGTTGTGTTTTTCAATCATTTACAACGAATCAATGAGTTTGCTGAGGTGGATTCCGTTGGAGCCTTTCACAAGGATATCATGGCCTGAAACAGGGCGGGAGGCAAGATGTTTGATAAGTTCCTCGACATTTTCAAATGTTGAGAATCCTGAATATTCAGAGACCTTTGCGAATTCTGAACCGACCAGAAACACGTTCTTGAACTTGAGATCTTTCAAGAGTTCAATGATATTCTTGTGCTCCATTTCTGATTCTTCTCCGAGTTCGAGCATATCGCCGAGAATCAGCAAGTTGGCGTCTTTGCAGATGTTTCTGAAGTTCTTGATGGCGTGGCTCATGCTTGTCGGGTTGGCATTGTATGCGTCCATCACCACGCGGTTTTTGCCTGTCTCAATGACTTGTGAGCGGTTGTTGGTGGGGTGGTAGCTCGACAGAGCCTCGACGATGTCTTTGTCGGCGACTTTGAAATATGTGCCGATGCATATTGCTGCCATCACGTTTTCGAAGTTGTAGTCGCCAACCAATTGAGTATCAATCTTATATCCGTTCCATTCGACTGAGAGATACGGGTTTGCGGATAGCATCTTTCCTATAGTGTCGGCCTCTTGGCATGTCCCGTAGGTCACCTTGTTGATGTCCTTGGCAAGTCCCATCAAGAGGTCGTTGTCTTTGTTGACGAACAGCAGTCCTTTGTGTGCCGCGATGTATTGGTACATCTCGTTTTTTGTCTTTATCACGCCTTCGTAGCCTCCGAAGTCTCTCAGATGTGCCCGACCAATGTTGGTGATGATGCCGTAGTTAGGCTCGCCAAGGTCGGTAAGCTCGTTGATGTCGCCCGGATGACTGGCGCCCATCTCTACGACGGCTATCTCGGCGTCAGGTCTGATTCTCAGCAGTGTGAGTGGCACTCCCAGCTGGTTGTTGAAGTTGCCTTGCGTGAAAACGATGTTATATTTCTTTGACAGAACGGCTGAGACGAGCTCCTTAGTGGTGGTCTTGCCATTGGTTCCGGTGATCCCTATTATCGGGAGGCCGAGTCTCTCTCTGTGGTGTCTCGCCAGTTCCTGCAAGGCTTTCAGGCTGTCGTCCACGACAAACAGACGCTCATGCTTCGGCAGGTCTTTTCTGTCGGCTATCACGCATGCTGCTATGCCTTCGTCGGCGACTTTCAGTGCGAAGTCGTTGCCGTCGAAATGTTCGCCTTTCAGAGCCACGAACACGCATCCAGGAGTGATGGTGCGGCTGTCGGTGGTCACGGTGTAGGCGCCTTTGTAAAGCTCGTAAATACGTTCTATGTCGTTCATTGTCAGGTTTTTTGATTGATTTTATATAAAAAAAGCCGTCAAAACGACGGCTTATATCTGAGTTACAGCATCTTATTTGCCGTATGTTGTCCCGATCTTGTTCATCGCGCATCTGAAACCTATTGTCGATGATGACTGGTTCTCGTCGAGGAAACGGCGTGTTGAAGGGCTGAGGTAGTAAGGACCGTCGGCCCATGAGCCGCCTTTGTAGACGCGTGAGTGGTCGGAGATCAAAGTGGTCTTGCCGTAGTCGTACATCTGTTTGGTGTAGTCCTGATCCTCTTTGTTGTTCCAGTCGTTCTGGATTGTCGACATATAGTCGCCGTCGCGGTAGTTGAGGTTGTCGGAGTCGCCACGGTAAGGGTTCTGGTCGGCGAAGTCTTCGAATGAGAGTGGGCGGTAGACGTCAAGCACCCATTCAGCCACGTTGCCAGCCATGTTGTAGAGGCCGTAGTCGTTTGGCCAGTATGATGTCACAGGAGCTGGGAATGTGGCGCCGTCGTTGAGGCTGCCAGCCACGCCCATATAGTCGCCTGAACCTCTCTTAAAGTTGGCCATATAGCTGCCGGTGTAGTTCTTTTCTTGTGAGCGCACGCCGTCGGAGTTCCAAGGATACACCTTGCGTTGTGTGATGCGTTCGCCTTCGGTGTTGCCTACGAGACCGAGTGCTGCGTATTCCCATTCAGCCTCGGTGGGGAGACGATATTTCGGAAGGATGATGCCATCTTCCATCTTCACGCGCTGGCCGTTGCCAGTAACACCTGTATATGTGCCTGCGAGATATCCATCAGTGGTAAAGTGGTTTTCAGCATTCTGGTTGTCGTCGAACTTCAGCACACCAGCTTCGATGAGGAGCATCTCGTTGACGCGGTCCGAACGCCACAGTGCGTAGTCGTTGGCCTGGAGCCATGACACGCCGACGACAGGATAGTCGCCGTAAGCCGGGTGGCGGAAGTAGATCTCCACCATTGGCTCGTTGTACGACATCGAATTGCGCCACACGAGAGTGTCAGGCAGAGCGCGCTCGACCATCTCTGGGTATTCGCTGCCGTAGATGCGGTTCAACCAATAAATATATTCAAGGTAATCAGTGTTGCTTACCTCGGTCTGATCCATGAAGAATGATGAGACAGTGACCTGACGAGGGGTGTTGTCCCACTCATAATAGACGTTTTCCTGGGTGGCGCCCATGGTGAATGTGCCGCCTTCAATAGCCACGAGGCCCGGACCGACTTTCTGCTCTTTCACGCTCGAGACAGTGAAACCGCCGTAGTTAGGGTCGTTGTAATTCCATCCTGTTGTGCTCGATTTTCCTGACTTTTTCGACTTGTTGCCGCCGAAACTTCCACAAGAAACCAATACGATGCTGCAGCCCAAAATCGCCAAAATAGCACCAAATCTTAACTTATTACGCATTTCTGTTTGTGTTTAATTTTCTTTTCAATAACTCCAAATCATTTAATTTATTGTGCTTTACAACAAAAAAATGACTTTTTTTCTGCTTTAATTTTTCAAACTGCAATAATACGACTTTTTTCTTTAAAATCTACCGAAATTTTTGATTTTTTTTGAAAAAGTTTTGACAATAATTTTAAGATGAATACGTTAAGTTTAAAAATAAATTAGTATCTTTGCAAATTATGACTTTTGGAAAAATTAATATATATAAGAACGTATTGTTTTGCCTGATTCTCATGGCATTATGGCCTGTCGTGGCGACGGCGGGAAACTCGGTTTTGAGTAGCGGGACATGGTATAAGATGGCTTTGCCGTCAACAGGGATGTACAAGCTGACGTATGCCGACTTGAAGGCTATGGGGTTGGATGTCAATAATTTAGACCCAAGAAATATCCGTATTTACCATAATGGCGGCGGCGTGATGCCAAAGCTCAACAATGGCTTTTATCCTGATGACCTCGCGGAGATCCCTATTTATGTTTTCGGTGAAGAAGACGGCGCTTTCAACGTTAGCGACTACGTCGTTTTTTACGCCAGAGGGCCTGTCACATGGGAATATTACGGCACAAGATGGCTTTACGGGCACGTCAAAAACTCGTATTCCGACTTCTCGTGCGCTTTTCTGACGGTGGGCGAGGAGCCTGGCATGCGTGTGCAGACCGCCGATGTGCCGCAGTCATCGATGGCTACTCCGGTAACCAGTTTCTTGGACTACGCCACGATTGATATCGACGAGAAAAACATCAACAATATGGGGCGTACCTGGTATTTCGACCCGTTCGACGTCACCACGGAGCGCAGCTATACGTTCAACTTCCCGGATATCGACGTGTCGAAACAGGCTAAGATAAGGACTTCAGTGGCATCGCGCAATGGCGAAACTGCCACATTTACAATGCGTTACAACGGAAATATACTGTATTCGAAGTCGTTTGGCAAGTACACTGAATATGTTTATGCGCAATATGACACCTCGTGTAATAGTAATTTCACTCCTCTGTCATCGGCAATCCGTATCGACGTGAAATACACGAAGACAGTGTCATCGTCGGTGGGCTGGATCGACTACATCTCGGTCAATGCCTGGCGTCATCTGAAAATGTTCGGCAACATGATGATGTTCCGCAATCCGGAATGTGTCAGCGCGTCGGAAGTGTTTGAGTATCAGCTGCAAAACGCATCTGCTGCGATAAAAATCTGGGATGTCACAAATCCTATCGCGCCGAAGGTGATGAACACCACGCTGGCCTCGTCGACGATGAAGTTCAAGGTGCTTGGCGCCGCAAACAATGAATTTATTGCGTTTAATGACGCAGGTTGCGGTACACCAACCTTTATGGGTACAGTGGCAAATCAGAATCTCCATGCTTTGAAAGATGTTGATTATCTTATTGTTACGCATCCTGATTTCCAGTCGCAGGCGGAACGTCTGAAAGAGATACATTCGCGTCTTGACGATCTGAATATCGAGATTGTGCAGCCGTCATACATCTATAATGAGTTTTCATGCGGAGCCCAGGATATCGGGGCAATTCGCGCCTTTGTGAGGATGCTGTACAACCAGGAAGGCGAGCATAAACTCAAATATGTGCTGCTCTTCGGCGATGCTTCTTATGACTATAAGAACCCGAGTGTGTGCTTCATCCCTACATGGGAGTCGCTGAACTCATGTATCATAACACAATCGGTTGTCACCGACGATTATTACGTGAGCCTTGACCCGGATGAGGGTTATATGGAAACTAGTGAGAACATCGATTTGCCAATAGGCAGAATGCCGGTGTCGACACTCGATGAAGCCATCGGTGCTGTCAATAAGATCGAGACATATATCTCGGGCGACAGCAAGGTGATGAGCAACTGGCGCAATGTGGTGTCGTTTATCTGTGACGACAAAGATTCATATTTCATCACCACATCTAATGCTATAGCTGATTCGCTGAAGTATTGGGGTGCTGATGTGGTGGTTGACAAGATCTATCTTGACGCTTACAATCAGGTGGCGACAGCTAGCGGACAACGTTGTCCGGAGATGAACGAGGCCATCGACAACCGAATCGACAGAGGTTCGCTTGTGGTGAACTATTACGGCCACGGCGGTGAGATCGGGCTTGGCGAAGAGCGTTTTTTGACCATCGACGACATCAACTCTTGGCAAAACGACAAGATGATGCCACTTTTCGTGACCGCTACATGCGAGTTCAGCCGTTTCGACGATCATACCAGGACATCGGCAGGTGAGATGGTGTTCACCAACAAACACGGCGGCGCGGTGGCAATGATTACGACAGCAAGGACAACGAGTAGCAGCTCGGGTATTCTCAACAGGATATACAAAAACATGTTCAAGATGAAAGACGGCGAGTATCCTACCATGGGAGAGATATTCTACAAAGCCAAACAAAATGGCAACGCCTCCACCAAGGTTTTCGTGCTATTCGGCGATCCTGCGCTGCGCCTGGCATATCCGAAATACAACGTGGTGCTGACCAAGATCAACGGAAAACAAGTGTCGTCGGTGAACGATACACTCAAAGCGTTGGGCACCGTTGAGTTACATGGTGAGGTGAGAGACAATTTCGGTGTCATCATGGATGGCTTCAACGGCGATGTCACCGTGTCGGTTTACGACAAGGAAAACATATATCGCACACATGGCGACCAAGGCAGTCCTGTCATGGACTTCAAATTGCGTAACAGCATGCTGTTCAGTGGTAAGGCGGCGGTGGTCAATGGCGAGTTTGACATCCGTTTCATGCTTCCGAAAGACATCAATTACGCTTACGGATACGGCCTGATAAGCTTCTATGCGACTGATTATGTGGTCGATGCCAATGGCTCGTACGAAAATGTGATCGTCGGCGGATACAACAGCACGGCACTGCCCGATGTCGACGGACCGGATGCACGTATTTTCATCGACGACACGCTGTTTGTGAGCGGCGGCATCACCAATGAGAACCCGCTGTTCTACGCTTATGTGAAGGATCCTAACGGCATCAATGCGACGGGAGCTGGCATCGGACACGACATCACGGCGACATTGTCGGGCGCGACAAACAAAAGCTATAACCTCAATGCATATTATGACGCACCTGATAATTTAAATGATTATGGCACAATAGCTTATCGTTTGTATAACCTTAACGAAGGTCATCATAACGTAAGTTTCAGAGTGTGGGACATCTACAACAACTCGACCACTGTATCCATTGATTTTACTGTGGTTAAGAGTAGCAATCTGACAGTCGAAAACGTGTTTAACGCTCCAAATCCTATGAATGGCTATACCAATTTCTATTTTGAGCATAACCAGAAAGGTGATTTCGACGTGACTGTCAGGATTTACAATATAAACGGACAGCTTGTAAAGACCATCAGAGAGAGCCGTTACGGCACCTCGGGACGTATCGACCCGATCCGTTGGGATGGCACCTCCGACAGCGGAGCACCTTTGCAATCGGGCATTTATATCTATAACATGACACTCACTACTTCGAAGGAAGAAAAGGTGTCGGGCTGCTCAAAATTGGTTATCGCACGATGAGAAAGTTTCTTGACATATTGATCCTCGTCGCACTGATGACGTCAGTAACGGCAGCCAAAGCTCAAGGTTTTGCGACAAACTCCGTTTTGAATGACGGCACTATATATAAAATAGGTGTCGTTAAAGACGGCGTTTACCGAATAACCTTTGATGAGCTTATGACTGCTGGAATTGATGTCAATACGTTGAATATCAATAAGATAAGTCTGTTTGGCAATGTTAATGGCATATTGCCCGAAGCCAATGACGCAGCCGCATACGACGATTTGACCGAGATGGATATCATGGTCGACGACGACGGCATATTGTTTTATGGCCAAGGGCCTTGCGCATGGACCAGAATTGGCGATAAGTTCACGTATCACACCAATTATTATTCCGACACCACATTTTATTTTTTGAAAATTGATAATCAGAGTGATGGTAAGAGGATGCTGCAGCAATCGCAGGAAGCTGGTGATCATCAAATTGTCATAACGGAATTTGCCGATAAGCAATATCATGAAATCGACCTTCACAACTATTATCACAGAGGCAGAAAATGGTTCGGTGAGACGGCAAATATCGATGATGGCGAAATCAGGATACCTTTTGTTTTCAAAAATATTTTGATTGAACATCAAGGTTCGGTTGATATCTGTTTTATCGGGGCATCGGCGGCGGAAGGCACCACGGCGCGTCTGAAAGTCAATGGAATACAGCTGGGTAATGATATAAATATCAAGATGCCAGGCAGTTATTCTTTTGGAATTGAGAAAAAGGTGAACGAGGCTTTTACACCGACAGGCGATGATGTCGAGGTGGAGCTGGAGATAGTGTCAGACAATGCGGCATCATATCTCGGACTCGATTATGTGTATGTAACTGCTTATCGTTCATTGAGTTATGTCGATGAACAGATGCAGTTTGGCTTTAATAAGCTTACTCATCCGATAGTGGAGCTTGTAAAAATCACCGATGTCGGCAGTGGAGCCGTTATTTTGGATGTGACGTCACCTTTAAGCCCGAAAATCCAGGAGTTTTCGATGGTCGGAGACGTTGCAAGCTTTAAGCAACTGATGTATGGAAATAAGGACTATGTGCTGTATAAAGATGCCGATGTGATGAATGTCGTTTCAATACAACATGTTGATAATCAGAATATTCATTCGATAACTAATGCCGAGATGCTTATCATCACCGATAAGATTTTCGCTGAGCAGGCTGAAGCTATAAAAACCATTCATGAAGAAGATGAGGGTTTGGTGAGCAAGGTGGTATTTGTGGATGAGATATACAATGAGTTTTCGTCGGGAAGCCTTGATATTACTGCTATACGCAATTTTGTGAAGATGGTGTACCAGAGGTCATCTGATTTGAGATATGTGTTGTTTTTGGGACGTGGCACCAATGATTACAAGAATGTAGAAGGCTATGGCTGCAATTTCGTACCTCCTTATGAGGCAATGAACAGCGTTAACGAGAACATAGCATACGTTACCGACGATTATTTCGGTCTGATGGACGATAACGAAGGCGAGGCGTGTGCGGGACTTATGGACGTGTGCGTCAGCCGAATGCCGGTGCTTACGCCAGAGGAAGCCGATGTGGTGGTCGACAAAATCCGACGCTACATGTACGACGCGAAGACACGTGGCGAGTGGCGTAACGAGCTGCTGTTGGTGGCCGATGACAAGAGGATGTATGCCAGAAACAGCGACGCTCTTGAAGCTGTGGTCGACACCACACACACTACGGCAAACATCAGCAAAATATATGCTGACTCGTATGTGCGGCAGAAACTGTCCGACGGCTCCTACTGCTATCCTGATGCCACGGCATCGCTTATCGAGAAGTTTGACGAGGGTATCATGATGATGACTTACCTCGGGCATGGTGGAGTGAAAGGCCTGAGCGCATCTAACTTATTTAAAGTCAAAGATATAGAGTCACTGACAAACTATTATAAACTGCCTTTTGTCGTAACAGGAACATGTGAGTTCAGTGCTTTCGACGACGCTTCGTTGGTGTCGGCGGGCGAGATCTTGTACAAGATGAATGAAGGCGGTGCTATAGCGATGTTCACCACGGCACGCCCTACACAGGCTGATATCAACAAAAACGTGGTAAAATCGTTTGTGACACATACATTCGAGAACGACAATATCAAACATTTGGCAATGGGCGATATCACTTTGCTGACAAAGAAAGACAACTTGAACAATTCCACAAATTATCTGCCTTATGTCATGTTTGGCGATCCGGCGTTGCGTTTTACATATCCTGAAAACATAATTGTGATCGACGCTGTCAATGGGATGTCGTCGTCGCAGAAAGTGTCAGTGGCGCCTATGGATGCCGTTAGGGTGGAAGGCAGGGTGACCAACGGGAACGGCGCTCTGGACACCTCATTTAACGGAATCGTTTACGTGAAGATGTTCGACAACAAATCGACATGCAATACCTTGAACAACTCAGGAGAAAGCGGCAATTATACTTTTACCAATTATTCTGATGTGCTGTACGACGGCTGTTTCTCGGTGACAAACGGCATGTTCTCGTGCGATTTCGCAGTGCCTCGCAACGTCAACAACCAGAATGGCGATGCCAAGCTGAGTTTTTACGCTTTGGATACCGTCAATGATAACGAGGCAAACGCTTTCTTTAAAAGTATCAAAGTCGATGGCAATTCTTCGGTTTCGCCTGATTTTGAAGGCCCTGAAATCGTTCTTACGTGGACCGACGGGCATCTGTCGGCGGCGTTACACGACCCGCAAGGAATTTGTCATTACAACTCGATGCTGGGACGTGACATTGTGCTTCAGATTGAATCGAGAAATGTTTATAAATCAATGATAATCAATGATAATTTTGAACAGAATATCGATGATTTTACAAGTGGGAAAGTTGATATCGACCTTGATTTTCTTGAAGTTGGTGAAAATGTGCTTAGCATGAAGGCTTGGGATACGCACGGCAACAGCAATATGGCTTCGATAACAGTGAATATTGCTGATAATGAATCGGTTAAGACGATGCATAATGTGGCGAACTATCCTAATCCGTTTAACGAAAGCACATGTTTTACAATTGATTATGACAAAAAGAATGTCACAGTAGATATCGACATTCATATCTTTGATATTGCAGGAAGAGTTGTTAATACGTTGGAATACAATGATTTAAATGTTTTTAATCTGAAGATGCAATGGGATGGAAGAGATGTGGCAGGACGGCGTTTGCCGGCTGGAGTTTATATTTATAAGGTGTATCTGAAGGATTCTGACGGCTTTGAAAGCAATACAACGCAGAGGATGATAATTTTGTGAGAAAAATAAAATTATGACAATATTTTAGAATTAGTTACGTTTTAAACGATAAATGTATTAATTTTGCAAAATAATTTTGAGTATATGATAAAAAAATCTTTAGTCTTTTTTATGGCTCTTTTGATGATGGGGTTCATCGCAAAGGCACAGCAGCAGGAAACTGGTCAGAATCTTGACTACAATGTGATTTCGACAGCAGTTCCGTTTATGATCATTGCGCCTGACGCACGTTCGGCCGGTATGGGTGATATAGGTGTTTCAACTTCGCCTGATGTGTATTCAATGCACTGGAATTCGGCAAAATATGCCTTCATCGAAGATGACTTCAGCGTCGGTTTGGCCTACAGCCCATGGTTGAGAAAACTCGTTCCTGATATGAATATCGCGTATCTCGCTGTCTCTAAACGTGTTAGCAGCAAGTCGACGATTGCGGGTTCGTTGAAATATTTCTCACTTGGCGAGATCAACTTTCGTGACGAATACAACAATGACAAGGGAACATATTCACCTAACGAGTTCGCATTAGACTTTTGCTATTCAAGAAAATTGGGTGACTATCTGTCAGCATCTGTGGCAGCACGTTTCATCTATTCGCATTTGACACAGGGTGTCACCAATTACTCTAGAGCTGCTTGGTCGGTGGCTGCCGACGTCGCGGTGTACTACCAGCGTCCGGTGTATTTCAGCACCATCGACGGTGAGTTCTCGTGGGGTGTCGCCATTACCAACATGGGTAGCAAGATGAGCTATACCGACGCTAACTCGAGATCCGATTTCATCCCGACGAACTTGCGTTTGGGTCCGTCGTTGAAACTCAATATCGACGAGTTCAACTCGTTGGCTTTCTCATTCGACCTCAACAAGCTGCTCGTGCCTACACCACCTATCTACGCAAAAGACGCTGACGGTGCATTGATTCCTGACGGCAATGGCGGATTCGTTATCGAAAAAGGTATGGATCCTAATGTGTCGATGATTCAGGGTATGATTCAGTCGTTCTACGATGCTCCAGGCGGATTCAGCGAGGAGTTGAAGGAGATTACACTCGGTATCGGTGCTGAATACTGGTACAATCAGGTTTTCGCAGTGCGTGCTGGTTTCTTCCATGAGGCCAAGATGAAGGGTAACCGTCGTTATCTGACCTTCGGTGCTGGATTGCGTTACAACGTGTTCGCCCTCGACGTGTCATACCTCGTGCCGGTCAACAACTCATCGACTTCAGGCACCAACCCACTGGAAGGCACATTGCGTTTCGACCTCACATTCAACATCAACAAGTGGGGCGGAAACACCAAGCTTGAGAAAGTTAACTAAAAGCGTAAAATTATCTCAAAAAGAGACCTGATTAACAAAATACTTATAAGATAGGAGAGATGTCGGAAACGATGTCTCTCCTTTGTTTTACTGGCGTGGCATTATTGTTTTATGAAACGTTTAGTGACGGTTTTGTCACCTGAAACCACGACGAAATACATGCCGCTGGCGAGGTCAGTGCAGTCAATGCTGACAATATCATCGCCGGAGGCTGTTTTTGACAGGATTTCTTGTCCTAAGATATTGATAATCTTGATATTATTAATGTTGCGCCCTTCGATATAAAGTGTGTTGCTAGTGGGGTTGGGGTACACTTTGAAGTCATTGTAACCGTATATCTCACCGACGCCGATGTTGTTGGTCACTGGGATTATGCTTTCGTGCCGATAGCAATCCTGTTTGGTGGCTACCACTTTCACGACAGTGCCTTCATCAAAGGGTATAAGGAAACTGAAAATCATGATGTCGCCATTCGATTTGCCGCGTGCAATGAGCTGATTGTCAACTGATAAGGCTAAAAAAGCGCCTTCGTCGGCTTGTATGGTGATGCGAGTGTCGCAGGGAAGGATGCTCTCAGGATGTGTCACTGTGAGCTGTTGAGGCACTTCGGAGTGGAGCTGCAGAAAGGCGTCGCCGAAATAATGGAAGAGGTTGTATGTAAGGGGCTTGTAGCTCGCATTGTATGGGAACGCCGACTGTTGCAGGTAATACTTGCCATAGGCGTTGGCGAACGCAGGATATTTGAAATCGAATGCTTGCGGACCGTAGTCGGGCATGAAGTCGGGATAGAGGTAGTCGAAGAAACCCCAGACGTAGGTGTCGTTGACGTATGAATATGATAATTGTGATGCCGCAATGACACCCACGGCGCCGTGTGGACTGCGCAGGAAACGCTCGGCGAGACAGTCGCTGCTGCCGTTGCCATAGCTGAAGTCGCCAGTCTGGCAGTTGGCCGACATGATGAACGATAACTTGTCGTTATGTAACTCGTTGATGAGGCTGTTGTTGAAGTAGGGCTCTCCCCATGTCTGGAAGGTGCCGTGGTCGCGGTGGACAAACAGATAGGTGCCGTTTTCAAGGGCTTGCGTGATATCGTCGGCGTCGCCGTTCCAGTCGGTGAGATGCGACATGGTGGTGGGGATGTAGCCGAGTCCGTCGGGACCAAAATAGCTGAGCACGTCATCGGTCCTTTGGCCTGTTGACCACACCGAGTCGGGCGTGCCTTGGTGTATGGCGTTGATATGTATGACGTCTTTGCCTTGTTGTTCGAGGTATCCCGCTATTATCTCGGTGCATAGCTGGAACCATCGTGAGCGTTGGTAGCCCATGGCGGTGACCGGATGGTTGTAGTAATACTCGTCGTCGTACGGGTGACGTTCGTATTCGAGTGTCTTCTGTACCATCAGCTGTGCCTCGGCGCCGTTGGCTGCCGGCATGCGTGCTATCACCATGTCGGGCAGGGCGTCGCTGGTGAAGTCGACGAGGCGGTTGTCGGCAAGGTATGGCTCGAACGCCTGGCCTTCAGGATGGTTTGTGAGAGCAAACGACGTGATGCCTTTAGCTGGGTCAGTGTCGTAGTCGCCAAACAGCAAAACTGCTGCGGGAGCGGGGTTCCATTCCTGTCGCGTGTGACGCAGGAACGTCCTCAGCGAGTCAGGATGGTTGACGCTGACCTCGCTTATCGTCAGCACCTTGGTGATGATGCCTTGCTGCTCGCGGAAGTCGCGGAGCGTGTCGGCCCATTGTTTTATGCCTTCGTCGTCGGGCGTGATGATTAGATAGTCGCAGCCGTCGCGGCGGGTGTCGTCGATGGGGGTGGAGCGGGGGACGTTGAAGAAATCAGGAATCTGGGCAGAAACAGAGTGGCTGATTGTTAAAACCAGCGACAATGATAGTATTATTTTTGTTAGTTTCTGCATTTTAAGGGACAACATGCAAAAATACAAAAAAAAGAGACAATTTTACATCGTCTCTTTTTTAACCTTAAATAATTAATTATTAGGTACGGCTTCGCAGAATCAATACTCGTCAGATACTGTGAGTTTCTTTCTGCCTTTAGCGCGGCGGGCTTTCAAAACCTTGCGACCGTTGGCAGTTGCCATTCTCTCTCTGAAACCGTGTTTGTTCTTGCGTCTTCTGTTCGATGGTTGAAATGTACGTTTCATTGTATTATCTTATTTTTATTTTTTTATCCTAAAATTCGGACTGCAAAATTACACAATTTTTTAATACGTACAACATTTTTTTTGAAAAATTATTTTTCAGGAACATTTTTCAATGTTTCAACCAGGAATTCCCAGAATGGAGCCACTGATTCGATGAGCAGAGCCTCGTCTGGTGAGTGCGGGTGGACGAGTGTCGGTCCGAACGAAATCATATCCCAGTTAGGATATTTTGCGCCGAGGATACCGCATTCGAGACCGGCGTGGATGACCATGACCTTAGGCTCTTTGCCGAATTTGTCTTTGTATACCTTCTTCATCGTGGCGAGGATAGGGCTGTCGATGTTAGGTTTCCAGCCGTGGTATGAGCCGCTTGACTCTGCCTTTGCGCCGTGTTCTTCCAACACCTTGCGGATTGTGTCGGCGAGCTGGTCTTTGAGTTCATCGACGAGGCCGCGCTGCAGTGAACAGGTGACGATCTTGCCGTCTTCCAGTTTCACCAAAGCGAGGTTCGATGATGTCTCGACGGTACCTTCAAAGTCTTTCGACATGCCGATGACGCCGTTTGGATATTTTGCGATGGCTTCCATCATGTTCTTGAAGGTCTTGTTGTCGATGACTTCCTTTGGCATCTCGGTCTCGACCATTGAGACTACGAGGTCAGGCTCTGTCTCGGCGAACTGTTCTTTCACTGTGGTGTTGTATTCCTCGACGAGTTTCTTCATTTTCTCGGCTTTGTCGGCTGGGACTACCACTGTGGCGAACGACTCTCTTGGGATGGCGTTACGCAGGCTGCCTCCGTTGATGGTGGCGAGACGCACGCCGAACTTCTGTGACACCAGTATTAATAAGGTGTTCATGAGTTTGTTGGCGTTGCCTCTTCCGAGGTTGATGTCCATGCCCGAATGCCCGCCTTTCAAACCTTTGACTATCAATTGGTAAGCGGCCATTCCGTCGGCCACTTTCTCCATCTTAGGAGTCCAGTAGGCGTTGGTGTCGATGCCGCCGGCGCAACCCACGTAGAGCTCGCCTTCGGTCTCTGAGTCCATGTTGAGGAGGATGTCGCCTTTCAACACGCCTGATTTCAGCTTGTTTGCGCCTGTCATGCCGGTTTCTTCGTCGATGGTGAAGAGGCCTTCGATAGGACCGTGTTCGAGGTTCTTTGCTGCGAGGACGCCCATCGCTGCTGCTGCTCCGAGGCCGTCGTCAGCGCCGAGAGTGGTGCCTTTGGCGCGCACCCAGCCGTTGTCGACGTAAGTCTCGATAGGGTCTTTCTCGAAATCATGCACGGTGTCGGCGTTTTTCTGTGGCACCATGTCGAGGTGAGCCTGAAGGATGATGCCTTTGCGGTTCTCGTAACCTGGTGTGGCAGGCTTGCGGATGATGACGTTGCCTGCTTCGTCGACGATAGTCTCCAGACCGAGGTCTTCACCCCATTTTTTCATAAAAGCGATAACCTGAGCTTCCTTCTTTGAAGGACGCGGGATGCGTGTCAGGCTGTAGAAGTTCTCAAATACTTCTTTTGGTTGTAATTCGTTGATACTCATTTTGTTATATTTTTAAGATTATTTTTTGTTTTTTAAAAATTTGCTTTTGATATAATTTTCGATTTTTTCGCGTCCCCAAGTCTTTTCCATTATTTGGAGTGACTTCTCGACTTTCATGCTCTTGCGTGACTCCATATTGCGTTGGATGAAGATGCAGTCGGTGAGTTTGCAGCCGTTGCACACGATGTCTTCGGCGAGGGCGTTACACGACGGAGCGCCGCATATTCCGCAGTCGATTTGCGGAAGCAGCTTCTCCAATATCTTGATTTTATTCATCTTTTCCAAAGCCTTGTTGAAGTCGGGGTCGAGGCTCATGGAGCGTGGCTCGACGTCTTCGACCATGATGTTTTCCATCAGATAGTCATGTTCTTCGGCCACTTCTTTGGCGCGTGTCAGCTCGCCGCGGCGTTCTTTGCCTGCCACGTAGCGGGCGCGGTTGAACATACGCTCGCATGTCAGGAATCTGTTGTTATAAGTGAGGATGCCGCCAGGGCAGCTCTGGTCGCAGGCACGCAGCTCGAGGAAGTCGACGCCTTCGACCTCGTCGTTTTCGACTTTTTCCAGGAATTCTATCACGTTGTCGATGCCGTCGATTGACAACGAGTGCTCGGCTATCGAGAGTCGGCGTTCTCCGTTTGTCAAAGAGGTAAGGATGCTGTCGGAGGTGAGCTGAGCGATAGGCAGTTTCACCTCTTTATAGTCGTGGCCTTGTTCTTTTATCTTCTTGTATACGCGGTTGTAGAGCGAGTCCATGTTGATGACGCCGTCGACGCTTGACCGTTTCTCGCCGACAGGGCTTTTCACTGCTGCTATCTTGGCGGCGCAAGGTGTGACGTAGAACACGCCTATGTCTTCCGGACGCCAGCCCTCTTTCTCGAGTTTCTGGCGGATAAACATTGCTGTGATGTCGAGTGGTGCCTTGATAGGCATGATGTTATCGACCAATCCAGGGAACTTCACCTGTATCAGTCGGACGATGGCGGGGCAGAACGACGAGATGAGCGGTTTGTTGTTGCTCTCGCGTTCCATCCGGTTCTTGCGTTCGGTGTAGAGTGGCGTTGAGATCTCTGTCTCGATGACGTGCTGGAAGCCTATCTCTTTGAGTATGGCATAGATTCGCGACACGCTGATATCGTCTTTGAACTGGCCGAGGAAGACCGCTGGGACAAGTGCGACGCGGCAAGGGAATTTGAATATCTCCTCGAAGTCGTCTTGTTTGACGAACACGGCTTTATGCGGGCAGGCGATGAAGCACTCGCCGCAGTCGATGCAACGGTTCTCGTTGATATGCGCTTTGCCGTCGCGCACGCGGATGGCCTCGGTGGGGCACACCCTCATGCAGTGCGAGCAGCCTTCGCAAACGGTTTCGTTTATCTGTAGTGCGTGAAAAAATACCATAATCCTAATCTTTTATCTATAATCTTTTATCTTTTAACCAAGATTTACCTCCATCTCGACTGTTGTGCCGACACCCACTGTCGATTGAACGTTGAGGCGGTCAACGTTTTTCTTGATGTTTGGGAGGCCCATGCCGGCGCCGAATCCCATGTTACGTACTTCTGGTGATGCGGTGCTGTTGCCTTCCTGCATTGCCCAGTCGATGTCGGGTATGCCGGGTCCTTTGTCGATGACACGGACGAGTATCTTGCCAGCGTCGATGTCGGCGGTGACGACACCGCCGTAGGCATGAGCGATAGCGTTGACTTCGGCCTCGTAGAGGGCGACGACGACGCGTTTCACTACCGACGGGTTCACGTTGAGTTGCTTCAATGTCTTCTTTATCGAGCTTGATGCCGAGCCGGCGTTGACGAAATCGCCTTCAATCACAGTGTATTCCAGATGCATATTCAGTTGCTAGTTTTAAGTTGTTAATAAATTGGTTTCATCCCGGATTCCCAGAGCAGGCCACATGCCTTGAACATCGAGTAGTCGCATTCCATGAGGACCATGCCCTCGTCTTCGGCTAGCTCGATCATCTCTTCGGTCGGTTTTTTCTTCCTGACGAAAACTATGATGTCGAGGTTGCCCATCTCGCAGGTGCGGATGGTCTGCATGGTGCAGAGGCCAGTGACAATCATCGGGAAGTTGTCGCCAAGGGTGAGGATGTCGGACATGAGGTCGGAGGCGAAGACTTTGTCCTGTTCCTCGTCGAGACGGTCTTCGCCGCATATCACTCTGGCATTCAAAATGTTGGCTATTGCACTTAATTTCATATTATTTATTTTTGTTGAGACGCACGACTGTGCGTCTTTGCGTTACTCATTATAATGTATTTCCTCCAGATTCTCCTGAATCATCTCCTTCAGGTATTTCATGATGTTGATGTCGTTCATCGACATCCCGTCGAGGGCTTCTTTGATCTCATCGGTGTCGAACACGAACTCGCCGTCGTCGGTGATGTGCCGGTAGATGAAATGTATGTCTTCGTGGGCGGCGAACAGCATCACGAGGGTGCCCGAGAGGTCGCCCATAGGCGGACGGTCGATGTTGTCGTGCTGGAACCAGAAGTTGAGCACGGTGCCTTTGCCGACCTCGCTCTCAATCTTCATGCCGCCGCCGCAGTTCTCGGTGTTCATCTTTATTAAAGGTAATCCCAGACCGACTTTTCGTGTCGTCCTCGACGTGGTCCACGGGTCGGTGACCTTGGCGAGGAACTCCGGTGACATGCCTTTGCCGTTATCTTTTATGGTGAAGGCATAGATGTTGTCCTTCAAGCTGTCGCGGATCGTCAGCTCGACGAGGGTGGAGTTGGCTGCGGTGGAGTTCTCCATCAGGTCATATACATGTAATGCTAGCTCTTTCATCAGAATAAAAGTTGTAGTTTCTCTTTAGGTTCAGTGTCGACGTAGCGGCCGTCCTCGCCATGCAGGGTCTTACGGAACTCGTCGAAAGTGAGGTCGTACATATGAAACACACAGTGAACCTCGCCGATGATATGCAGGAAGTGCGCGTCGCTGCTCTTGGTGAACATGAACCTTTTCAAATATGCGAATCTCTTCAAAAAATCCTCTTTCTTGACGTGTTTCGAGATCTCGAGCGCGTCGGCCTTGAGGTCGGGCGGGATGAAGCCGAGTTGCGACATCAATGAGGAGGCGGGCTTGTTGACGTGTGCAGGCACAAACAATCCGCCTATCTCATGCACCTTGTCGTAAAGCGTGTCGAGGTCGCAGTCAAGCGCCGACCACAGCAGCCATTCCTCTTCTCCCACGATTTCCTCGTCTTTGTCGACGATGAGCTGGTAGCCGAATTTCTCCTCGTCGAGAGGGATATGCGGCAGATGTTCGTCGAGGAACTCCTGAAAACGGTCGAGCTGCTCGTCGTTTTCGAAGTAGGCGAGGGCATGGGCCTCCTCCTGTGTGGTTATCTCCACGCCTCCGATGACGAACAAGCCCTGCTCGCGGCCTATCTGCTGTGTCACCTTCACCTGACGGGTGCTGTTGTGGTCGCAGATGGCAATCATATCGAGATGCAGCTTCTTCGCCTGTTCCACGATGGCAGCGGGCGACATGTAGATGTCGCCGCACGGCGAGAGCACCGTATGGATATGCAAATCCGCTCTATACTTCTTGAGTTCCATATTATTTAGTTAAAAGTTAAAAGATAATAGTTAAGGAGTGGTCGCTTTGCGCTCTTTTAACTTTTAACTTTTCCTCTTTTAACTATTTGTTATTTAACAAATTATAAACAAGTCCCGCGATTTCGAATGTGGGCAATGAGGTCTGTAGGATCGGCAGTTCCTCTTCGTTGGCCTGGTTGATGGTGTCTTCGTTGGCACCGAGGTCTTTTACGAGGATGACGCACGACATCTCTTTGAGTGATGCCACTGCCATCACGTTTTTGTGTGTCTGGAGGGTGATCCAGATGTTGCCTTCCTGTGCGTTGCCCATCACATCGCTGAGGAGGTCAGAGATATAACAGCCGTCGATTTCGCGGTCGAGGCCGTTTTTGCCTGCCAGGACCTTAAGTCCCAGTTTATCAACTAATTCTTGTACTTTCATATTTCGTATTTAAGATTTAAAATTCAATATCAAAAATTCAAAACAGGACTGCAAATATACAGATTTTTTTACAGATTTGCAAAAATGATAAAAATATGACAAAAAAATGAGAGCGCACCATGGAAGGTACGCCCTCTGACAAATGTAAAATTGAAAAGCATATAGTTATCTCCAGATCTCTTCATCCGATGGCACCTGGATTCTCGTTGAGAGAGGAGCAACACGTGTGATGTTGAGCAGGTGTTTGTAGGTGAAGTTTTCTGATATAGAGTTGTTACCCCAGGAGCCGCAACCGAGAGTGTTGGTCACCGGCAATCCGTTTTGGATTGAGCCACCAGCTGTGGTTGCACAGATAGCGTTGACGATGAGACGTGACACTGAAAGTTCTGTGCCGACCTTGATGATGTTGGCTTGGTTGTTCGAATGGAAACCTGCGGTGTGACCGTTGCCCTCGAATGCCAGGTTGGTCTGTGCGATCTCGATAGCTTGGTCGAAATATTGGTATGGGAACGCACCGAGCACTGGGCACATCTTCTCCTTGCTGATAGGGTCGTCGTGTCCGAATTTGCCGTTCGATTCCACGATGATGGCTTTCACGTCGCCCGGAATCTTGATGCCGGCTTTCATCGCGATATATTGTGCCGACTGACCGACGACGTCTCTTGCGGTATGACCGTCTTCAAAGATGGCGGCGATGACTTTCTCGCGTTCCTCAGCGTTGCACACATAACCGCGGTTGTCTCTGCAAGCCTGCATGATTTCGTCGTGTGCCTCCTGTGGATAGATGAAGCTTTGTTCGCCCGAGCAGATGATGCCGTTGTCGAATGAACGTCCTGTGATAATCTTGCTGATAGCCAGCGGATACTCGATGTTTCTGTCGAGGATGACTTGAACGTTGCCGGCACCAACGCCGTATGAAGGCTTGCCTGATGAATATGCTGACTTCACCATCGGCATGCCGCCTGTCGCTACTGTAACGTCGCACATTGCCATCAAAGCCTGTGTCTTCTCAAGGGTAGGCTCTTCGATGACCTGTATCATGCCATCTGGCACTTCCATTGGCTCGATGGCTTTCAAAATCATCTTCACTGCCAAGGTGGAGCATTTCTTTGCCTTCGGATGTGGGGAGATGATGATGGCGTTCTTTGTCTTCAATGCAAAAGCGATTTTCGACATAGGGGTGACGACAGGGTTGGTCATTGGCACCACGCCTGCAACCACGCCAATAGGCTTGGCGATCTCGATAAGACCTGTGCGCTCGTCAATGCTGAGCATTCCCATTGACTTCTTGCCTTTGAGGTCGTACCAAATACCTTTTGATTTGTTGCGGTTTTTGGCGACTTTATCTTCATAAACACCCATTTTTGTCTCTTCGACAGCGGCTTTTGCCAACATCTCGGCGTTTTCGAAGATGGTATGTGTCACGAGTTTCACTGTATTGTCGCAGTCATCCTGGTCAAAGTGTGTCGCGTAATATGCTTGAGCCTTGCGGGCTTTGTCAATCATTAATTTGATTTCTTCTGTTACGTCCATGATATTTGATTTTTAATATAATGTTTTGTAAATGTTTCTGATTTCTTCTTTATCCAAGAAGACATAGTTGTTTGCCAAAAGGCGTTGCTGTGTGGCTATGACACTC
>Ga0265298_10000945_pt1 | contig 43245 bp, 39 predicted proteins | sample AusTroGonzalo_MG_3_FD_193486 | JGI IMG/M metagenome (GOLD analysis project Ga0265298, IMG submission 193486) | Bovine rumen microbial communities from tropical cattle in Woodstock, Queensland, Australia - Gonzalo_01 | ecosystem: Host-associated > Mammals > Digestive system > Stomach > Rumen ... | reverse complement strand
CGCCTGTACCCGAATTACGTAGAGATCAACTTCGTGGAGGATGACGAGGGTGAGCAACTGTTCAAGAACATCCATAAGAAAGAGGATTTTTACCTGACCCTCAGCATGGTTGCCGGTGACAAGCTGTCTAACCGTGACGATACACTGGTGTTCCTTGACGAGATCCAGCACTACCCGCAGTACCTCACCATGCTGAAGTTCCTGCGTGATGACAACCGCTACCGGTATATCGCCAGTGGCAGTCTGCTGGGTATCGCGCTCCAGGACACGACTTCCATCCCCGTGGGAAGCATTATGATCAAGGATATGTTCCAGCTCGATTTCGAGGAATTTCTCATTGCCAACGGCTTCGGCACGGATGCCATTGCCATGTTGCGACAGGCTTATGAGAACAAGGAAAGCCTGACTGAGGAACGCCATAACCATGTGATGGACCTGTTCCGCCGCTATCTGCTGGTAGGCGGTCTGCCTGATGCCGTCAACACTTATCTTGACACGCATAACATCGTAAAGGTAAGGGAGGTGCAGGACGGCATCCGCAGCCTCTATGCCAGTGACGCGTCCAAATATGAGAAGGAGCACAACAAGAAGCTGCTTATACGTCGTATCTATGAGATGATTCCCTCACAGATGGAGAACAAGAAGAAGCGTGTGGTGGCTCAGAATATCCGTGGAAAGAAGGGTGACCGTTTCGACCAGTACAAGGAGGAGTTCGAGTATCTTATCTCTTCGGGGATTTCCCTGGCTGTCAATGCTATTTCCAATCCTCATTTCCCGCTGAGCGAATCACTCCAGAAAAATCTGCTGAAGCTCTATCTCAATGATGTGGGACTGCTTACCGGATTACTCTACCGGAATAACATCCGACCTGTGCTCGACGATATCTGCAGCATTAATCTCGGCTCCGTCTATGAGAATGTCGTCGCACAGGAGCTGCGGGCTCACGGGCACAAGCTCTTCTATTACGACAACCGCAAGCAGGGAGAGGTGGACTACCTGATAGATGACCATACTGCCATGAGTGCCTACCCTGTTGAAGTCAAGTCTGGTAAGGACTACACGGTGCACAGTGCACTCAACAATCTCCTGAAGAATCCCGATTACAACATCCTTGCGGCAACTGTCATTTCCAATGAGCGCAAGATCTATCAGGATGGAAAGGTTACTTATATGCCTGTCTATTTCGTGATGTTCATGGAAGCCGATACACCCCAGGAGGATGATTCGGCGTACATCTTCTGACATACCAACCCGGACTTGTTTCCGCTGGTAATACAGTACAATGACCTGTATTATCAGCGGAACTTTTTTCTTGTTTTCAGACCTCAAAAACCATCTTGATAGAAATTATTGAATTATTGGAATATTTTATGTAAATCCTTTCCGATTTTCGAAAATAATGCGTACTTTTGCATTGGTTTTAATTCAAAACAGTATGAAAACAAAGAAATTTCTTATAGCATTAGCCATCTTATGGTCATCGTCTGTTTCTGCAAGGCAGACGGGGTTCTATATGTCGGCACTCAGCCAAAGGGCTGACAGTGCCTTTTCCTGTAATGTAACAGCTAAGTTTGAGAATGGCAGGTTCGTCCAATATACGGGCTGTACTATCTTCCCCTATACCAAAACGAGCAATGCCAAAATCAGACTGTCCTTTGATGCAGAGGAAACGCCCAGATTCCTGGACTTCCTGAAAAAGGTAAGGGATAAGTATGCTGAATGGGACAGCATCGCCAAGGCTAACCATGTCACAGGCTATTCCAAGCGGATGCCTGTTGAGCTGAAATCCAAAGGTGGTATCTGGAGCATCTTCTATGTGGGTAACAGACCGCCGAGAAGCACGTTTGACATGAACAAGCAATGGGAGTTCCTGATACCTTTCTTCTCCGTGGATGCTAACGGCAAGAGCCGTGTTCAATGGAGCACGAGTAAACTGGAGTATACGGTGAAAGGTGGCAGCCTTGCATTGGGAGCAAGCGTAGAGGTTGAGCGGTGCAGTGGCGGTGAGTTCGTATTCACGTCCGTCAATGAGATTCAGAGCCTGATAGACTGCTTTGATGTTGAAAGGCTAAAAGAACAGACCAGGAGCATTGACAACTTATTCCAATAAAGCGGAAGATGGAGCTTCATCACGAGGCCCCATCTTTCTTTTCAAATCTAACGGATCACTAAAATAATAATAGAAATAACAATAATGATAATGCTAATCAGTCATGGCAACAACATCATATCGTTGTAGATGATGTGATACAATAATCTTTGAGCACTCCTTCACATAGGTACTACTGGTGGCATAACCGGCCTCTTTGATGCCGACAAGCCAGTTGAGCCAGTCATCAGGAGCAAAAGCCCTGCAACGACGGTAACGCTCACCCATCAGGACGGCAGAGTGATACTCCATGCTTTCCAGTGCATCGGAGAACACGCAGAACTTCTCATTCTTCCTGTCATCATCATAGGTGTTGTAAGGTCTGCCGTCAGACAGCCAGCGTTTACTGGCCTTGATACCAAAATAGTTGTTGTCAAGCATGGCAAGCCTGCTGGTTCCCCAACGGCTCTCCAAGGCCATCTGGGCTAATGTAACACTGGCGGGAATACCGTATTTGCGCTGCTGCTCGATGGCTGCAGGGGCATAGGTCTCGATAAAGGCGACCTGCGAGGAGTCTGTCAACCCATCGCGTCCGAGTGCATCGGCACATTCCTTTCTGACTTTCTGAATTCTTGAAAGGAGGATATAAGGGTTCTGACGCTCGCCCTTATATCTTAAGGTAATGTGAAGGTGCTCTCCCGTCGATCTCCCTGTGCTTCCAGTAATGCCGACGGCATCACCAGCAAGTAGTTCCTCGCCTTCATAGGCTGTCACCTTCGACAGATGACAGTAGCTGACCTGATAGTCACCATGTCTGAGAACGACATATCTCCCGGAACGGCTGTCCTCGCCAATCTGCTCAACATAGCCATCAAACATAGAGAGTACTTCCTCATTCCTGGCTTTCAGGTCGATGCCGCTATGGAAGGCTGCCTTTCCTGTGAAAGGATCTTTCCTGTTTCCGTAAGGTGAGGTGACTTTAATATGTTGCAAGGGGTAGGAAACACTCAGATAGCGCTCTATCCAGTAGTTCCTATCTTCTTGCCCTTGACAACATAGTGTCTGTGCCATTAATGAAATAAACAGTAACAGACGGTTACACTGAAACATGAATCTTTTTACCTTAACTTTATTATACTATTTTCGGGGCGCAAAAGTAATCTATATTTTTGTAACCGACAAGAAAAATTTCAAGAAATTCTATGTTTTAACATATCGCTTTTTCCGAATTGTTAAAACTAACACTTTTTACTGCAAAAAATATTAGAAATTATAGAAGTGTAGTATTTTTGCGCCCTCAAAGATTCATTTTTTAATTATAATAATTATGTATAAAGAGGATTTAACTGAAAGGGATATTCCCTACGAGATTCTGGAACAGCATGGTCTGACTCACGAGATGATTGATGACCTGCCGCAAAGCGTGATGAACAAGCTCCTTCATGGGGAATTTACGCCGCTTCTGCCGATAACGATGAGAACGGAAATGGGCAATTGGCAGTATCCTTCTCGTATTGCGCTGAAGAGCACAGGTAATGGCGTGAAGGTTGTTCTGAAACCCAAGATTGAGACTTCAAGCATCGGACTGTACTCTCCCGACCAGCAGGATTTGCTGAAGCAGGGCAAGGCTATTATCGGTCAGCGTCCCAAAGACCTGAGAAATAATGAGAACACTGGAAAGTACTTTATCCAGTATGACGAAGACACCAATCAGGTACTGAGTGTTCCCACCTCATTCGTCGGCGAGAATATCAGAGTCATTTCAGACATGTTCGGACTGGACTATGACATCATCAAGAACCTCCAGCAGGGCGAAGCCCAGACCGTCGAATGGAATGACGAGGAGCTGAACAACGAAGTCCAGATGCTGACTTTCGGCATTGACCTCAGAAGTGACCTTGGCGTCAGACTTGCCGTCGGTGACATTCAAGAGTGGCTGGGTCAGGCCAAGGATTTCAGGGACAAGTACAACTTCGGACTCTATGGCGTATGGATTGCAAGCGAAGATGGCAAGTCCGGGCGTTATGTTCCAGAATCTGAATATACAGATGAGATCCGTGAGCAGATGGAACTGGCCAGGAAGAGAAACCGTGAATCTGTACAATCTGAATCACTGAAGATGTAAATACATATTTTCGTATTGACAGTAATACATATTAAAAGGAATACATAGAACTATGGATATTTCAGGATACAAGAGTGAAGAGGAACTGAATGAGTTGCTTGACGCAGGAAAGATTACCGTTTTGGCGTATGTCACACACCAGTCCAAGGAACTCACCAAGGAATTTGAGGACTTCTGTTCAGACAGGGATCTGAGTCAAAACGAAGAGAGTGCAGAACAGTTCGTAGATATGAGACAACAGATATTTAACGAGGCATTTGAAAATGGATATGTGTAATCTGATAAAAAGAATGTTGCCATTGTCCCAACCTTCCGGCGATGGTATGAAGGCTGACATTGCCAGACAGAAGCTCATCATTAAAGAGCATAAGGATATTGACATGAAGGTTATATTCGAGGTAAGCAAAGCCCGTAGCAGGAAGGAAAACCTGATTCTCACCTCTAATAACGGAACGGAATTGGCCGGAGTGAATTCTGTCGATGGTGTCGTGATCATTCCGGAAGGAGTTACCAGAATAAAGAAAAAGGCTTTTTGTCTCTGTGAAGACATTGAGGTGTTGATTATCCCCAGCTCCGTTACAACCATTGATGACGGTGTCTTTTGCGCTTTGAATAAAATCGAGACCATCCAGGTCCATAAGGATAACAAGTCCTTTATTGTGATAAACGGTGTACTATACAACAAAGATTTAACCAGAGTCATCAAGGCGACCAGACACTGCATCATGAAGGACATCCCCGTTGACATCAAACAAATTGACTCATGGGCATATGCCTACTGCTGCTCTGCCGTGGAGATCAATGTACCATACGGTGTAACTGAGATTGGCAATGCGGCCTTCTGTGAATGTAAAGAACTGAAAAAGATCAACTTCACAAACAGGTTGTCAACTCTCAAAGAAGGAATGTTCTCTGAGTGCAGTAATCTGGTGAGAGTCAATCTCCCGAAGGGTTTGAGGATGATAGAAAGAAGTGCTTTTTCAGGATGTGTCAGATTCCGAGAAATGGAGCTGCCTGACAGTCTGGAGTCTATAGGGAGAATGGCATTTTCTCACTGTAAGAATCTGGAAACGGTTCTACTGGGCAGCAGGGTAAGATACATATCGCCAGAAGCTTTCGACGGATGCGAGTCACTGAGAGAATTTGAGGTGGATGCCGATAATGAGAACTTCCGTGACATAATGGGTGTATTATACAATAAGACTGGAAGAATTCTGTTGAAAGTTCCGGCAAATTACGAAGAGACATCGTTTGTCATTCCCGATGGTGTGGCCTTTATCGCTCCCTATGCCTTTGACGGCTGTAAGGACTTCAGGATAATCAAATTTCCTGATTCGTTGAAAGGCATCGGGAAATATGCTTTTCAGGATTGTGAGGATTTAGGAACGGTACATCTGCCTGACAGTGTCAAGGCAATAGGAGATGGTGCTTTCTCTGGCTGCAAATCTCTTTGGAATCTGAAACTGCCAGTCCATATCACACACATAAAGTATGAAACGTTCAGAGATTGTTATGCGCTGAGATACGCAGACATGTTAGATACGAATATCACATGTATTGAAGAATCTGCCTTTGGAGACTGTAAACGGCTTCAACGTGTCTTTTTCCCGGAAACACTCCAGCAGATAGAGATTGATGCCTTTGAGTCGTGTCCGATCAAGTATGTGGATATTCCAAAATCTGTGAAAGATCTAAGTTCTTCAGCTTTCTTCCTTGACTATTCCCTGAAAGAAATCGAGATAGAAGACAATGACGTATATGACACGGAAAACAGCGTACTATATGAGAAGACATCAAAGACTTTGATGCTGATGCCTGCAATGTCTGGAGTCTCGCATTGTGTTGTCAGGGATGGAACAAAACATATCGCCAATGGTGCCTTCTCACAATGCAAAGGACTCCAGTCCATCAGAATTCCAAAATCAGTAAGGGAAATCGGCACTTACGCCTTTGAGAAATGTACAAGCCTAAAGGAAATCTATCTGGATGCAGAGTTGCGTAGCATACAGGAGAATACTTTTGATGGCTGTCAGGCCCTTACTGCAATTAAGATCCCTCAGACTGTTCAGGAAATCAGCGAAAGCGCATTCAGGGATTGCTATCAGTTAAGGAAGATAACCCTTCCTCAGTCATTGAAGTCGATTGGTTATTTTGCATTCCAGAATTGTGTAAGCATCACTTCTGTGTCTATCCCAGATGACGTAAAGGAACTCCGATCAAAGGCCTTTGCCGGATGCATATCTCTTGAAAAGGTACGATTGTCAAAGCATTTGAGCAGAATAGCAGGCGAACTGTTCGAAGGATGCCATTCTCTTCATAAGATTCTCTGGCCACAGTCAGTAACGGAAATTGGAGACGAGGCGTTTGCAGGATGTGAGTCACTTCAGAAGGTTGAGATTCCTTCAAAAGTCTGGACTATAGGCCATCAGGTATTTCAGGGCTGTTCCAGCCTGTCAAGCGTCATCTTACCAGAGTCACTTGGCGAACTTGGTGAGTTCTGTTTCCTTGGATGTGAAGACCTGAGAGAAATTGTATTCAAGAACTTCTATCTAAAAGGACTGAATAAGAAATGTATGGATGGTGTCAATAGGAACAAGTGTACTGTCTATGTTCCCAAAGGTGGTACTAACATATTCAAGAATCATCCGGCATTCCAAGGTTTTAAGATAGTTGAAACAAGATAATAGCAACAAAAAAAAAGAAATTATTACTCTCAATACTTTTGTAACTGATTGTTAGCGAACAATTACTTGTGCATATGCTATTACGCATTATCCAGATTGCCACCGTCGTGAGATGCTGGCAATCATTTTTTTAGGTTACAGGTAAACTACCCACTCACCATAGCATTCACCATCCCAGTCCATCAACCGGAAAGCATAGACTCCCGTTTGGTCATCATAGACAGCCTGCATATAGAAGTCCTGGTCTATGGGTTGGAAGACACGGTGAACTTGTGCGTTCGCAGACTGTGGAGTGGCCATGCCTAATGCAAAGACTGCAGCCAAAGTTAAAAGACACTTCTTTACTTTCTTCATTTTCGTTGGTTTTAAATTAAATGATATTGATTCCGATAGTCTTAAAAACGATAATCACATTGAACGTCCGTGACGGGTAGGTATTTCCTTCGCAGCCAGTTCTTCTTGTCCTCTCTCATTCTCACCCTGCTTCTTGTCGGCAAGGGCATCTGAGATGGCCATGTCTGCAATGCCGTCATCATTGACATCGACAGAGATAGTCTCAATCTCCCTGACATCAAGGCGCATTTCCTCAATCTTGCCATTGATGAAACCAGAGGCACGCTTGACATCATCAAGGGTGGTCTTCAGGAAAGACGGATCTTCTTTCAGACTACCAAGCCACGATTTCAGATAGGCAGCACTGTCATCCTTGATATGCTTGTCAAAACCGTACTGATGGGCTACGACGGCTGCGCTCATCTCGGCTACCAGCTCTTCCCTGGCATAGTCGAACTTGCGGTCATCGGTCTTGTTCTCCAGACGGCCAAAGAGTTCCTTACTACCTGTGGAGTGTGTCATTTCATGAAGCAGATTGCCATAGAAAGACTCTCCATCAATAAAGTTTTTCTTGGGAGGAAAAACTATCTCATTCTTGGAAGGACTGTAGTAGGCACCTTTGTTCTCCTCAAAACGGACTGGACAGATCCATTTGTTATCTGCAACCATCTTATCGAGCGGTGCAAACTTGAACATCTGACCTTCCTCCATCGGGACGATGCCGTTCTTGTCCAGTTCCTTGAATTTCGCCTCAATCTTGGCATACAACTCCGGACGGGCTTCCTTCAGATTGGTCTGCTGGAGGTTATACACGTTATAGACATGGGTATAGGAGCGTACATAGTACCGTTCCTGTTCCTCTTTGGTCATGTCATTATACTCACTGAGCGTGATGGGTTTGTTGGTGTCTTTCTCCCTGACCGTAGGAATGGAGAGGAATACAGGGAAGGCCTTTTCACCTTTCAAGACGTGTACAAAACCAGGATTCTCTCCCTCTGCAGGGTTCAAGTCAACTGCTGGTTTCTCGGTCTTATCCTCCTTCAGCTTACTCTTGTTGTTCAAGTCGTAGGCAATCTGGTTATGAGTCACGAACACTGGCATATCGAACTTCTGCTTGGCACTATACAATAGCAATAGGAAAGTGTTGATGCCGTTATAGGGCCTGCCGCTCAGATTACGGGGCATCATAAAGCTGCCCTTCTCAATCCAAGGCTTCTGCCAGTCCTTGTCAATGGCCTTGATGCGTTCCATCATCAGCTCTGCAAAGGTGTCAAGAGCACGGTCTTCCGCGCTTTTGGTGTCCTCGCCAGTCCAGTGGTATTGTTTTCTGTTATATCCCATAGTTACTGCTGTGCCTCCTCTGCTTTCTTCTCCTCGAACTTCCACTCAGAGATTTCCTTAACCTGACAGCCGAGATCGAGGTTGTTGTTATAGAGCTTCAGGTCAAGTGTACCTCGAACTGAGATACTTGTCGCAGGTTTCAGCCAATCGGCCTTTTCAGGATTGAAGTTCAGGAAGTGAACCCAGATGAACGTGGCACTCTCCACCGATGCCTCCTTGGAAAAGGCTGAGAATGTCTGAAACTGCTTGTTCCGCTTGTCCGTCAGGAGATGAATATCCTTGTTGCCAGTACGACCCTTGAACTCCATTTCTCCCTCCAGACGGTCAACCTCGCTGACATCTATCGACACGCTGTCAGCATACATGTTCATGTAGATGACATCCTCACGCTTGCGGAAATACAGGGTTCCTACGACCTGTACCCTCTTACCGATGCTCACCAGTCCAGCGGTAATAAGTCCAGGATCGGCAGCTACGCCCACCTCGAACTCACGAACATTGCCGTTCTTATCGCCGAGAGGCAGAATAACACTAAAAGAGACGAAAGGCTTGTTATCCTTTCCTGCATGTGTAGTGGCAGCTTTATTTACAACGCCTGCCAGCGTTACCTTACATTTAATCATAGCGAAAATTTTAATTTGAAAAATTATTTAATTGCGACATTATTGTCTGTTGTCTGCTCCTGCTGCATCCCTGCCTCAAAATAGGCTGCTGATGACTGTAGGACTTTACTGTAGTCGTGATTCTCCTCAGACCTCTCACGTGTGATGACCTGGGCAACATCCGACTGTTTAGTAACTTGGGGAATATCGTTGCTTACCGTTTGGCTGTTATCATCCATGTCGAGTTGTGCCGCCAGCATGAAGAGGCCGCTGAAGACAGAACCGATGAGTGCTGCCATAGGGTCAGCAGAATGGCTGATAGCCGACTCTGAGCCGTTCATCAGGTAAGACAGCCAGTCTTTCGGATCGTCAGACTGGGTCAGCTGTGACAGATACATGTCCTGCTGGGGCGCAGGCTGTTCTTCTATGACTGCTGACTTATGGGATGCCAGAAGGTCGTTTCCCTGATATTCAACCTTCGTATTGATATGGCCACGCACGGCAATATCAGCCAGATAGACGGAAGGATCTATCATATTGCTTGTGCCGTCATTAGCGACCTTCTTGACGGAAAAATGCAGATGCGGGCCAGTGCTGTTGCCTGTATTGCCAGACACACCAAGCTGCTGTCCGGCCATTACCACGTCACCTTCCTTGACGGTAAACTGGCTGAGGTGCATGTAGGCGACCTGGTATTTCTCACCATTAGCTCGTGAGTACTCGACTCTGACAACATTACCGCCCTTTCCTTCATTCTTGGCTGAAAGGACGCGGCCATAATCCTCAGTGGCCACCACACGTTCATAGCTGGCTCTCATATCCAGTCCCATATGTTCAGTGGAAGCACCGGCCTTTGGCGCATTCCGATGTCCGAAGGGTGAAGTGACAGTTATCACACCCGTATTGGCATCCCGCTCCAGCGGAAAGGAATAGTGACTATTCTGAACAGGGCTGGTAATGGTTACAGATGGTACAGGCTGTTTCTGGCCTCGCATATAGCCAATGGCTAATCCCTGAGACTGTGCCTCACTGATGGCCTGACGGTCATATTTCTCCAGCCCGTATTTCCTGATGACACCTTCTATAGTAGAAACATATCGCGGATCGGTGGCATAGCCGCCTTTCTTGATGCCTTCTATCCAATGGGTATGGTCATCTGAGGCATATTGGCGGCAAGCCTTGTAACGGTCTGCCATCAATACCTTGGAATGGTATTCCAGGCTTTCCAACGGATTGGAAAAGGTGCAGAACTTGTCATTATAATGGTCGTCATGATGATAGCTCCAGGGCTTTCCGGCCTTGATCCACTTGTCACTGGCCTTGATGCCGAAGTAGTTGTTATCCTGACGGGCAAGACTGCTCTCGCCATATCCGCTTTCCACAGCCATCTGTGCAAGCGTCACACTGGCAGGGATGCCGTAGCGTTTCTGCTCTTCAATAGCTGCAGCAGCATATTTCTCGAAAAACTCAGCCTTATAATCGCTCATTTTCTGTCTTTTTTGTCATTACTGATACCCTCATTGAATCTGGGCGCAATGTATTTATCTCCCTTGGGATTATCACTAGATGTGAAACCCTCTAGGTTGCCGGACCTCCGGCTCGGCTTCCTGCTTCTTTGTCTCATGCAGTACGTTATCGTAAATCCTTGTGGCAAGCTGGGTCTTGAACAGATTCTGGTCTTCCACCAACCAGAAACGGTTCCAGTCTGCCTTGGGTACTTCCCTTGACTCCTGCTTTTTACCATCGATGGTGGCAGTCATAAAGATGCCTGCCTTTGAATCGGCCTTGAAGAGGTTCACATTAGAGATTCTGCCCAAGTCCACATCACCAACGTCAATGGTCAGGAGGTCTTTCTTCAATTCCGGGTGCTCGTGGGACAGCTGATAGTATTTCTGGCCTAAATCACTACGTACGGCATTGCCATTAGGCTCTTTGAGAGACTTGAAGAACAAGGTGATATCCTCTTTGGCAGGATACATGGTGATTGGCTGCTCTCCTTTAGCCTTGATAAAGATAGCATAGTTATTATCTTCATCTGCAAAGAGGTTCACCTTTTCTATCTCTGCTTTCTGGGCAATGAGGGAAGACACGTTCAGACGAGTGACAGGAATCAGGTTGTACTGCTTCAGGCGGTTGACCATGATATCCTTACCCTCGAAATATCCATTGGGCTGGTGAAGGCTCAAAGCACCTCCTGCATTATAGAAGGTGATATTGTCGCCATCAATACCTTCTTTCTTCAGGGCTGATGCAATACGACTCTTGTTCATGCCCGGTATCTCATTGTTGACCTTCATCGATGCTCCTGCTGGAAGGATGACTTCTGCAGATTTGCTTGACTTGTCTGTGATAACGACGAACTCCTTTCTCTCGGCACTGGGCAGTTTGGCTAACTCTCTGGAGATACTATAGTTCATCGGCATCTCTACCTGCATCGGCTTTTCGCCTCTCAGGGAGGCAAAGTCAACAGTCTCTCCCTTGGTCAGCTTGTCGATACTCTCCAAGACGTTGTTCACGTCTTTCTCCAACCTGTTCATGAGCTTCGTATCTTCCTTCAGCTCACGAGTCCAGTAGTCGATATGCTGCATATTATCAGGAGAGATCTTTGCACGCAGCCCAAGACCTGAAACGATGGCACCAGCAGACAGCTCCTGAACAAGATGCTCATATTTCTCTGCATTCTCAGGCTGAGTGACAGAGCGGACTTCACGGTTCAGGCGTTTCTCACTGCCTGTAGAGGCAACCAGAGCAACGGCCATGTCATGGGCATAGTCCGTATAGCTGTCATAGCTCTCCAAGGGTGACACGAGAACAGCATCCTTGGCTGAGTCATAATGCGTACGCTCGATGGAAGAAGCAGGTTTCACTGGTACAAGGCGTTTGTTCAGCTGCTCGACGAGGACTTTCATCCGCTCCTCAGCCTCCTTTTCCTGTCTGGTTTCCTGTATCTTGGAGGTTCTGACCTCATTTTTCAACGGTTCGTCAACGATGGCCACACGCAGGCCAGCACGGACAAGCTTCGGCAGGTACACATCCAGTTCATGATGTGGGAAGGATGCCATATGATCGATACCTTTCAACTCTTTGGGAGCCGAAAGCGTGATTCCCAACTTGGATGATGCAGTCTTTGCATCTTCATTATAGGTATTGTATGAGTCACCATTTCTGAACAGCAAAACGGCATCTGGATGCTTTTCCTTCAGGGAATTGAATAAGGCGGCCACAGAATTCTCATCCTTTTGGTTCATGTCAATCACCTTGGCTTCACTCTGAGAACCATGACTTTCCACCAGACTCTCAAAGTCCTTTAGTGACTTCGAAGGGAAAACAGTCTGCTCTACATTGAACATGTAACGGTACTCTTTCTTGGGTACAGCCAGATAATTGGAGCGTTCCTCTTCTGGAACCTGCTGATAGGCATCATGGTTCTTCACATCGGTCTTATCATACTTATTGACGTAGATATCCCACTTCGTCCAGCTCAGAGGCACACCTTCCTGACCCTGCATAACAGGGATGCCTTGATTCCTGGCCTTGTCAAAGGATACGTACTGACTGGTCTTGAAATCATTGACATCGGAATGGGCACTTAGAAGCATCAGGTTATAGGGCGAAAGCTGAGTGGCCTCCTTGAAGATACCTGGAGCTTTCTTCTGAGACTGGTTGAGCCATACGCCACCATTGGCTTTTGCACGTTCCAACACGACAGACAGCAACAGTGCCTGAGCCACAGCACCCGGTACTCTCAGATGCGGTTCCTTCTTGGCGACTTGCTTCTGCTCTTCCTGCTTTCTCTTTTCCTGCAGTTTTTTCTCGTTCTGCTTCTGAGCTTCCTGCCTACGGAGTGTTTCTCTTTTCTGCTCCTCCCTGGCAGCCTGCTCCTGCGAATTTTTCTCTTTGTTCATTTCTCGATTCTTTTGAAGTGTATCTTTTTGATCTTTATCTGTCTTGATGGCCTTTTCCAAGGCTTCTTTTATCGGTTTCCTGACATCCTGTCCGAACTGCTGCATCATAGCATCATGAAGTCTCTGGCTATGCGGCTGGACATAGATGTTCGTTGAGAGATGGGAACTGACCATCAATACCTTGGATTTGCCCATGTCATCAGCGACTCTGATACCTTCACCACCAAAGGGTTTCATCAGTGATATGAAGGTTCCTGTTTCCAAAACCTTATAGCTGGCACCTTTCATCTGGAAGGATTCACCCTCCTTAAAAGCATGTCGGCCAAAGGTGGAGAGTATATTACCGTATTCATTGTAATACGTATTTCTTAATTCATGAAGGACGGCATCCAAATCCTGACGGTTGACCATCTGGCTTACAAGGATTCCACCATCATGGGCGTATAGGATGGGAGCATCCTTCTTGGAAAAGCCCTGTCTGACCAGTCCTATTCTCTCAATGGTCTGACCATTGCTGATAGGTACTGGTGTTTTCAGTTTTCCAGAGAGCGTCTTGTCATGGGCATAACGGGAATCCTTGATATTTCCACTGTCATACAATCCGTTCCCCCTGACAAAGAGAGCATCGGAAACAGCCTTTCCCAATTCCTCTTTCAGTTCGTCAAGGGTTCGTGGATCTGCCTTTTCTGCCTCTTTCATGTTCACTGTGATGGGATAATTGTAAAGCTTGTAGTTAACGGTACTACCCAACACTACCAGACTGGGGTGTTGATCCAAAGCACGGAATGCGGACATGGCCGTAGTTCCAGTATCCAGCACATTGTCAATGAGGATGGGCTTCTTCCCATCAGGTATCTCGCCGTTGACGATGAACTTAAAAGGTTTCAGACCCTCAATGCCTTTCTTCGCCTTTTTGTCATAGAGTGGCTTATGCGGCTTCACACTGAGGATGTCTCTTACCTCCAGTCCAAGACTGTCGGCTATCTCATCGGCCAAAACCTTGGTATAACCTGCCGAACCTTTTCTTCCTGGCATGGGAACAAGAACGGCATCCTTATAGTCAGGAACAGCCTGTACCAAGTCTGCCATGATATGTGCGGCCTTGGTGATACCATCCTTATCTCCATCCTTGACGCGATGCGCCAAAGCACGGACGGGAAGATAATCCGACGAGGAATAGACCTCCATCCTGCCAGTCCAATCAACCTTAACGATAGGTGACTTGCTCTTCATCATCAGTCTTATTTAATAGCCAGTTGCTGGTTCTGCTCTTCCGTCTGTGACTGCTGACGGTCATAGAGCTGTTCAATCTGCTGACGTTGTTCATCGTATTTGGCGAGAACGGCATTGGCCAGTGTGTTCAGGGGTAAGGCACCTTTCTGATAGGCATCAACGACATGGTTCTGGAGTGTCACAGTGCTTGGTACGCCATCGATAGACACAACAAGCAGGTTGCCGTTGAGCTGTGGATGCGACAGACGGGCATTCAGTGCCTCGTCGGCATAACGCCTGTATTGGGGCTGCTTATTTCTGACTGACTCACCTAATATCTCATGGGTGCCTTTGTTCAGCAAATTGGCTCCTCCAAGGCCTATCAACAGCATCTTCAGGAGCGGGTTCCTGACGAACATTCCCATAACAATAGCTGCTATAGGCATCAGATTGTTCTGAATGGATAGCGACTTGGTCTTTCCTGTAAACATGCCAATCATCATATCCGGCAGCATGGCCAGCACATAACCGAGGTTCTTGAACACATCGCTGAATCCAGAAAGGCCGAAATGATCCATAAAGCCACCCCAGCCATTGGCATTTGCCATCGTTGGCTGGTAGTTAGTGCTCTGCTGATAGTACTGCTGTGTACCAACTGATGCTGCAGGCTGATAGGAATAAGCCTGATCAGGCGTATTTGCAACAGGTGTTTCTTCTTTCTTTGGGGCTTTTGCTGGCTTCTGTGCCGCCTGTCTCAGCTTTTCCTGCTCTTTCTTGTATGCTTCTTCCTGACCTGGTGCAATGATGGAAGGAATATCGTCATTCCTCTCTGCAAAACGAGAAGCCATAGACTGATTCCAAGGGTAATCGTTACTCTTCATGGCTTGCTTAATCAGCGGTGAGGGACTGACCATCTTGGTCTTTTTCCTCATGCCGTAATTTAGACTGGCGATAAAGGTACTCTCATTGGCATCCACAAGGACTTTACGGGTTTCTGACAGCGCATAACTGTTTCCGAAAAGTGACTTGCTGGCCATAGAGTCTATAGACTGCTGACTACCTTTTGAAGAGAATACGATATCAATTCCCGCACTGGCAGCCGTTGCGACAACAGCCGTCTTCATGCCGCCTACGGGCATAATAGCGAAGTCCATCAGACCTGCCACACCATAGGCTGCCACCTTTTCAGTCTTTGAGGGATTATACTGTCTCTCCTGAAGTGCTCGCATCCCTTCCCAGTCAGATGGTTGTCCAAGCCCTAAAATGGACATTTGAGCGCCTTTCTGGAAAAGGTATTCCACGGCATCTTTTGGAGCACCATGGGAGGCCATCCTGTTAAGGGATCGCTCCAGAAGCTTGTTATTGACATACCAAGTGGCAAAGTCCTGACCATATTTGGTGCTTTCAGCCTGGTATTTCTCCTTACCCATATAGGCAATCATAGTCTTCTGGTAGGCTGTTATCAGATTGCCGAGGTCATTCCGAAACTCAGGTGAAGCATCGAAGCGTTTCTGAAAACTCTTCTGTATGTTACTCCAGTAGCTACGGTACGAGTCCAGCGTCTGCATGCGACCAAGGGTTGCTGATGACATCGTGCCTCCGAAATTGACGGCTCCGAGGGTTCCGCTGTCCTTGATCATCTTGTCATATTCCTTCAGAAAGGAAGCATCGGCATCCTTAACTGCCTTGTCTGCTATGGGGGCAATATGGGCATCGAAGTACTTTCCGAAGAAATACTCCAACTCTGCTATATTCTGTTGTCCGTTCTTATTTGCCATTCTTCTTTGAAATTATAGTCCTAACAACTGCTTTCTGGTCATCTCAATCGCATTGTGGTAGATGCTCATCTGCTTGGGATAGTAGCGTTCCAGCCATGCATCCTTGCTGATTTCTCCCTGAATGAACTTGATGGCCATCTCACGGGAGATCTCAATCACATCCTCACCTTTCTCACGATTATTGAACCAGGCCTTCGTCCACCAGCGTATTCCTGCATTATCAGGATAGACACTGGCCACTCTGGGTACGTCGAAACTTCTGACATCAATCCTGAAATCCTTCAAGGGGTCGATGAAGCCGCTGTTGTCACTGGCTTCATTGAGCATCTTTTTTTTTTGACTTTCATCCCACGAGGAGAGAAAGACTGTATGACGGACGGCAAGGTAGTTGAGGAAATCGCCTATAATGAGGTTCTGGACGATACCGACCAGTAAGGCACTCCTGTCACTAAGCCCTAACGGATTGGTGACTGACGGCAGACACTCGAAATAGTAGTTCTTCCTGGCACCCTGCACGAGGATGTTCTTCAAGGCATCCTCTGTCTGTGCCGTCGGCTTGTAGGCTCCTGTACGCAACTCGTCCATATACGATGGCAGATAGCGAACCATCAGCCTGCCAATCTCATCAAGGTCTTTGTCGTAGTCTGTCTGAACTTTCATCCCTTCAGGCGCATCGCTGCCAACCATCGAGGATGACATGGCATTACTGTATATCATGCCCAGAAACTCAACTGGGTCTATTTCCTCTCCGTTAAAACGGACTCCAATATGAAGCATCTGACCGCTTAACGCAATGGGCTGACCTGCCGTCACATCCATGCCGAAACCGGCATAAACCTCTTCGACATGACCATATTCCACTTCGTAATGGCCATAGCGTACCTTGACATATCCCTGATGGACGGGATCGTTACCCAAGCCAGACACTTTTCCTGTAGCCATTGCCAACAGCTTCGCGCCGTTGGCTGTCAGGTCCAGTCCATGATGGAAAAAGGTCTTTCCTGTCTTGGGGTCTTTCTGCTCTCCAAACCCAAGTAAAGGCTTCGGGTCACACTCTTCTGCAGAGTACGGCATACAATAGCCGCTCTCTGACTGTAGGAACATCTCCTGAGAATATCTTTTCATCTTCCTATTCCTCTGTTTCGTTCAACAACTTCTGTTTCCATTTGCGGGATGACATCAACAGGCGATACCTGACGGGGTGCATAGGTCATTTGAGGTCTCTGGGCATATACAGGCTGGCTGTTTCTGCCAATGGTATGGATGCCAAGCAAAGCTCCGAGTGCCTTGGTAAGAAGGCCGAAACGCCCGAAGACAAGGAAACTGCTGGCAATCATCGCAGCCATTGACATGGTGCTGACATTGCCACTCATCAGGTTATTCAGGAAATTGCCGCCCATGTCAAAGGGACTCGTGGTCGCCTGACTCATAAAGTTACCGAAGCCGTCCTGCTGTGCGGCCATCGGCTGCCCATCGTTATAGGCTGCTGATGGCGTATATGAGGGCATACTGATATTTGACACCTGCTGAGAGACGGCATCGGTAGCCTCACTGACAGCCTGTTTGCCCTTCTCACCAATGGCAATGTTCAGGGCTTCACCGGCCACGCCGTGCTCCTGAACTTTCTCAGAACCACCCTGACCGAACATGACATCACTGGCTACGCCTGTCAGGCCATGATCGGAATTGACGGCAGAGACAACAGCACCTGTGCCGACGACTCCTTTCCAGCCGCCAAGACCTTTGGCCGTTGCACCCATTCCTTCACCGATACCTTTGGCAGCCGTGCCGACTCCCTTTCCAGTACCTTCAAGAAGCCTCGTGGCTCCTTTTCCTGCTGTCTTAATGAAATTAGTCCATCCCATAATCTTATGTTTTTATTTGCGTAAAGTGATAATAACTCTTGCCGGGTGTGCCTCTGTCTTAGGCGTTTCCTGCATGGCTCCAGTCCCAAGGGAATAGAGCCATGCCTTAGCACCTGCCTGACCGCTGACCTCCGTACTGCTCCAGTACCAACAGCCGTCATCGTATAGTGATATGGCATCGCCACCGCATCTGGCCAACAAGGGATTGATGACAGGCAGCGCAGCATAAAGCAATCGCATCTCTGCTACGCTGGGGATATAGGCACTCTGGCCATAACGCCAGACAGAGAAAACAGCATCTGCCAACGGTGAGCCTGCCTTGTTATTGGCGTACATGGCATAAGTGTTGGCATTGCCATCCTTTTTTTCTGTGTCGGCAGATGTTCCCTGGGCCACGCCAAGGGTATCTGAGAACTCTACAGGAGACAGTTCCCGCAGTCCGACCGCCAAGCCCTCGCCATCTTCTCCATTGGCTGAGACACTGAACACGACAGCTACAGGCTCCTTGTGCAGCCTCTCGCACTCTTCAACCGAAAGCGTCTGGCCGTCGGAACATACAATATGCCCGATATGGAGTGCCGTGTCCAGATGCTCGTGGTCATCGCATGAGGAAACAGCCATAGGCAGGGCAAGGAGCATCAGGCATAACCCTTTATTTATTCTTGTATTGAGATATTGATGTATTGACATATTCATTGATATTTGTATTCACATATAGCGGTATAGATTCACAGGGGAAACTTGACACCTAGGGTTACGCCTGTACGGAACAGGTCTTCCCCACGAAGGACAATATCTTCCTTGACCTGCCAGAAGAGACTCCAGCCACGACGGAAATCATAGGAATGCTCAAAGCCGACATGACCGGCTCCGATGACTTTCCTTGTATCACTGCCAAGACTTGCACCGATACGCAGATTCCCGTGATGGTTGCGTCCTCTGATGACACATGGCTTATAGGCAATACCCAGATTGTAGGTGAAGTAGTTATGCCAGAAACTTTCCTTGGTGATATGGCCAGCGTCAGGATCCGTGTCATACTGGATATAGGCATTGGCGAAATACTCCCAGGAATGATGATACTTTGTCTCATGCTCATAGGAGAGTGTCGCGTCAAAGCCTCGCTCATACAAGGCTCCGACACACAGGTTCAGGTGATTGACATTGCTGCTGTTCTGGGCATAGATACCTTGAAACGAAAACAGGCTGGCTGCTAATAACAGAATGAACTTTCTCATAGCGTCACCTCCTTATTCTTCCTGAAGCAATACGGCATCAAAGGCATCCGCACTCAGCACATCCTCATAGTCAACGGAGATACTGATGGTACGCCCACTGATCTGCTTCTCAGACAACTCAATGGTCACAACCTTGTCATTGGGGAAGGTCATCTTCTTAATGACAACGACATTCCTGTAGCCATGCAAGAAACTCTTACTGTGGTCGAGAACCAGAGCCAAGGGCAACTCAATCGTCTGGTTATTCGTGGCCTTCTGGACTTTCTTATCTGCCAGCTTCACACGCAGCTCATCGATGTCAAAACGGATATTGGTCTTGTTATCCACGGAGAAGTCAAGAAAGAAGTATTCCCCGATGGCATAGATGTTATTCAAACGCATCTCCATACGGTTCTTCCTGGCCTTGACATTATGGATCTTAGCCGGACTGCTCCATACACGACGGGCAAAATGGGTCATGTCTGCCGTTGACAGAGAGACCGCAGGGTTATGGTATGGCATACGTTCCAGTGGGGTAATCTCCTTGTCCGTCACGGCTTCCTCCATCTTTGTGGTATAGACCAGCGCATACTGGGTACGGTAGCGTTCTGTGACAACGGTAGCTATGGCAAGGACATCACCATCGGCATGACCACCTTCCTTGGGCTTGAAGCGGACGGTGTTCTCGATGGGCTTGTCACCAGCCACTTTGTCGGTTGAGACATCCACAAAAAGGATGGGTTCCGATGCTGTCACAAGCGTCGTCACCTGTTCATTGACGGTAATCTGCTCCAGCTCCTGATAGGTCTGCTGGGCATGGACGGATGCGGCCATGAAGAGTGCAGCCGCAAAAAAAGCGATTTTCATTTTCATCTTTCTTGTATTTCTTATTTTCTCTTGTCTGATTTGAGTTGCTGGCCATTGATCAGGTACACACGAGTACCGTATTTCAGATTGACCTTATTCTTGCGGATAGCCTTGCTGATAGCCTGGGAGGTACGCTGGTAGGCCTGCTGGACGGTCTGTTGCGCCCACTGTGCTACGCTGTTGTTCGAGCTGGAGCCGTCAATGGACATGCTCTGCTGCATGGCTGAGCTACCAATATCCTTGGTGGTTTCCCTGAAGGTGCTGGAGGGAACATAAAGGCCTTCCATACCATCGGTATCATAGATGGAGAGGTTGATGGTCTTGATCTCGTCACCTACAAAGACACTGGCAACCTTACCCTTGACACGCTGTTTCCCGAAGCCGGACATCGTGGCATAGAGATAGGTACCTTTCGGAACGAACAGCCCGCCAATCTCCACGTCATCCAAAAGACGCAGACGAACACGAGAGCCGTCAACAGCCTTGATATTCTCATCAATAATGGCGGTAATAAGACTGGAGCCTTTGGCATTCTGGGACACGGTATTGAAATACTCGGATTCGGTCTTCATCACCTTGGTCACAGTCTCAGCCTTTTCCTCTCCATCGGAAACAGAAGCCTCATTTCCCTTGGAACGGCCTTTCTTCTGCACAGTCTCATCGTCATCTTCGTCATACGAGCCTGAACCTGTAACACTACGTCCCTGGGCACGAGCCTGAGCCAGCAGGTCATCGGCTTCATCTCGGCCTTCACGCCCACGAAGCCGACGGGCATTCCTGCGGTCTTCCTCACTGAGGGGAACGACAAAGTCATCCTTACCCATACCACGTGATCCTTCTGCAATCTCACGCTTTTTCCTCTGGAGCTGACGCAGGTTCTCCAGCTCTGCATCGTGACGGACAATGGCAGCGGCCTCTCCGTTGTTATAGCGGCTCTGGTACTCTTCCTTGCCCTTGACGGAATCTCTCTCGGCATTCTCAACGGCTGTATAGTCCTTGGCATCACCAAAGGCATTGACCATGTTCTCACGCTTGCTGCCAAGTCCTTCATCGATATGGGCTTCTGGCAGCTCGGAATTGAGGTAGTTCGTGGCCATGAGGTTCTTGTCAACAGACTTCACCTCCGTCGTGAACATGCCGATAACGAAATAACCTGTTCCAAGAATTAAAGGATACAAAATAAGCGGAAGTACGTACTTCGGCTGTTTAAAATTTATCTTCTTCATGATGTTTGTTCTGAATATCCTGATTATACATTTGGGTCTTCATCTCATGAATCTTCTTCTGCTGAAGAGCGGAATCTACCCGTTGGGTGGCAACGGCCTTCCTGCCGTCTGCAGCACGATAGCTGATGACCAGACGGCTGAGATTAGTCAGGAAGCAGAGGATGACAATGCCAAAGACAATAATCAGGAATGCTGCCCGATGATTGTTGGCAAAGACCTGGAGTTTTCGTGCTGCCCAACTGATGCCTGACACATCAGCAAACTTACGACCGAAAGCCACCTCACGCTCGTAACGTTCCTTGTACTCAGGAGCGTTCTTGTCGGGCATCGGCTTGGACTTTAATAGCTTTAATACACTCATTTTTCTATAGTTTTAAAATCGACAATCGTTTAATAGTCACTCTTCTTGCGCTCTTCAAGATCCTTGTTCAGAAGGGTTCTCCAGTTGATGATCAGCAGTCCATAGGGATTATTCTCCGTTCTGGGGACACGCTTCAACTGTCCGGCAGTAATCAGCTGTCGCCACAGGATGGTGGAGCGTCGCTCGATACGCTGACGGCCATAATAGGTGAAGGTCAGGGAGTCACGGTTGAACTTGATACTGTCACAGAAGATGCTGAACAGCATGTTCGTTCCCATGATGTGACTGTAGAAGCCTTTTTCCTTCAAGGCGTTGTACTGGGCAAGTCCCGTCTCATCGACAAGGTACATGGCCTTGTCAATGGTATAGCGGATATACTTGTCATCAGGGGCAAGGGTGAAAAACAGGTGGTGGAACATGTCAATGTCTGCCTTGGCCTCTATATCCAGCGTCACCTCCTGGGGTGTCTGCTTGACGAGGATAGGCACATTACTGTCCAACACGTAAATCTGCTTGTGGGCATCATTGACCATCTGTCTGGCCGTAAACACGGAACCAAGGCTGATGACAATGCATCCTGCCAGGAACACGGTGCAGACAATCGTCACAAGCTTAATCTTGTTCTCTACATTCTTTAATACCATAATATCTTTGTTTTTATCTTGTTATCGATCCGATTACACCTGTGGCACTGGCCTTGGCCTGTGCTGCAACACCTTCACCGAAGTTACGTGTCGAGAAAGCGGTGTCACCTTCAGGAATCATCCACGCTGCAAGGTCTGGGACAAGGTTCAGACACTTCAGGGCAACGATGCTGGCAACGAGCATGTAACCTGCCGAGAAGAAGGCATCACCCATGTATTCTGTTACTGATGTGCCTACATCTGTAGCGGCTTTCAAGTCCTCGAACTGTACGCTGAGAACGATGTCAAAGAGCAACAGGACGTAGAAGCCTACGAAGTAGAGCATGGCTCCGTAGAAATGGACGGTCAGATAGCGGGTCGTCCACTTCGCCCATGAGCTTTCCCACTTCGGGAGGAGCGAGAACGCCCACTGGATAGGCCCGAAGATGGTCAGCATACCCAACAGGATCTGCTGGACATACATCGTCGCCCACCAGCCGATACGGTAGATAACCAGAGCTAGGAACATCAGGAGCTTATCGAGGAAGACAATGGTTCCTGCCGTCACGACCTTGGCATACTGGGCAGTAATTTCCTTTTCCTGCTGCCTCATGTCATCGGCTGTTCCCATGTCAAGGGCTGAGTCATCGGTATTCTTCAACTTGTCAAGAAGAAAGGTATATTCCTCTCTCTTGGCAGTCACACTGTCATTGAGCTGCTTGATATACGGCACAACCTCGTCATATTTCTGCTGCACCTGTGCTGCTTCTGTCTCATAGAGGGCATTGGTATAACTACCAATACAGTTAGGTATATACGAAAGCAGGCTCAGGAAGCTGCCGTCCACTGTCTGAGGACCGATGCCGGTTGTCGTGGGAGGGTACCAGAACATCATAATGAGGGACACGCCCAGCACCTTCAGGATCTTCAATACGTCCAAAGGCTCATGCCGAACCTGCATCTTATAGGTTATTCCTGCAGCCATGATAATCGAGAACAGGGCTGCAAGGCACATACTCATCTGAAGAATCCACCAAAAAGGGCCATTAGACCCGATAAAGTCTGAATTCAGCAGGAACTGATTCGTCTGGAAAATGACATCGTCAATCTCGTCTTCCAAAAGGCCGACACCCATGAAGTCAAAGGCTTCATCTACCATCGGTTCAATATCTCCTATATCTGCCATTTCTATCTTCGTTTAATGGGTTATCGTCTCTGAATGGCCTGAACTGCGGCCTGTTTCCAGCGGGTCAGGCTGTTCAGTCCGCTGTTACGTACCAGATTTTCCTTTCGGTGAAGCGCCTGCGTACTCCACTGGGGACGATGGTAGGACTTCAGGAAAGACAGGAGCTTGACAAGTTTAGCGTCTCTGCTACGGACATCCTTATATGCCTGCATATACTGCTGCTCTCTTTCTGAGTTGGGGATATAGCCGTCCTGTATGCACTGAATGCCAAAGACAACCATATCATAAGCTTCCTTCCATTCTTCATAGGTTCTGTAGCTGCCACCGCATAAGGTAATTTTTTCGATATGCCCCTTAAAGGTGGTCAAGGCATCATTGACCTTGCCCTTCTCTATCAGCCATGCGGCATCCGCCTGTCGGTCAAGGAGGTTTTCTGCCTCTACCTTGGCGCGTTTCGTCAGGTTGGAGTCAATTCTCTCCGCATAGGGTTCCTGCAGCTTCATGGCTGCCACCGTCAGGGTACGGAAGGATAGTTTGTTCTGCTCTGCAGCCCAGTTTCTGTAATTACTGTGAAGCGCATCATAATAGAGATCAGGCGTAAAGCTACCAGAGCCTATTTCCTGAATTGTCACCTGATTCTGTACACTCTCGTCATGGTTGTAGGTGACGTACTGCGCCTTGACACCTGCCGAAAGAGCAAGCAGCAAGGCCATTGTCATAGTCTGTCTTTTCTTATTCATATATTTACGTATTGATATATTTCCGTATTCCATTATCTGCGTCTTCTCAGGGCATCCTTGGATGATGACTTCCATCGCTCCAGTGCTTCCAGACTGACATCGCGGACACTACGACGGTTATAGACCTCTGCCTTATAATAAGCCAGTCGGAGCTGGATATAACGCCAAGTAGTGATATAGGCAGAGTTCAGCGTCTTGCGAATGTCATCAAAGGACTCGTCTATCTGCTGGACGATGCTCAGAAGCGTAGTCGTATTGCAGGGAACCTTTCCTGTCCCATAGGCAACAATGGCCGTCATGGAGGTGTAGATATTCTTGCCGTCCTCATAGATGCGCTCGACAGCCTTGGAGCCGACGCTGATGATGATGGTATCTCCTGGCATGATATTACCACGAAGCAACAGTTTCTCGTTATAGTCGTTCAGCAGCGTCTTATAGTCGTTGATGCGTTTCTTGACATCGGAATAAGTGTCAACGGCATTGATGACCGTCGTAGCACTGTTGGCCATCAGGTCAAGGACATCGAAGAGACGGGTGAACTCGTCGAGTTCAACATTGATCTCATAATGCTTATCCACCGATTTCTTGCTATACTGGTGAAGCACCTCATTGGCATGTTCAATACCATCCCTGACCATCAGCACGGAACGGATGCGCTTGTGGTCACGGATCAATGCCTCTACAGTCTCGAAATCGAAATTGAACTGAGCCATCATGTCCTGTGGAAGCATCACCACAAGAAAGAGAATGACAAGCCACTTGGCTGGTAAGTGTTTCCGTATCATTGGCAATAATCCTCCATAAAATCTACAAATAACAAGAATAGAAAGAATCCGAGAAGAACGATCAGACCGCAATAACAGACATAGAACAGACACCAGGCAAAACGCTGGTTGTCTTCGTCGAACCAACGTGCAGTCCATTTCCTGATGGCAGCAGATATGGCTTTTCTGTTAATCTTCTGCATATTCTCCTTCCTCCCTTCTGTTTCTGGGCAGCATGGCCTGCCCGGCACTTTCCTTCCATCGGTTCAGGGCTTCAATGCCTATCGAACGGCGTTTGCTGTGGTCGATACCATTGAGAATGGTGTTGAAGAGCGTACTCTTCAGACTTCTGCTAGTCCTGATATAGTTCTCCAGCATACAGAGCTTGGCATAGATGGTGACAAGACGCGACTCAATATCACGGGCAATGGCCAGACGGTCACTGGCCCACAACAGATGGGGCAAGCCTTCGTCCTCCTCGGCATCGATCTGCTGACCCTTCCTGTAGTCTGCATCGACAGTACAGGAGGGATAATCCTGTGCCAGTTCAGAAAGACGCTGGTTGATAATCTGTGCATTCTCCTCATCGTTCTGGCTATTGTCAAGCTCTATCATATCCACGACATCCGAATAGCTGTATTCGGTAGTCAGTTCCCAATCGATCTGAAGGATGGCACGGTGATAGCGGATGCCAAGGAAATAGCTGGGCTTACGCTTCAGGCTGAGTTTGGCACGGAAGGTAACGACACTTTCCATACCACTGATCTTGCCTTTTCTGATATACTCATAGCCACTCCAGTAGCCTTCACCATCCCATGTAATGTGATAGGCTGCCTGAACCTGATGCATGATGGCAGGAATGCGGGTCACGTCATCCTCCTCCTGGGCAAAGTCGTTCTGGGCTTCGTCACGTATTTCCTCAATCTGCTTGTATTCGGACTTTGCCGTTGACAGCTTGCTTTCGAGGGTGTTGATCTGACTTTCCAACTCGCGGAACTTGGCCATCAGGTCTGCATCATAGCCAAGGTCACGAAGCTGGGTGGATATATTGTTCTTTTCCTTCTCCAGACTTTCTATCTGACTCTCCAAATCATCGATGACCTGCTGCTTCTCCCTGAGCTTTTCATCCAGCTCTGTTACGGGATTGTCTTCTTCGGAAAGGCTCGTTTCCATGGCGAAACGCTTACTGGCTTCACTGAGTGACCGGCCTTGACTGCCGTTTTCCTTCCATGAGGTGGCACCTTCTCCTAACTTCTGGCCATCCGTACAGTGGACGGTGAAGATAACCGAAGAAACGCCCTTGATATGGGCTGCATCAGTAGCCTGATAGTAGCGTTTACTATCCATGCCCAGATAATAGCGTTTGCCGGAGTCATCCTCATGCTGCTTGTTGTAGTAGTCCAGCTTGGCATTCATCTGCGCGAGGAAACCGTCCAGATCCATGCTGTAGCTGTCAAAGACATCCTCATACACCTCTTCTGTATGGTTCCAACTTTTGGTGACCATAATGGAATAGGCGTATGACTTAGCCCTCTGGTTGCCGTTCCTGCTGATGATATAGGCATGCTGATAATAGCTGATGTTATATTGGTTCCCGTCATTAGCCTTGTTCATCTGATTCACGCGGCTACGTGACCATCCGGCATAAGCCTCTGAATTGGAAAGTGCCTGTTCCCGCTGTGAGGAATTCGGATAGAAATTGGGATCAGTCGTATCAAAACGAATCCATTCTGAGCCGTGGATAACGCTGTTGTCATCCGTCGGCGGCTCATAACGGCAAAGGGTCTCACTTCCTGCGTCCCTGCTGTAGATATAGTATCTCTGCGTATAATAGCTGTTCTTGTCGTTCGGCTCGTAATTGGAGATAAACTGGTCGATATCGTATTCGCCGACATCAAACAGATGAATCAGAGCCGTAGAGTCATTTGTTCCGAGCAACCCCAGAATGTCACCTGCTGCAGTAGCCCTGGACATATTATCCATGAACTGACCTGCTGTATTGTAGAGTGAGTAGATGGTCTGAGGCGCACCGTTGAAGAGTCGGCCAACACGGCTGTCCTGGAAGAAACGCTCATTGATACCTCCGGAACTGGCCAGTGCTGCACCCATGGCCGCAATGTCTTCCATATCCATCTTCAGGTCATCAACAGTGATGCTGTCTGCCATCGCGGACAGGTCATCAAAGGTGGACTGCCAGTCCACACCGCCAAGACGGGACATATCAAAGATCTCCTTTATATCCTGCTTGACGGTGAGGAACGGAATGCTGCCGAACGAGAGCGAGTTATTGGTGACAACACTCTCGAACTGCATACAGAGGCTTTTGGTATCTTCCGTTGTCTTAATCAGGAAGGGAACCCAATAAGGCGCACGGTCAGGGTATTTGACCATCAGCTTGGCCACATCCCAAGTCTTGGGGATGATATTCTGGCTGACAATACGGTAGATACGCTTGTAATAAGCATTCTCCTGCGCATCGCTGAACCTGCCAGCGTCACAAAGATGCTTATAATCCATATACTTGGTCAGAAAAATGCCTGCTGTCGCTATCTCGGCATTCTTGTAGTGCTTCAGCATCGTTCTGACACTCTCGTCGCCCATCAGCTCAACGGCACCCTCGGCATTATAGGCAGCCAGCATGGCAGCGGCTGTCTTGTAGTCGATGTTGACGCTGTAATAGACAGCCATCATGGGCTGACTGAGGAACATGCAAGCTAAAAGGATATATAAACGTATCTTCATGACTGATAATCTTATGCTGCAAACTTCTTCGGAGGAAGGTTCAGAACTCTTCCTTCTGCCTTAACTCTCTGAGCAAACTCGATAGGTTTCTGGATGCCACTGCGCTCCCAGTCCTGACAATAGGCACGGATCGCTTCCTCAAAGTCACAATGGAGCTGCTCATGATAGAGCATCAGACCCTCTTTCTCAATCTTCTCAGTCGTATAGGCCATATAGCACTCATGGGGTTCCTCCACACCGATGACAAAGCTGACATTGCCTCGCTTGATGAAGACTTCCTTGAACTGACCACGTCCTTCCTTGTTCTCCAAACGGTTGATGGTGAAGATCTTCTTGATATCTGTCTCGGTCAATGCCAGCGTATCGGCAATAGGCGCGAACTTCTCCTTGAACTTACTTTGGTCAAGGAGGACAAACACACCGGAGTTGCTGATGATGGCATCCTTGACAATCTTATTGCCTGTGATGTCCTGAATATCCTGAGTGACCACGCCGACGGATGCCCAGTGCTTACGGGCTGTCTTATAGAGGTACTGAATATACTCGGCCATCGACGGGGTGGCAATGGCTTTCCATGCTTCCTCTATAACCAAGGTCTTACGGCATTTCTTGATACGCATCTTCTGGGTGAACACGTCCATGATAATCAACAGCACAATTGGAGCCAGCACAGGGTTATCCTTAATCTGATCCAGCTCAAAGACAATGAAACGTTCGTCAAAGAGGGATGTTTCCATGTCGCTGTTAAGGGTCTCCTCATACTCACCGCCCTTGTAGAAGGTGGAGAGAACGGCTGCATAGTCGTGAACATCGAACTTGGAAGAATCAAGGTTCATCTCTTCCAGCAACTGAGGAATACGCTGGAGGGAGAACTCATAGAAGGAATTGAAGCTGAGATTGGTAACACGCAGCTCTTTCCTGCGCTCTTCCATCTCGTCAATGCGTCTGTCAATTTCCATCAGATAGCGATCCTGCATGGTCTCAGGCAAGAGACGCTGAATCTGACGGTTGGCAGCAATGACCTCACCTTCTGCAGCTGCAGGGTCGTTGGCAAGGTTACGGAGTTTCTGAATCTTCTCCATCGTGCGGTCAACAGGTGACGCTGCCTCTTCCTTGGGCTGCTCGTTCTTGGTTTCAGCGGCTTTCTCTTCCTGCTCCTTACGGAACTTCTCGTTCTGCTCCTTGACGAACTTCTCGTAGGCTCCGCTGGTCTTGTCGGCCAGGCGCAGACGTTCACGAAGCTCTTCACGCTCCTGCTTGCTGAAGCCGTCGAAGGGATGGAAATATTCCTCGTAGTATTCAAATACCACCTTATTCAGAATGGTTTCCTGTACCTTGGAGTATTCTTCCTGACCCTTATAAATCAGGAAGATCAGACTCTTGATGAAGTTCTTCTTCTCATCGAAGTTCTTGTCATACTCTTCTTTCGTGACCTTGAAGGGGTTCATGGAGATAGGATGCTCCTTAGTGTATGAGATATAGACACCTCCTGCCACCTGACAGAGGACCTGATAACTGTTACCGACATCTACGATAACCACATCCGTCAGTTGCTCGAAGAACTGGCGCATGACGGTGTTCATGAAGAAGCTCTTACCGCTACCACTGGGGCCAAGGACGAAGTAGTTGCAGTTATCGGTCATCTTCTCAGCACCTTCCTTGCCCGTGAAGTCCATACAGATGGGAACGCCCTGACGGTCTGTGTACCAGAACTTCAGGGGAGTCTTCTCACTCTTCTGCTGACACTCCTTATACATCATGCAGAGGGCTGCATCACTGAGCGTCAGGAAACGGTCATAATCAGGATTGAGCTGGCTACAGTTGCCGGGGAAGCTGGAAACAAAGAGTTCTAGCTGATTGTAGGCACGCTTGGAAATCTGGATATTCATCTTACTGAAAAAGTTCTCCAGATAGTTCGTGACTCTGGCCATGCTGGAATCCTTGGAAATGGTAACGACCAGGTTGAAGTGGGCATAGACCAACTGTTTGTTCTCACGGGCAATGATGTTCTGAACATTCTTGATATCCTCTACTGCAAGCTGATTGCTGGGAGAGGGGATAGAGCTATGGCGGTTCTTTTTCTTGTCGAGCATTCCCAATTCCTTCTTCTGATTGGGCATGAAGATAACCTGGTTATAGACGGCTGACTCAATGCCGGGGATGCTGTCAATTCCCGCCAGCAGGTCAACAGGCATCTCACTGTTGTTGACTGTCATCAGCGAGTAAGGACGAATCAACGTCGGCAGGCAGATGCTGTCAACATCCACCAGACTGAAAACACGGCACTGCTTATCGCCCATCCAGATGTCTTCACCATCGACCTTGAAATTGCTCATAGAGTAATCAGGATCGCGGAAGTTCATAGCGAAATAGCGGTCAACATAGTCGCGGCACTTCTCCACATCAAGGAACTGGGCTTTCAGACCCGCATCATGGAACTGGTCATGAACCTTGCTGAGCTTATCCAGAAACTCGCTCCATTTCTTGCTGTCATAGGTGAAGAGACGGCTTTTCTTATTCTCCTGCGTGATACAAAGGACTGTCTTTACATCGGTATATTTACGGCCATTGAAATAGCGGAAATAGGCCTGTGACAATACTGAAACAGGGCCTTTCATGAACTCCTTCGCATTGAAGCTCTTGCGTATGAAGATGTCCTGCTTCTGAAGGATATAGCCCTCGCCAAGCGACTGACAGATCTTCGTGAAGAGCTGGGAGTATTCGTAATAGCTGTCGGTATCGGCAGAGTATTTCTGCACGGGATTGCTTATCTCCATCAATGCGGAATAGTCCCCGGTCTTGGTGTAGATGATGCCGACACCATCCACATCCTCGACGGAGAAGTAGATATCTTCGAAGACCTTGGAGCGTTTGCCTCCCGTGCCGAATGCCTTGACAGACACGGCCATTCCACAAAGGACGGAGAGGAAAACCAAAACGACATAAACGGTCATAGCGTATTCTTATATTGAAATATTTCTGTATTTTCTAATTGATGTATTTCCGTATTGCTACGGGTATGCTTAAATCTCTGAATCCCGCTTATAGACGAGGACTCCGTGATACACCTTCTTCGTGTGAAGCCCCTTCATCTGCTTGAAGATAATCATCGAGATACCGATGGCACAGATGACTGTCAGAACAATCAGGCCGATGACGAACCCCATGAGCGAATAGGTGATGATGAACGACAGGATGGCTGCTCCTGCAGTGCTGGCAGCCCAGTAGATGTAACGCCCTCGGAGTCCCATGAATTCAAGGGGCCTTTGCAGCCCCTTGAATACTGGGTATTCCGGATAATCGTTGTTTGAGAATTGGTTCATTAGAAGCCTGTGATTACACCATCTTCAATACCGAAGAACAGAGGCAGAGCCTGGGCTGCTGCAATCAGGAACACACATGCACCGATGATCATCATGATAGACTTCTTGACATCCTGCTCCTCGTTGTTCATCTTCACATACACGGAGATAGCGCCGACGATGGCCACGACACCTGCAATGGCATAGCAGAGCTTGGTGGCGATGGGGACATACTGGGCAATCTGCTCAGAAGCCTGGCTGATGGCGTTCTTTCCGGCCTCGTAACCTGCGCCGCTGTCTGCCAACGCCTTGCAGGTACTTGCGAAAAGACCAAGGGCAACACCGACGCAGCAACGAACTGGACGGCTGTCCATCACCTTGTGAAATCCTGATTTAACACCTCTTTTTACACAATTCACGAATTTGTTAATCATTTGTTTTTTGTAATTTAATAAGTTTATAAAAAACCGATAGATTAAAAAACGAAAAAACTTATAGATTAAAAAACGAAATATAGGGTACTCCCGAGGGGGTATTTCTTACCAGCCGAACATCACATTGTCCGAGCGTACTATGCCGAAGAAACCTGGCAGAACATAGGTTGCAATCAGCAGGAACACGCAAGCTCCGAAGAGTTTCAGGATGCTCTTGGAGATGTCGCCCTCCTGATTGTTCATCTTGGCATAGATATAAAAGGCATCGACAAGGGCTGTCAGGGCACCGATGCAGAAGACGATCAACGTGACATAGTGCATCATGACCAGAAGAAACTCGGTCATGTTATACAGTCCTTCGGCTCCCATGTTGTAGTCCACTGCGCCACCGTCAACAAGTGACTGTGCAGATACTGGCCCCACCATACATATTATATATAATAAGGCGATGATGATTCTTGCTCCCTTTGATGCCATAGTAATTCTGCCTTTATAGGGTTAGCTGAGTCATTTCAATCTGCTGACCGGAAGAGGTCACGCCGCCATTGGCGATAATATCCAGCATCTCGTCTGAATCAAACACGGCTTCCGACTCAATGGAAATGGGATGCATCTCATTGAGAAGCTTCTGCATCACTTCCTCTGCGGTATTGCCGGATGTTGTTGAAGATGCAGGCTTATCTGCCGAAACTGCGCCTTTTGAAGGCTGCTGTGGGGTGGGCTGTTCTTTGGCAGGCTCAGATTTGGGCTGCTCAGAAGCTTCTGTCTCAGCCTTGGTCTCAGTCTTAGGAATGGTATAGCCGCCATTCTCCGTCTCAAGAACTTCCGTAGGAGGCTCGTCGGGAACTTTTGATGCCATTCCTGGAATATCAATGTCTTCCAGCTCACTCTTCTGACCTTCGGTGCGGGTCATGTCTAAGAAAATCACCACCGCATAATATATCGCGTAGGCGAAAGTTAGTACGACTGCAAAGATTGCAAATGCGCTCATTTTTTTGTTATCCTTTTAAAATTTAATCTTTTCGGCTGCAAAGGAAATACTTTTTTTGAATTCGCAAAGAAAATATTAGAAAACTTTGAAAATTTAACATTTTAGCTTGTGTAAAACATTGGTTTAATAAGTTTTTCTATGGTACAATTCCTGATTGATATACATCAAGTTTGAATTAAATGAATATTACATTAAAATTAAGTTAAATAGTTTAATCATATCTAAAACATGGCTACAAATTCAAATAAAATGACTACTTTTGCAGCCACTATTAAGTTTTTAGCGGTAAATAGCCGTTGTTGATACTATAATAATATATATGGTTAGGATAACAAAGATTTCTTGGCTTACAGACCAAAAAGGGTGGAAACCACAGTTTATGTCTCAGACAAGGTGGTTGCCATACGAGAGGTATGCCTAGTCCTTACCACATTATATTGAAATTTGTATTCCCCCCAGAGCGTTTTTTATTTTCTGATTGTTCCGGTGTCAACTGACTTACGGAGCGGCTGGGCTATACCGGCTACAATCAACCAATTATGACAATAACAAATACTTAGTTAGAAATGATAAAAGGTAATGAATTAACTATAGGGGCCCTGGTGCGTAGCAACAATGACTATGCGAAGGTAACGGCCTTATACAAGGAGGATGACGGCATCCATGTTGAAGGTAACGTATTTTGTGGTGATGATTCGTCGCCAGAGGAAGATTTGGCGCTGATGCCAGAAGGATTGGAGCCAATACCACTGACAGCAACGCTGCTTGAAATGAACGGATGGGTTAAGAAAGCATCAAGCCCTGAAGAATACGTTCATCCCCTGTTGGGTGAAGGTAACAAGGTGGTTTTCGATGATGTGCCTCACTACCGTAACATCGAGGTACTATATGTACACCACTTTCAGAACCTTTTGGCAATTGCCAATAAGTATAATGTCGATATTGACTTGCAGATTCTTTGCAAGTAGCACACACTAACATATTTTTCTGATGTAGGCTATAGGGATGATACCAATCTGGTATCAACCTCAGGCCACATGAGAATACCCATCATTACTTGCTTGTAGGGGATTTCCCTAAAACGATTTAGGAAAAGCCACCCTCCAGATTAGGCAAAATCCTTTTGAAATGCCGTGAAAAATGCCGTACTTTGCAGCGTGAACAAGAATCAAAATGTCAAACTCTAAAGTATAGGAGATTAAGATATGAAGAAGATGATAATCCTGGCAGTGATGATGGTCATGACTATCTCGGCCAACGCAATGAGCTATAACGCAGCAAAGAACGAGGCTCTGTTCCTGAGCGACAAGATGGCCTACGAACTGAACCTCACAGTTGCACAGTATGAGGCTGTCTATGAGATTAACCTCGACTACCTGATGAGCCTGAACGGACATGGCGACGTGTTTGGCATCTGGTGGGATCGCCGCAATGCTGACCTCCGCTTCGTGCTGAACAGCTGGCAGTACGACAAGTATGTAGCACTGAACCACTTCTATCGCCCCGTAGCTTGGAAGGCTGGTGGATGGACATTCGCAGTTTACTCTCACTATGGCAGAGACCGTTTCTTCCATGCACATCCGAAGGTATTCGTGAGCTATAAGGGTGGTCACAATAAGGTTCATGGCTCACACTATGCTCACATGCACAAGCCCGCACCTTCTGCTCCTGCAATGGGACATGGTAATGCTCCGATGCATGACAAGGGCGCAAGAGTGATGAACGAAAAGGGACACATGGGCAACCACAACATGGGGAACCATAACAATGCTCATAGGACTCCGAATCGCGAAGTTGCAATGAACACTCGTACTAATCGTAGTGGTTCCGGCCACTTCGGAGGTAGCCGCTAAGGTTGTTCCATTAGCTCTATCATATGCCTCGCAAGAGGACTCTGGGGGACTTCAGCAATGAAGTTCCCTTATTTTGTGCAATAGCCCCTTGAAGACTCTTAAAAAATGTAAATCGGCTTTTTTAGGCTTATATTTAATTATAATTTTAACAGGGGTATACCCCTGTATTTTAATATATAAATTTTATAATTAAATAACTGAGTATCAGCAAGTTAAAAATGTTTAGCGGAGTACGATTTTCTGCTCTAAAATTTTGGTTTGAGCGCAAAAACGTTCTATCTTTGCACTCACAAATCTAACATCGTACTCATATGGAAAAGTTTCTTTTAGACCCCAAAGCTCCAGGAGCATTTTCTCCTGATGTTATGCACAAAGTTGTATTAAACGGTATTGATTTTGAGCTCCCAGAAAACATTTGGGATGCTATTGACGATGCATTTGGTAATTACTGGAATATCGAAGTTGGCTATGGAGGCTGGCCAGATCTCAATTCTGCAGTAAGTTCTATCTCTAATTGGTTGCAAAACGAACACATTATCTTTTCCATTGATAAAATTGTAACCATAGTTAATATTATGTTCGACTGGATAGAACAAGTTCCTGGAGCTATTCTTGATGATGATGTAGTTGTTATTCCTCATAGCTACGAGGCTGCAGAGAAAATGCGTCAAGAAATAAAAAAGCAAGAGCGTCATCTTAAGGATTTATTGCCAAGTATATCAGGTATTTCTGTCGATAACTTTAATGATTCCATGACGAATTATGTGTATATCTCCGATAAATTGAAAGAGTTCTATCCCAGAACCTATTCACGGCTTACCAAGTTGTTCAATGAGATGGGAATTGAATGGGGGGAGATAGAAGGAACCAAAGACATATGGATTCGTGACTACATGCCCATTCAGATATCTGAAGACCGTTTCATCGTTTACAATTACAATCCTGACTACCTGAAAGAATCAGGAGAAGAATATCTCACGGATTCACGTGCCATAGCCGATGGGATTCTTAATCATTTCAGTATGAGTCATTATGATATAATACTGGATGGCGGAAACGTAGTTACGTGTGCAGGACATTTGGTTCTCACGGATAAGGTGTTTCAAGAAAACGGAAAGGAGAAATATGACCCCGATTTTTGTGATTACATAAGTCACGTTCTTGATTCTAGGGTTATTTTCCTTCCTTGGCATTGTGATAATCCACAGGAACCTGATGCAGATGTTTATGGACATGCAGACGGTCTTGTACATTGGGCTGGTGATAATAGAGTCTTAATGACTAATCACCGTGATTCTTTTCCAGAAGAGGCTGATGAAATCAGATACCGCTTGGAGGCTGTTGGATTCGAAGTAATAGAAATGCTTTTTGACGTACCAAACCCAAATAGAGACTACAATTGGGCCTATATCAACTATTTACAAGTTGGAAATAAGATTATTGTGCCAACGTTTGGAATACCTGAAGACAAGCAAGCCTTAGAGTATATTCGTGATGCTAATCCGGGATGTGTTGTTCGAGGTTTCCGAATGAGAGAAATTGCTAAAAATGGTGGTGCCATTCATTGCATCACTTGGAACATAAAGAAATAACAAATTAATAAATAAACAATGGAAGAATTGAACTATATCATTAAGCAGGCCAAAAGGTTTCATTACACAAATTGGGATGACTCTGAGTTTAAGAAGTGTATAGGCATGTTGCAAGACCTTAACCGGTCAGAACTTGTGTCGCTCTATACCAGTAGATGGATTTCTTATAATAAGACTCTAAAAGAAGAAGTATTCAAACTCCTCTTTTCAGATAAGATAGGAAAACTTAACGACAAGATAAAAGAAATGGATACAGAAAAACTGATAGAAGAATTATTGAACAAGAAGGGCGGCATGGTTTCGTTAGCTCGTCAAGAACTAAGACGTAGGTATATCGAAAATGATCAAGAGGATAAAACAAAGATTGCTTTGGCATTTGCTCAGTCGTCCGTTAGAGATAATAATTGGCTAGAATCGCAGATGCGAAAAGAACTATATGGAATTGGTTAAAATATGAAATCAAAAGAAAGAAAACGAAATACTCCAGTAGCCACGTTGATTAAGAACTACATCAACAAGAAAAGTGGCAAAGTTCCTGCGTCTCGTAAAGAAATTCAGAAACGCTTTGATTATCTAGACTGGAAGGATCAGAAGAAGATCATGCAAGCTTTCCTTGAATCGGGAAAGGCAGATAGGTTATGGGCATATTCTAAACTTCTTGACAACTGGGACAAATCATTTGAGCCTAGGATAAAAGAGTTATGGGAACAGTCACATGAAGGAATAATCTCTTGGGTAGTAACACATCACTTCCCTACAAAATACCTATCTCAAAATATCGATAAGTTTACTGATGATAGAGATTATTATTTTATCTGTTTAAGACTAGCAGAGAATAAGAGCTTTATTATAGACAGGAGCAAACTATCGATTACAGACTATCTTTCTGTGCTCTATCATACTGGTAGACCATTATCAGATTATGAAGCCCGCGATTTGCTTTATAAAACAGTCCACGATGTCTGTACTGAGGACGGCGATTATCCCCAACTGGCGTGGCATCCATATGGTGGTAAAGATTATGTTATTGGTCCTATACTCTTTCAAGACGTTAATCTGGCTGTCTATTATTTAAGAAAAATGAATTTGACAGATGTCGTGCATCAATTTGAGAGATGGAACGAAGGAGTACAAAGCGCTATATTTGACAGTCCAGATTTCAAGACGATTTTAAACACAGACATGATTGGATATGAAATAGAACTAGCAAAAGTTAAAGTTGCTATGAAGTATGCATATCTCGCTTTGGATGACAAATACAAGACTGAGGTTTCTTGTATCGATAATGTTCTACCCCCCCATGAATGGTTCAAAGAGAATGCAATATTACCTTTAGAGCCATCGGATTTACCATTCGAACCTGATGAGAATGACTCGATTTTACCTTTTTAATATCGTATTATCAGAAATATTTAGTAATTTTGCAACGTGATGTATAGATTGATTATGGCATTATTGATGTTCATGTTTGTGGCAAGTCCTGGATATTCCCAGTCTTTCCGCAACAATAATAACATGCTACTTGGCAAAGTAGAGTCTGACGGCACTGTCCGAAATGCTAATAACATGAGACTTGGAAAGATCTTCGAAGATGGAACCATCAGGGATAGCAACAATATGAGACTCGGCACTATCGAGAAAGATGGTACCATCAGAGACAAGAACAACATGCGACTGGGTACAGTCAGTTCAGATGGAACAGTACGCGACAACAACAACATGCGTCTTGGCACTATCAGCTCTGATGGTACTATACGTGATAATAACAATATGAGGATAGGTACAGCCAGTGGCATCAATGCCAAATACGCAGCTGTTTTGTTCTTCTTTCATCTTTTATGAACATTTAAGCCGGAGTTATGAATAAAATTAAAGAGATAACTGAATTAAGGGCAGTTTTAGAGAATCCGTTAGATTATATCGACTCTTCGGATAAAGAAGATATAATTAGTCAAATTCCTAATCTATTTAGGAAAATCGCAGAACTGCTATTTGAAAGATATGACATCTTTATATGTGATAGTAAGGGTAAAGAACATTTTTATTCTTTAGCCGAAATTGAGTTCTATTATCATAAGAAGGGTATTTTGGATAGAGACGTTGATAATTGCGTTTACCCTCGTACGTGCGAGGCCGAGAAATTCTTATGGCATGACACAGGTGTCGATATTTGTTTTAAAAGCGAGTGTGATATTGAGAATTATTATTTTGGAGGAATACTTATTAGAAGTCTTATTGATAAAGAAAGTAAGCAGATTATTGGAGGCCCAGGACGATGTGCTAACGAATTAGCTTTTCTATGTAAAGCAGGAGATACCCCTCATTTGACCCCGAAAAAGAAAGAAAAGAAAATCGTTTGTAAAACAATCCGTCAAGGTATCGATTGTGATGTAGACAAAGATGGAAAAGTAAAAGTTGAATATTGTTTTTTCATCGAGATGAAAGACGGAAACTGGAATAGAACGAAAGAAACAATAAAAATGAAAAGCGACTTTAAAGGATATATTAGGGATAAAGTTACTTACTACTATGCAGACAATCCGGAATCGAATAGGATTGAAAAACTTATGAAGAAGCGTATGGATAAAGGAAAGATATAGATTCCTTATATTACATTGTTATCTGTTATATTTGTTATCATCTTAAGCTGTATCTTCTTACCGTCAGTCATCACCATTGTCTTCTCATACTCATCGATGCGCTTGATGTTACCTGTGTAAGACTGATACGATCCACCTTCCTTATGTTCGTCAGGCACAAAATACTCGATTGTTACATGTGGCTGTTCAGAGAGCTTGGATAATATAAGTTTCATCTTACGGTTCAGCTCTTCATTACCAGATTCCCCCAAGTCTACCCAGTCATCTGTAAAGCGCCCAGACTCTCGAATTGCAGCATCATAGCCTGTCAATGCGGCAAAGGGAGCAAACTGGGCTGCACGGTTCCACATTGACATCCTCGGGTGATGCTTTGGCTCATAGTGAGGCAGATTGATGATATCGTCGTAGTCGTGGGTCATGCCTTGTGTCCTCCTATTTGCTCGTTGCGTTCCTTGGCCGTGGCACCTTCCTCAAAGTTCATACCTCTAAGGATGGCGTTCTTACCAAAACGCTGTTTGATTTTCAACTGTGCTTCTTGCATACGACGCTCTTTGTCAAGCTTGGCTTGCTCTTCCTGACGCTGCTTTTCCAAAGCCTCGTAGTCGGTGAAGAGGTCAAGCTGCTGGGGAACATTGGCCTGTGCTGCTACAGATGCTTCGCTTACCACATGGTTCGTTGTCAGGTTCAGCCTGCGAATCAACAAATCCGGATTCACATGGCAGTCAAACAACTCTGAAGCACCTTCCATGATAAGGCGCGAGGATGATGTGGGTTTCTCGAAATTGAACGTGCCGTGAGCATGTTTCGGCACTTGTTTACCGTAGTAGTTGGCGGTTATCTCTCCATGATACTTGGCTCGGATTTCAGGACGAGTCAGACTCTCAGCATCATAACCAACAGTCAGCACCAGCTGGTCTGTCACCAAACGCTTCGAAACCAAGTCGAGTGCCATTCCTTCAGCCATTTCCTGTATCACCACACGGGCTTTCTTGAAAGTATAAGGTTCCTGCAATACCTGTCCGCTACTGAAGGAGTTGGTCTCAGGACGATATGCCTTTACAGACTCCATCGTACATGGTTCCCAGCCCCAGGCATGGTCTATCAGCAGTTCGGCATTCACGCCAAAGAGCCGGTAAAGCAGTCCTTCGTTCTGTACAGACATCCTGGCCAACTTACCCATCGTGTCAATACCATAGACAGCCAGTTTCTCTGCTATGCCTCTGCCTACACGCCAGAACTTCGTGATAGGCTGGTAGTCCCACAACTCCTGACGATACGACATTTCATCTAGCTCTGCAATGCGTACACCGTCTTTGTCGGCAGGCATCTTTTTGGCGACTATATCCATTGCCACCTTTGCCAGATACATGTTCGTGCCGATGCCAGCTGTAGCCGTGATGCCCGTTGTGGCCAGCACGTCGCGGATCATCTTCATGGCTAGTTCATGCGCCGACAACTTATAGGTTCTCAGATAGGCCGTCACATCCATAAACACCTCGTCGATACTATAGACATGAATATCCTCTGGAGCAATGTATTTCAAGTAGGTCTCATAGACTTTGGTGCTCACCTCCATGTAGTGAGCCATACGTGGCGGTGCAGCAATGTAGTCGAGTTCGAGACTTGGATTGGCTTTCAGTTCCGGGTCATTGTAGGATTTGCCTGTCATCCTCCAGCCTGTAGCTCTCTTGCGCTCGTTGTTCACCTCGCGCACTCTCTGAACTACCTCGAACAGTCGCGCACGTCCTCCGATGCCATAAGCTTTGAGCGAAGGAGAAACAGCCAGGCAGATGGTTTTCTCCGTCCGGCTTACATCTGCTACCACGAGATTGGTGGTCAGCGGGTCAAACCCTCTGTCCACACACTCCACTGAAGCGTAAAACGACTTCAGATCGATGGCAATATATGTCCGCTGCTGCTCCGACATACCTTAATTATTCTCAAAAACAGCCACAAAATTACTCATAAAACCTCAGAATTTATCAGAAATGACTAATTTTGCAACATTGTTTAAGTAAAAAGGTCTTGGCAGAGACCAGAGCTGCGACTCGAAACACTCCAAGGAATATATGAAGAAGATATTATCAGTTATGGTCAGTGCCTGTCTCTCAGCAGGAGCAATGGCGCAGAGTGCGTTGACCTTCGATGCCAATGCAGGTGTGAAATCGAAGATGACCGTCTATGACGGCACGGAGGTCGGTTATACGGCCTACGAACGGCTGTTCTATGTGACGAATGTGGAGGACTCTACCTATCAGTTCCTCAATGTCTATGTGCCCGATGGGGCTACACAGCAGACGCCCATCTTCCTGCGGACATACGTGGGTGGCTACATGGCCTCTCCTGCCGCACAGCCACAGGCGGGCGATGCTACTGGCAGGGCTTTGAAAGAAGGCTATGTGGTGGTGATTCCTGGTACTCGCGGACGCAATTCAAGCATCGTGGCAGACAAACAATATGCCAAGACGCACAAGGGCGTGAAAAAGGGGCAGACCGTCTATACGGGACGTGCGCCCAAGGCTATCCTCGACCTGAAAGCTGCCATCCGCTATCTGCGCCATTTTGACCGTCAGATGCCTGGCGATGCCGAGCGTATCATCACCGACGGGACGAGTGCCGGAGGTGCCATGTCGGCTTTGATGGGAGCTACGGGCAACAATCCTGAGTATGCCGAAATGTTGAAGGCTATGGGTGCTGCCGATGAGCGTGACGAAGTGTTTGCCTCCGTCTGCTATTGTCCCATCATCGACCTCGAACATGCCGACATGGCCTATGAGTGGTTGTATCAGCAGACGGATTCACGCCAGAGTCTTGACGACACCCACAAGCAGATGACCAAAGAGCTTGCCGCCCTGTTCCCAGCATATGTAAATAGCCTGAACCTGAAGAAGCCCGATGGTACGCCGTTGACGGCAGACAACTATCTCGACTACCTGAAGAGCGAGATTATCCGTGCGGCTCAGATAGCCAAGAATGCCGGAGCCGACATTCCCGATAGCCTTGGCTTTAAGTTCACGTCAGAGGCTGGTGGCATGTTTGCCGCACCGATTAACGGCGGTGTGCGCCCCCAGATGCAAGGCGACAAGCGTCCGATGATGCAGGGTGGACAGCCGCCTATGGGTATGCGCCCGATGCGTGGAGGCAAACGGCAGGTGGGCGAATATATCACCGACCTTGACATGCAGAAGTATCTGAACTATGTGGTATCTACACAGGCGTTGAAAAGCGTTCCCGCCTTCGATAGTCAGATAGAGGGCATTAACAATGCCAGCGGTGAGAACGAGGAGTTTGGCAATGCTAACGGCAGCAGCGTGAATTTCACCGACTATACGGCACAAAAGAACGGCACTACCATCAGCGATGCCGTCCGTCAGAACGTGCGTCTGATGAATCCCATGAGTTTTATCGGCGACGGCAAGACCTCTGTGGCTCCCCATTGGTACATCCGTCATGGGGCACGCGATCGTGATACTGCTTTCCCTGTACCCATCAACTTCGCCACAAAGCTCCAAAACGCGGGCAAGGAAGTAAACTTCCTCTTGGCTTGGAACCGCCCACATAGCGGTGACTACGCTCTGGACGAACTATTCCAGTGGATTGCTGGCATCGTGTCAGAATAATGACAAAAAGATAAATCGGAATTTATGGAAAAGATAAAAATTCATGTTTTAAGGACAGGCGAAGTGAGAGTATCGCCCTATTTGCCATTTGGTGGTGATGATTGCAGCATCATCAAGGCTTCTGGTATCACAACTCCCAAATCGAAATGGATATGGTTGCCCGTGTTCAGTTTTCTTATTGAGCACCCAAAAGGACTTGTACTGTTTGACACAGGCTGGCACAGAGAAATGTCACCCGATGGTGTGTTTGACAAGAAGGCTCAGATAAAGTCGTTGGGGTCGTGGTTCCTATACCAAATCAATCAGGGGCGTATTGCTAAAGGCGAAGCTATTGATGAGCAAATAGCTGAGCTGGGCATGAAGCCATCGAATATTGACTATGTATTGATTTCCCATCTTGATTGTGACCACGCCAACGGACTGCGACAGGTGAAGGAAGCCAAGAGAATCCTTGTCTCGAAGGCTGAGCTGATAGGTACGACTCGCAAGAACTTCCAGATTCGTATCCGCTTCCAAAAGCGTTGGTGGGAAGGTGTTGATATGGAGACGTTTGACTGGAACGGCACTGAAGGCCCAGTAGGAAAGTCGTATGACGTGCTTGGCGACGGCAGTCTGTTGATGGTGAATATTCCCGGTCATAGTGAAGGCCTTTGTGCCTTGAAAATCAAAAACGCCGATGGCAAATACGTTCTCCTCTTTGCTGATGGCGGTTATGCCACAAAATCATGGCGTGACATGATTACCTCTGGTATCACTCTCGACAAGAAGATGCAGCGTCAGTCCTTGCAATGGATTCGTGAACAGAGTATGTCACCCGATTGTATAGAGTCGTTGGCCACCCACGACACTGAAGTACAGCCACATGTAATTGAAATATAAATCGGAATTTATGGAGATAAAAAACAGACCAAATCCCAATGACGCTTTCCCGAATCCTAAGATTCCAAGCCTCTGCTTCATCAAGAACGTGGTGAAGAACCCGCGTATCATCATCGGCGATTATACGTACTACGATGATGTGGATGGTGCTGACCAATTCGAGAAGCATGTCACTCATTTCTACGATTTCATAGGTGACCGGCTGATTATTGGCAAATTCTGCGCTATTGCCAAGGGTGTGGAGTTTGTCATGAATGGAGCCAATCATAGGATGGACGGTGTGACAACCTATCCGTTTTATGTCATTGGTGGTG